>UEXM01000924.1_pt1 | contig 27824 bp, 17 predicted proteins | sample 1796661 | NCBI WGS metagenome assembly UEXM01 (sample SAMEA4772469, study PRJEB27181) | metagenome
AACTTACCATGCTCACTTATAAATAAAGTATGAGTATTAAATTCTTTAAATTTTTTTAATGATATTTGTTTGTCAACTAAAAACTTAGCGCTAAACTGTACTACGCTAATGTCATCTTTATATTGGCCAAAGCTTAAGGTTGTGAATAAAAGCCCTACTATTATTATTACATGTTTCATGGTCTTTTTTGTATTTCATACAATCTTGCGTCTAAAGTTTTCATCATTTCTTTAATTTCATCAACATCTTTTTCAATGTTATCTACTTGCTCAATTACTTTTTCAACGTTAGATCTTATTAGTTCGTCTTTGTACTTAAACTCAATACTTGATATCTCAGGCTTAGGTTCTGTCATAGCGATAGCTATATCAGACTTTAGTGTAAAATAAGTTGTAGCTAATGCTATAGTAAATCCTACTATTGTGCCTATAGTTTTAAGGTCAAGTGTTACTTTAGTTTGTTCGCCAATTTCTTGTGCCATTATTTTGAAAGTTTTTTTGCGTTTTTCTTAACTCTTCTTTTAATTAATCTTACAGCTTTATCGTCAGTTTCAGTTATTTTACCTTCTGCAAAAAGTTGATCTTGAGCTTTTTCATAAGCCTCTTGCTCTTCTGTATTGTCAGGTGTTCCGCCAAATTTAGTTTCCATCTTAGGACTTAGGTCGTAATTTTTATCACTTATTTTTTTAGTCTTATAGTCTCCTCCCATTAAATACCCATCTTTAATAAGTTTAGGATTTTTAATTCTTAAAGTATCGCCTTTTTGCCCACCAGTACTTTCAAAAGTACGTAAAACATACTTTCCTTTTTCATCTTCTTTTACTTCACCAGTATTTTCTCCTACTGTCGTGCCGTTATCATGTAAAGGTGACGCGTAAAAGTTTGGTATTTTTATTCCTCCCATTATTTTTTCTTTTTTTCTTCGTAAGCTTTTCTACTTTTTTTAGCCTTAGCTATTTCAGCCTTAGACTTTTGCTTGTGTACTTTAGGCTTTGCAATATCTCTATCACACTCTCTGTAGTTCTTAAACATTAGTTTATATAAAAACTTGTTCCATAATTCTTGTAGTTTGTCTATCATTTCTTTTTATTTTGTAGTTCTATTATTTTTTTAATTCTAACATCTTCATATTTTAGTTTTACTATTTCTTGTTTAGTAAGACCTAAATCTAGTAGCATTTGTTTTTGCTCTTTGCCACTAGTTTCTTTTTTCATTTTTAATACTTTATCTCTTAGTATTGTTTGAGGTGTTTGAACTTCTTTGTCTTCAACGCCATAATAAGGTAAACCAAGATCCCATGTTGACCAACCCATTAATAAAGCAACTTTTTGCCATTTGTCAGAGCTATCACTTGATGCTGCTCTTAGGTTATTTATTTTTTGTATTGCTCTATCAAGCGGTACGTTTGTTAAGCCTGAAACTACTTGAGCAAAAGCTAAGTAAGCAGGGTTATTTAAATTAAAACCTTCTTGATTCATTTTTTCACGTTCCCAAGAAAAAGTATTAGCGCCACTTGTTAATTTTCTAACTTTAGAATCTAGTGGTGGTGAAAAACCAAACAGATCAGCTATAGCTTTTCTAAATTCAGGCGACCCTTTTTCTTTGTTAGCTTGTTTGTATATAGTAACTAAAGCATCTTTTATAGCAACAACTGCAGCGCCTTGTATACCAAGACCTCTTAAAAGTGAATCAGCCATACCATTTGCTATTCTACCTGTTTTATCTTCTTTTTCTTCATCTTCTTCACCAAACGCTAAAGCAAATAACGCTGTTTGCAATGCATTAAATATAAGGTTTTGCATTGCTCCATAGTAGATTATTTTAGATACATTAGTTTTCCAATCACCTCTACCATTTACAAGATCTTGAGTAGCTCTTTTTATTATACGAGCATACTGCATTGGCGTATTAGCAAAAGCTAGTATTACACGACCAGCACCTGATGCTTGTTGTTGTGATATTTTACTTGGATTACTTGATTGTTGACTTGTTTCTGCAATAGCATAAAAATCATCAAACGCTTGTCTTTCAGCAGCTTTTTGATCCATACCACTTTTCATGTAAGCTTTAATTTGATTTCTATAAAACGTAGAACCACCAGCAGCAATAGCAAAGCTATCTGCTATTCTTGTAAGAACAAAACCTTTGCTAAGTAATAAGTTTAAAAATGCTTTAGGTTTGTTAGAGCTTTCAGATACAGCGTCTGCTATTTCAGATTCACTAACGTTAATTTTTAATCCATCACGTCTTTCAACTAAATAAGGTGAGTTCATTAATGTCATAAAATCTTTCCAATATTGCTTTTGATTTGCAAAAGCTTTACCAGCGGCTATAATATTATTATTACCAAAATTTATAAAATTTACAGCAGATATAGTTTGTAACACTGCAGTTCTTGTATTTAAAAACATTATAGCACCAACAGAATTGTTTAACCAATTTAACAAACCGTCTACAATTCTTGAGTTACCTACAGGTCTGTTAGAACCTGACTTCATTCTACGTATCATATCACGTAAAGCTTCTACGTATCTAGGACCGTAAGCAGCTTCAAGTTTATTCATTACTTTATCTGAAAATATTATATCAAGATTTTCATTAAACTCTTGCATGTATTCTTTTCTGTTAACCTTGTTTATTTCGTTAACAATATCAGAAGTAATATTACCAGCTAACCAGTTTTGACCAGGTTTAGGGTATGGTTTACCTTTTTGTATATTTATTAATTCATCTACAAAAACATCTAGTTCAGCATTATTAGAAACAAAATCATTTAACTCTTTAGCGTCTCTTTTAGATAAACCAGGAACTTCCATACCTTGTCTTGTCCATACTGCAACTCTAGCGGCTTGACCAAATGTAAACCCTCCAATACCTGTTTGTTTAGATAATGACTTAGGCAATGTCTTAAGGCTGTTCTTTAATGCTTTAAAATCATTTGCAGCAGATATCTTAGCTCTAGTTACAGCTTGCTCTGCTCTATTGTAAGGATCAATTAAATTATCTTGAAAAAACTGTAACTGTGCATCACCAACTTTTCCTTTGCCTAAAAATTTATATATTAAACCTACAAAATCCTCTGCAGATGGTGTTGTAAAGAAACTAAATCTACCTTTTTTAGCACCAACTGTTTGCGCTCTTGCTCTAGAGTATTCAGCTTCAGATTTTATACCTGTGCTATCTTCAAGAATATCATTCATTACTTTATCAAAAGTAACGCTTTTACTATATTTAGCTTGTTGTACTTTAGACTTTACATCTACTTGATCTAGTATGTCTTTAACAGCTTTGACGTTTCCAATAGCATCATCTGCAAAATAAAAATCATTATAACCTTCTGCTGTTTTACTTACAATCCAATTAGCTTTAGCTTGTGGTGTTCCGTTTTCTAAACCTGTAATGTTGTTTAATGGTATGTTTAAACCTATGCCATCTAAAAATGCTTTAATACCTGTAGCTGCAATTTGTGGCCTAGCTGTTAAAACAAATATATCTTTACTTCCAAACTTACCTTGACGTTTTAAAGCAAGATCAGCTAATGGACCTTTTTTAGCGTTAACAACATTGTCAAAATTACTAAAATCAAAAGTAGCTCCATCAGATTCTAAATCACTAGCTTGCTCTGCAAATTGAGCAGCGCTAATTTCTTTTATGTTACCATCAATACTTGTTACTATAACTTTCTCTTTAGTTTTAGCTAGTGTATCATCAAAATCAAACACACTTATACCTTTAGGTTTTGTATTTAAAGATCTAGAAAACTTAAGAGTTTTATCATAGTTGTTTAATGTTTTTACTTGAGACTCCATACTCATATCAGTGTTAACCTTATCACCAAATGTGCCTGAGTTTTTGTTGCTAGCTTGTATAACGCCTTCTCCTAAACTTTGAACATAAGTATTTAATCTACCTACAGATTTAGAAAACTTCATGTCAGGATTTCTAGCTTGTTCTAACATTAATTTGTTCTGAATATTAACTGCGCTAGGATCTGTTTTGAACTTACCTTTTAAAGGATAACCCATAGTAGTTGCTATATCTAAACCAGTGTTTAGGTCTTGAATTGTATTTAAATTAATACCAGCAGCAGCTAATCTTAAAAAACCAGCGTTAGGTGTTACTATACTAGTTCCATCAGCAAATTTTTTATCTAGTTTTGCAATATCTAAAAGAACATCTGAAGAATTAGACAGTTGAATTTGAACAAAATTATCTTTAACACCTTTCATTATTGGTACAACTGTGTCTGTAGCTAAACCATATATAATAGAAAGACCAACTTTAGAAGCAGGTGGACTATGTTCTTCAATGTAATCAATATCTCTATCAGCTTGTTTTGTACCTTTAGGTGCTTTTACAAACACATCTGAAACACCCACAAAAGGCGCTGCAATTTTTATTAAACCTGTAGTTCCTTGATAAGCTTGAGAAATAAATAAAGCGGAGTCGTTTAAAGGAATTATTAATTTACCATAATTAGGATTACGTTTACCGTCTATAAACTCTACACCATCTCTTTGATCTAGTATTTTAACAAAATCAGCTAAAGCTTTTTGATTTATATCTTCTTGAACTTTATTTGCTTTTTTCTGTTTTCTAGTTAATTTTGTATCTCTTTTTATTATAACTCTTGTAACTCCTTCAAACATTGGACTAGGATAAAGCTTGTCATTAGCTTTAGCCGCTGTAGTCATAGTGTTATAAGCTGGATCACTTTCTCCATAATATAAAGATCCTCTTGATGCAATCCAGTCGGTTCTTGTAGTAGCTGAAGGTTTTTTTGATTTAAGTCCATCAGCCTCCACAAGCTCACCGCTTTTTGTTGTAAAGTATTTTTTAATGTTTGTAATTCCTGCAGCTTTAGCTTTTTTTATAGAGTCATAAGTTTTTGTTTCATTACCATAAACAGTTTCTCTACCAAAGTTACTTAATTTTAATAATTTTACAAGTTTAAAAGGAACTTTACCATTTATTACAGAGGCAAGAACAGAGGCTTGTCTAGCTTCTCTATTACTTTTAGTAGCTGTTATGTCACCTTTTAATAAACCTTTATCTCTTAGATAATTAGTTACACTATCAACACCACCTAGTTGTGCAATTTCAAGAAGCTGTGTGTTTTGTTTTGGTGTTATAGTTTTACTAAACTTAGCGCCTGATTGTATTCTTTTACCTTGGTCAGGTACTTTTATTTCTAAAGCTCTGTTTTTTATATGAAAATCTAAAGCCGTTTTTAAGTTTTGCTGAAGATCTCCTCTAGAAATATCTTTTGTAGGTGGGTTAAAGTTTATAGATTCACCTTTGTTTTTACCATTTTGTATAGTAAGCGTAATAGGTTTACCTTGTATAATATCTCTATATTGTTTAATGGTGCCAACAAGATCACCATTATCGTTATACATTACTTTACCAAGCTTGGTTGAAAGTATACCAGTAGACTTACCGGTATCACTTACAGTTTTAGGTAGTCTATTAAAATCAGAAAGAGCATTTTCTATTAAGAATTTTTGTAAATTTCTAAGACCATCTCTATCTCTAGGATAAAAGTTTTGAGACTTTTTAGTTAAACCATCAACAGTTTTTATTCCAAACATGTCTGCATAAAACTGAGCTACTGATCTAGGTATTGGAAACTTAGGTGATCCTGCGTCTCTAAAACCTGTTATATCTCTATCTTTATAACCTTCAACAATTGTTTCAGTTATTTTATTTTCAATTGCTTTTTTGCTAGTATCGTTTGAGTTTTTAAAATCTTCAGATAAAAAATCTTTATTAAAACTAGTTGTTTCTGTAGGTTTTTTAGCTAACCTAGTATTGTCTTTTTTACTTGTAGTAGTGTCTTCTGCTATTTGCATTGTGCCACCATCAATACTTTTCTCTTGCTTTTGTCTTTCACTTTTTTCTGCTAGCTTTTTGTTTGCTACCATTTTAGCAAATCTAGTATTAGCAAATATAGACTCGCCAAAACCTTCAGGACCTACTTTAGTTCCATCAGCTCTAGTTGCTTCAGGATTAAAGTTAAATATACGTTCGTACATTTCATCAATCATTTTGTCGCCTTGCTCTCTACTAGTTTCTCTAGATCTTATATAGTTATTTATAACACCACCTGGTTGTAACGCATCGGCAATAGCTTTAGCATCTTTTTCACTTCGCATGAATTTATCAAACTGTTCTTTAGTTTGTATTTCTGCAGGTATTAAATCATTAATAGCTTCTAGTGGTGTAAGAGTTTTAGACTGTGCTGTAGTTCCTTTTATATCTTTACCTTGCTCTGCTAGTGTTGTAGCTCTATCAGACAATACTCCAGATTTAGAATCTTTAACGTAGCCTCTAACAAAATCATATAAATCTTTACCATCTTTAAAACCTACATCAGTTGGCTTAACATTAGGTCCTACTGGATTTTCATTAGCAGCATCACTAAATATATTAGAAAAGAAATTACCTAATCTTTTTACTAATGAAGGTTTTTCTACAAATGTTTCTAATGGTATTTCTCCTTCAGCTAATAACGAAGCGTACTGAGTTAGATATTCATCAGGAGCATCTTTTAATTCTTGTTCTGAATAAACTCTTTGTCCAGTTGCAGGATCAACTTGAGTTATTTTATCCATCAATAGCTTGTACCCAGCTGGATCTGTTTGTTCTAATATTTTTAAAAAATCATTTTTTAATTTTTCACCATTAGGTCCACTAAATTGTGATTTAAGTATTTTATGTAACAACTCATGTCTACCAACGCCAATAGCACCAGCTTCTCTCATGTGCTGTTTGTTAATTATTATTTGACCTTCTGGAGTTATAAAAGCGTCTACATTACCGTCAGTACTACCTGTGGCTTCCATAAATTCTTTAGTTGTATTATAAGTTACAACTGCTTTGTTTTCTCCAATAAAGTTTTCAAACTCTCCGTCTTTTTTACCTATGTTTCCAAACTTTTCTGTAAAAGCTATATCTGCATCAACGTCAGAATCTATCTTAGCTTGTTGAGCATCTGTTCTAGGTATTGCTGCTAATTCAGCATCAATCTCTGCAATTCTATCTTGCTCAGGTTTTGTTAAACTATTTTCTCCTGCATCTTTTACTTTTTGAGATAATCTATTTCTTTCAGGTATTAAATCAATAATCTTTTGACGTGATGCTCCAGAATAACCTAAATTAGCAATTTTATTAGCAGCACCTTGCTTTTGTTTAAAGTTTTGTTTTATTTCTTCAGCCTTAGTACTTGTTATTTCGCCAGAAGCTACTTTTCTTTTTAGCTCTGTATTTAAAAACATTTCTGTTTGAGGATTTGTAAGAACCTTATATTGCGCATCTGCTTTTTCGTCTGCAGTGTACTTAGACTTAGGAGTTGATTCTACTACTGTATTATTTTCATCTATGTTTTTTCTAGACGTTAAAGGATTAGTTGTTTTTGATATAACGGCATTTCCTTCAAGTTGCTTATCTATAAATGCAACTTCATCTTTTATTGTTTTAGATTTTTTATTTGTTTTATTATCAATCAAAGGATTACCACTACCACCATCGTCGGTTGGTGGTTTTCCGTCTGGTCCTTTTTCTATAGCAACAGTAGAATCTTCTGCGCCTCTAGCTATTTCTTGTGTTAATCCGCCTTCTGACAAAGGATTAAGAGAACCATCAAACATGTTAGTCAAGCTAGTATCGCCTGAAATTTTCATGTTGTTTTTTATTTTTCTACTTTGTATTGTTCCATTTAGTAGTTGACCACCTACACCTGCGGCACTCATTCCTCCACCCATAACACCACCAATTAAGAAAGTGTCCATTACTTCGCCCCATGCAGGTAAAAATTCTGTAACCTCGTCTTTATATAAATAATCAGCAGCTTGGTTTATAAGTAGGGTTCCAACTTCTGACAAACCTTCTTGTCCAAATTCTTTCATTACTTTAGTACCGTACTGTAATAAACTTTTTTGTATAACATCTTTACCACCGCCTCTAAGACCTTGGAACATACCTTTACCAATTTTCTTAGTAACAAGTTCTAATAAACCTTCAGAAGCACCTGTTGTATATGCGTGAGCTAGTCTTGGCCAGTCTAAAGGTCTTCCATCATTAGCGCTTTCCATATTTGCTTTAGCAGCTTCACCAGCAACTATAGAAGCAATACCAACATAAGGTATCATTGATTGAGCAACTGATGGTAAAGATCCTAAGGCTGAAGACGTAATTCTAGCTCCACCAGTAATAAAAGCACCAAGTCTTTTTTCTAAACTAGCATCTCCATCAAAAGCTTTTCCTAAAGTTTCTGTCATACCAACCTGGCCAAAATCCATTAAAGTTACATTAAGATCGTTAGATTTTTTACTAAATTTTTCATATGCTGATTCACCAGCAGCAACTAAATCAGAGTTAGTTAAAATATCACCTAAACCAAACGTGCCAACACTACTAAGAGTTCCTAAAACATTCATAGCTCCTTCAGGTATTCCTAAATCCTCACCTGTTTTTGCTATCATTGCTTTAGTATCAGCTAGAAGTTTAGGAAAAGCCATCATACCAGCTCCTATACTTAGTACACCTGACTCAATCCTATCGCCTACTTCTTCTGTAAAGTCAAAAGTATCTCCATAAGCTCCAACTTCCGCGCCTTCACCTATAGCGTAATTAGTTACTATATCATTAATTGCGTTATCAAGATTTATACCGTCCCAAGACTCATCTTCATAATCACTAAGATCCATTAATCCAGCATAATTTAAAGCTCCAGCTATAGGTTCTAAAAAACCTTTAGAAAAAGTAGCATCAGTTGAGTCTAGTATAAATTCAGTTCCTTCTCCAATAGCTCTTGCAGCTCCTTCAAAAATTCTAACACCATCCCAATCAAACCAATCATCGCTACCTCCTTTAAAACCTTCTTTTAATATACCTAAAACACCTAGTTCATTGTCTCTTTGGTATTGTTTTGTAGCTTCTTTCTTTGCTTGTTTAAGTTCTTCTAATTTTTTTACATTATCAAAGTATTGTTTTTGTTCTTTTTCACCAAAAGAAGAATGACCAAACAAATTAGCTATTGACATTTTAGCAACTGTTCCACCTTCACTAGTGTCTTCGTTAGCGTTTGTCCACTCATCTTCTGATCCTGCTTGTCTAGAATAATAAATACCTTGCTTTGGATCATTTGGGTCTATCTCATATTTGTATTCAAACCCGTCATCTCTTGATAAAACTTGACCTGGGTTAATTGTAGGTTGAGATGCCGATGAACCATCTCCCGATTGTGATCCCGTGTTGGATGCGTTGGCGTTCGTTGACACCGCAGTTGCATCCTGGTTCTGGGTGTCGTATGTCTTTACTGGATTATCTATATCGTATTGTCTTGCTTTTTCAAACACCTCGGTGCTATTTGCTCCTTCAGCTATTAAGCTTTCTATGTATTCTAACTTATTCATTTAATTTAATTTATTGGTTATCTTGCATGAACTGTTGAGCTTTAGCTTTTCTAGCTTCTGCTAAATCAAATACCGCCGCGTCTGCTTCTACGCTTGGTAATTTATTTGTTATAAATTGCTCTAAATAATTTTTATAAAAATATTGTTTATAGTGTTTTAAGAATAAAACTTTTTTGTCTTGCATTAAAGGTAGATCATCTTCATAAGACCAAGACGAACTTGCAGCGTTAGCGTTTTGAACCATTTGATCATCTTCTTCTTCACTAGTTAGTTTAGATAAAAACACGTTCCAAGCTGCTATAGCTTCTTGTTCAGCGCTTAGTATACCAGAAACTTCAGCATTGATAAAAGGAGTTATTTTTCTTTCAATTTTGTCTAAGTCATATCTAAGTATGTTTCTACCTTTTCCCATACCTATATCTATAATTTCATAATCAGGTTCACCGTTAAATTTTAATATAAATTCTTCTGATATTTTTGCTGCAGATGATAATTTTTTATCTTCACCTATCATGTCAGGTGTAAACAATTGAGACTCTACTAAAAGTTCCATCATACTAGTATTTATGTCGGGTGTTTCAGTTACTAAAGAAGTCTGTGCTTCTAACAACGTTTCAAGAGCTGCACTATTTATAGACAAAGGAGTATCAAAACCAGGTCCTATAAAAGTTAATTGCTGTGATCCGTTTGGTACTAATTCTAATAACATATCATAACCATCTGTTTTAGAAAAACCAGGTTTTTTAGTTAGTATACAATTAGCTATCATAAAAGAAAAATCATTATTAACATCATAATAAGGTGTTTCAACTGTTGCTAATTCACCAGTAACGTTGGCTAAAAATTCTAAAGATAATTTAGGCGCTGCTTCTAGTTGAATCATTCTAGCGTTTTCAACAGTACAATATTGATCTGCGCAATTACCTTGTTGTATAGCCATTTTTATTGCAGCATACTCACGGCCAGTTTCTTGATAAGCTCTATTTAAAACTCCAAAATCAGTGTCGACAGGTTTAGATACATAGTCCATGTTATAGGCTATAGCATCGCTTTGTATCATTTGCTTTATTAAAGTATTTGTTGTGATGTTTCTATTTTCCATGTTGAATATTATTTACCTGCTTTTGCGGTCATGAAACTTCCTGCAGCTGAAGCTACTCCACTGATCATACCAGTTAACGCAGAAGTTTGATCTCTTGACGCTTGAGCTTTTATACCTTGCTGATTATCTATTTGAGCTTGTAGTCTATTTAACTGACCCATTTCTCTTTGTTCTCTTTGACCAAACACAAATTGTTTTCCAGCAGCATCTAAGTTTTGCATTCTTTGTTCTTCGCTTATTTTAGCATCTTGTAGTCTTTGTTCGCCTGCAGCTCTTTTATCTTCGTTAGATTTTTCTTGTGCTTCAATATCAGCAGCAACTCCTTTTTTACTGGCTAACGCAGCTTGAGCTAAAGCAGTTGCACCACCAGCTCCACCGCCTGTAGCTCTTATAGTATCTAATGTATTAGCTAAACTTATGTCTGATTGTTCTATTTGCATTTCTGCAGCTTGAGTAGCTACAGATAAATTAGCCATAGGATTACTCATCATAGAACTTAAGTTAGTAGAATCTTCATAAGGATTTATTATATCTTGTCTGTTAGCTTCTAATTGAGACATTTTAGCATTCATTTTTTTTAGCTTTTTAGCGGCTCTTCTTTTTGCTCTTCTAGCTTTACCACCTCCTATGATACCACCGATTATGCTTGTTCCGGCGCTTACGGCTCCAGCTATTACAAAACTCATATATTTTTATATTTAATGTTATATTCTTCTATTGTCATTGAGACTATTTCTTTTTCTAGTTCAGGTATGTCTTGAGTGTTTGTAGGGTTCTTATGAACGTTTACAAATATAGAATCTTCAAGAGCTAGTATAATTCTTTGTGAACCTGGTTTAGATATAGTATAGCATGGTGCTATATGTTCTATTTTTTCACCATTGTTATTTATAATAACTTTACCTGTTAATAAAAACCACACATGTAGGTGATTGTGAACAGCACCTATTATAACGTGATCTTTTTTTAAATTCATTTGCCTTACATATAATTGATCTGCAAAACTATGTTTTATTGGTATGTCTGGTATTGTTGTTATGTTTTTTCCATCTCCATAAAATCCATTTTTTTCATCACCTTTAAACATAACATCTTTTAAAGCTTCAATGCTTTCAATGTTTTTTAATTTCATTTAATTTAATTTAATATCCGCTGTTCATTACATATGTTGCGCCAACGTTAAATAATTCTTTTTCACCACCTACGTTTGTTGTGTTGTCAGTAGATATAGTAACTGTAGAATAATAACCTTTTATGCCACTCATTGCACCACCAAAAACAATTTCACCTGTAGATACTATACTATTATTTATTAGGTTTGCAACGTATTTATTTTCTTTTCTATCAAAACCTGCTCGCAATATTGGTGGAGTTAATGCCGCAGGATATTCATTGCCTAACGCGTCATATTGACCTTGTTGATAGCTGTAAACTGAAGGCGGTAATACAGTAGGAGCTACAATAGTAGGCTCTGATGAATCATATGATGAGTTTACTGTTTCGTCTTGCGTTTCTTGATATTGAACTCCACTTAAAAGATCTTCACCTGTAGAATCACTTATAATACTATTAACTTGCCAACCGCTACTTCCTTCATAAGATATTGTTTTAAAGGTTTTAGAATAATTAGGTTGAGGATTAAAAACAAAAGTTATTGAACTAGGCGTAGATACTCCATAAAAATTACCACGCAGCGCAGTAGACACCGTAGAATAATGTTGCCATAATTGTCCGTTTTTAAGTGTGTACAATTTATCTCTTAAACTAAGCATTTGATCAGGTTTAAAACTATAAAAAGTTGACCAACCTTCTCCGCCACCTATTGATTGACCATAGGCTAGTGTTGAAAACGGTGCTGTAGGGAATTTTATTGGATCTTGATATAAAGAAACAACATATTGTTTATTATGTATATCCCAGCCACCTTGAACAAAACCAGCAGATTGTGGTTGATTTATAGAGTTTAAAGTATCTCTAAAGAAATCAGTCATACCTTCTCCTGAGATCTCTCTTACAGATCCACCTGATAGCTTTAACATAACGTTATTGTTTTCATCTGCAAAATACTTATCGTAACCATAAACAGCAAAACTTTCAGGGTTTCTACTTATACCGTATTGACCAGGGAAAGGCTGTATAACACCTATAGTTAAATCAGAAGAAGTTACTGTTGCATTTCCTTCAGCAGAGTAAATAGCACTTTTATTAATTAATGCTCTACTTATTTTGTTTTCTTGAAATATAATTAAGTTGCCGTCTTCAGCGTAAAGTTTTTGTATTGATCCATTTGCAGGATTAGCACTTTTTGTAATATCTTGACCAACAGAAAAAACATTAGTGTCATTAATACCTGTTCTAGAATTAAATATACCTGAATATATAACTGTATTACTTCTTATAGAAGAGTTTGGTTCGTTTTCTACTAGATAAGCCTTTACTCCATAATCTGTAGAAGTGTTATTATAACCACCTCTTATTCTTGCTTCTTCTATTACCCAGTTGTTAACATTTTCAGGTGAAGCAATAGTTGTAGAATAAACGTTAAAACCACCAATAGTTTTAGGTATACCAAAAGAACCATTCCATACCGGCGCCATAGTTGGACCAGGTGGTGTTGGTTGGTTGTTTGTCATAGTTTTTCTTAATAAAAAACTGTTAAAGTATTTAACTTCTACTACTACTCCCATGTTATATTAATATTATTACTTGTTTTTTTTGGTTTTTAACTACGGCGTTGGTCCACTTCCGCAGCTAGTTACAACTGCGTTAAATACTCCAGTTCTATCTGCAGGCGGTATAGTTCCTGGTGGATTAACTAACGTCCATGTCATTGATGATCCTAATGCTTGTTGACAATACTGAGTACCGTCTGCTTCTACTGTATCTGTTTGGTTAATACCGTTGCAATCTTGATAAGCAATAGTAACCATTTGAATATTTCCACTAGCATCAAAGTCATAATCTGGTAAAGGATTAGCTATTGTTGATGATAAAAACTGACATACAGGCACGGCAATTACAACGTTAAATATACAAGCTGCTGTAGAATTACCAGCATCCGCAACGGTAGCTCTTAATGTATAAGTTCCATTTGGAGGATCACCACCAATAGTTCTTGCTGTGATAACAGCTTTTAAAGCATTGTTACCAGCACTTGGATAATTGTTTTCTGTAGAAATAGTTATATCAAAATAATTATTACCTGCGGCCTCTGTTAAAGTCCATGTTAAATCTGTAGCTTTATTCGATGGGTAAGCGCTTCCGTTTACAGCATACAATGTAGCTGCGACTGAAAAAGGACTACCATTACCGCCAGTCAAAGTAACAGCACTGCCTGGGCAACCTGTTATAACTGGAGCTAAGTTTCCTAACGTAACGTCTTCATAAAAAGTTTGAGTAATACCATTTACAACACTTTGAAATAAAAATCTAAAAGATCTTGCTTCTATTGGAAATCCATAATAATAATAAGGATTAGTTGCACTACCTTTAACGCTAATAGTATAGTTTCCAGAACTATTATCATTAAAAACAAACTCTGCTGATCTATCTTGTGGCGTGCTTTGTGTATCAAAAACACTTATTAAACTTAAAACTCCTTGATTAGTTCCTGTTCCATATACAATAGCAGCGCCAGCTTGATTTATTAAATTAAAAGTACCTGTACCTATAGTAGGTCCATTAGACGCTGGTGTTGTAGAAACTCCAGGTATTATTGATTCTTTAAAATTAGTAGCATTAAAACCATTTAAGTTAGCTGTTGCGGAACTGTTTTCTATTATAGCTGTATTTAAATCTGTTAATAATCCACTGCTTGATGTTTCCCAATATATATCTAATTCAGATAAAACTGGATCTGTTTCAAAAACTGCTAAGTTTTGTAACCGTTCTATTGGAACTGATTTGTGAAAGTTTAATTCTGTGGTAGCTACTAAAGTTTGTGCTTTATTAACTACTATAACAGTAGCGCTAGTAATTGAAACAACAATAGTACCAGGCACAATAGTTCCACCTGTTACTGTATCACCAACTTGAATTACTCCTACACCACCAGCAGGGCTTAAATCAATTGTTGTAGTATTTGGAGCAGCTTGAGCAGCAGTTATTCTAGTAGCATTAGTATTCACAACTCCAAATTCTTTTGTTGTAGATATTCTAGCAATAAATGGATCAGAATCAATACTGTAGAAAGCTTGACTTGGAATATAATTATTTAAAATATTTTCTCCATTAAACAAGTCATCGTCACTAGCTATAGTACTTACAATGCTACCAGCTTTTTTAGGGAAAAACTGTGTATTTGTTAAACCTGAAGTACTAGGGTTTGAATCAAGATTTTCTACTCTACCAAATAACTGAACAGAACTTCTGAATTGTTTTTGAGTTGGACCTACTTCAGTTAAGTCTCTAGGAACTTTATTTATATTGTCATTTATTAAAACTGTATGAGAAGTTTTACCTAACTCTAATGTTTTATCATTTGGATAAGCAGCTAAAACACCAGGAAGATATACATTGTAGTATTCTTGCTCTTGTTGTTTTACAACTATTTTATATGAAAACCAACCAAGTGGATTATAAAGAGCGTTAGTACTGTCACCGTTATATATACCAGGCCAACCTGTATTTGGGTTAGGTTGAGACGGTCCAATTGGTTGATTAAATAATACTCTTAAAGCATTACCTGGAAAACTTGCTCTATTAATAGAATCGTTTAAGTAACCAGTATAAGTTGTTGATCCTCCAAAATCTTCAGAGCTACTTACCTGTGAAGCATCTTGATCTGAAAGTATTACCGTTGATTGTCTTCCGTATCTGTCAGATAATACTATACCAACTTGATAAGTTCTATTTTGTTTTAATGTACTGCTTGGATATTCTAGTTTACCAACTTTACTATTTATTGTTCTAGGAGTAACAGTGGCTGTATTATCTTCTTTTAAATTAACACCAACGCTATAATCTATGCTAGCAGGTGGTGTATGTTTAGTTTGAAAATTACCGTATATAACTCTATTGGCAGATATTTCTTGTGAAAAAGCTTTAACAGGTACTTTATCAAAAACTCTTGTTATTTCGTCAGATGGTAATGTTTTAAAAGGTTTTTTAGAATTATAGTTATAAGTAAATATATTTGGCTCTACCGTTTGCGCTACTATGTTTTCTATAGGTATTGTATCTACAACTTTAACAGCTAAAGCATCAGATTCTTTGTAAAGAATATCAATAGCAGTTACTTTGTGTAGTGCTTGTAAAGTTGCTTTTGTAGAAGGTAGAGGTATTCTAAGTCCTATTTTAGTAACTTTATTTTCCATGAAATCAACTATAGTACTTCTGTAGGTGTCTTGCTCGTCTGTTGTTTGAGTAAATGCATCATGCCAATCTTTATTATACATAAAATAACCGTCTTGCTCTGGTACAAAAGTTGGTTGTGTAAACGGAGCAAATATAGAATATTCATTATCATCAAATTGAAACCTGTAGCTAAATCTTACAAACTTGTCTTTTAAAAACTCAGAGTCTCCACTAAAAGCGTTTTCATAATAAGGGTTAGATTCAAAAACAAACTCAATAGTAGTAGAAGAAGAGTACGCAGGTATATTAGCGCTAGTAGTAAAAGAAGGAGTTGCAATAGTTGGAGCAATGGCAACAGTTACATTTGTATTAACCATCACACCATCATTGTCTATATAAGAAACTCTCATACCAGAAGTAACATTTCCTTCGGCTGTAGCAGCGTTTACTAATATTGGAACTGTTTGGCCTGTGGCTGTTTGTAATGGATTTGTATTTGTACTAAAAGCTGATCCACCGTTAGGATAAAACTTACTAGATACATCAAACATAGTGGATTGGTAATCATTTAAAGCAGGTTGCAATGAAGGATTAGCAGTTACCATAGCTGGTGTTATAATCTCAAAAAGCTCTATAGATTCATAAGGATTATATGTTGCTACAGATATTTGATCTTCTGTTGTATAGTATCCAGCAACGCTAGCATTAATAACATTTATTTTTCTAGGTTGATTTCTGTTGTCTGTCCAGAATAATAGTTCTTCTAATATATTAACTCCGTATATAGGATTTAATTGTGAGAAATTTAAGAAAGCACCTTGTACTAAAATAACATAAGTGTCTTGAAGAGAATTATATGATATTATAAAGTTTTTAGCACCTGGATCGTATTTGCTAACTTGATGATTAGTAAGAAAAATATAAACAGTATTATTTATTTCGTCAGTTAAATATCCAATAGACTTTAAACCAGTAACGCCAGTTAAAGTATTAAAATCTTGAAGCAACGTATTTCCTAATACATTTTCTAAAGCACCAACATTAGCACCTTCTGATTTACTTACTTGAGCATTGATCGCGTTTCTATATTCTCCATTTTGCAACAACCTAGCGTCTAGGTCTTTATTCATTTTGCCTTTTAGGAAATTATTACTAATATTTGCCATCTAGTTTATTATTTTATCCATTTAGATTTACCTCTCATTACTTGAACTATTTCATCAAGCTTAATGTTAGATAATCTTATTTTAGCATTTCTAAGCTTTGCACTACGATCTCTTTTAAAACGTTGAACTATGCCTTCTGGTGTTCCAGCTCTTGTAGATAATATAGAATACAGTAAATGAGAATACATTGCATCTTCAGCCATTTTAGGTACTCTACTGTCTAGATCATAAGCAAGTCCATCAGATATATATTCTAGCACAATTAATCTGTTTGCTAGATTACTAGAAAAAGCTACTTTACCTTCTCTTTCATTCATATTAAACCAACCATTGATTTGAGATAAAGCAGGGTCTAAACCATATCTTCTTCCATAAGCATCAAGTCCATATCCATATCCGTCTTGCATAAAGTCAAAAAACGCTTCAAAATTAGCATTATTAAACGTACCTGTTATAAATCTATCATTTGCATTTTCCCATCTTTCTTCAGTTATAGAAGTTCCTTCTAAGTTCTCACCAAAATTATCTTGAGTTGGCTGTCCTGCGTTATCTTGCAAAGGCATTTCGTAAGGACTTATTGTAAGATTATTTGCAGGATATATTATACGCTTAACACCAAGTTGATCTATAGAAGATATCCTTACGTAATTAACATAATCTTGTGGTAATATAACAGCTAGACTTGGTGGTATATTTAATTCTTGCGATTTAATACTTTTTAAAGTATCGTAACTAAATTCTTGCATACCACGTTTAACGTGAAATACAACGTCTGATTTTTTACATGTTTGTATTAATTTGCCATCACCTACGTAACCAACCATGAAGTTATCTATAATATCACCAATAGTAATATAAGAATAACCACCATAATTTTCTTCAACAGTTTCACCTGTAGCGTTTCTAGCTCCATAAGCACCACCGTCTAAAGCTTTTAATTGAACTACTATATAAGTTCCAAGAGCAATAGCTCCTGTTATTGTTACTGTATTATTTACTACAGTATAAGCTGCTGTATATTCTGCGTATGTTACACCGTCAGCACTAGTATATAACTTAAAATTATTTAAAGCATAGTTAAGTAAAGCAGGATTAAAACTACCAAAAATTAAGTCTGTATTAAAAGTTGTTGCAAACGCTTGACCTGCTGCTGCGGTTAGTGCTCTAAAGCCTTGTGCGCCCGCGTAATATTGTTCGTTAGTTTCGGTTATTAAACCTCCGTTTGGAATTGGCATATTTTATTAACTTTTTTCATTAATTTCTACTTGCTGTGCTTCAGCTTGTGCAGATTGAACGATTTCTGGATCTCTTATTATTATACCACAATACTTAAGTATGTTTGTTATAATAGTTGTTTGTTCTGATATATCTAATTCAAAATTAGTAGATGTAGTAGGGTTATAAGTATATTGACCTAGTCCACCAATAGTGAAACCCCATATAGGATTGACAGGTCTAAACAAGCAGTTAATGCTTACTGATGTAGGTAATGGTGATATGTTTATTACAAGTCTAGCAGGAGTTACTGGATTTGTTACTATTACAGCGTGTGTAGTAAAGGCAATAGGATATTGACTTGTTGGTGAAGTTAAGTTTGATCTTGTTATTGTAGAAAAATCACTTTTACTTGTTAATTGAGTTATAGAATTATAAGTAGGATTACCTGAGTATGTAGATATTATTTCGCCTAACTTATAAACAGTACGAGTACCATTATAATAAAAAGTTTGAGAAGGTACGTCTAAAGTAAACGCAACGTCTTGTTCAAAAGGATACAATTTATAAGCTTGATTTTTAAACATGTTAAAAAACTCTGTATCGTTTTGTTGATTGTTTTGGTTAAACCTGTTTAATTGGTTACCATCTGGAAAATATGAATTGAATATCTCTTCTTGTACTTGAGCAGCCAGACTGTTAAACTCCGTTGGAGTAACATAACCTCTTTGTTCTTTGTTTAATATGTACAAGACTGTTGTATATACTGTGTTTATATTTACCGCCATTATTGTTTTTTTTAAATACTATAAAGGCGACGTAAAGCCGCCTTATAATAGTATCACTTGTTTTTATAGTTTTTTATCTATAGATTTATAGATTTCTACACCTTCATCAGTCTTTAAGAAAGCTGCAAATGCAGAGTATGGATTTTCATCAAACGGAACGTTCATTAACTTTCTGTTATTTGATCCCCAGTGAAAAGTTCTTTGATCTCCAGATAATGATATAATTCCAGTCTCAGTAGCTCTAATTGCAAAGTTTCTAAGCTGAACATTTTCATCATTAGCTAAACTCATAAACATTGCAGGATTTTTTTTAGCGAATAACAGCAAGTCTCTTTTAAGTTCTTTTGAACTCATTTCATTTACTGCTGATCCTTTTTCTACTCTTAGTATAGCTTCAGCATGATCTATATCTAATTCTCTTGCAGCGTTTAAAGCATCTATTTGAAGATCTAAAACGTCTAGTTCATCTTCAGCAACTTCAACTGCACTAAATTCATGATACAACCTTCCTTTTAAAGGGTGATATAATGATAATAGTTTTTGTAAGTTTTGTTTTGCTTTAGGAACTAGTAGCGTACCGTTATGAAACGTTATATGTCCCATTGTTGCTTCACCTTTTTGTTCGTCTACAAATGGTGAATCCATATTGGTCGCGTATCTAATTTCTCTTTGAGTTCCAGTTTTTTCATCAAAAAATAATAAAGAGTGTTTTCTTGTATGTTTACCTGGAATAGTTAAAGTTAAAGGAGATTTTTCTCCATCTAAAAAATATGTTCTATCTTTTATTTCCCAACTAGGTTCAGTTGGTTTTGGTGCTACTTTTGTAGCTACCGGCTGAGGTGCAACCTCAATAGTTTCTGCTTTAGCTTGTTTAGCCATAATATAATATAATTAAATAGTTTATAAAAGTAATAATTACCCCCGTTGATATAACGAGGGTAAGAATTACATTAATTTTGAATCAATTAGATTCCTTTGAATAATACAAAGTTGTTAGCAGCTTGAGTTACTAAACATCTTTCAGATAGGAAGTTTACTTCCATAGCATCAAGAGTTGAGTTCATTGCACCACCAGCAGAACCAGTTAACCAAGATTTCATTCTTCTATCATCAGATTGAGACGCTCTATATCTTACGTGTAAGAAAGGTCTTCTGATGTTAGTTCCTAAAATTTGATCGTAAACTGTAGATGTTCCAGCAGGAACTAATACACCTTCAATTGAATTGATACCTACGATTCCACCTCTTGTAGAAGCATCATTTAAGTATTTCCAATCTGTTTTGTAAAAGTCATAAGAACCTCTTCTGAAACCACTAAAACCTAAGTTTAAAGCCATTTCTTCAGAATTTTCGAATAAACCGAAAGCAGTTCCACCAGCAAATCCACCAGAGATAGAAGCTAACATATCGTCAAAATCAAGAGATGTTTGTCTCTGTAAGAATAACATGTTTTCTTCAATTGCTCCTTGAGTGTCAAGATTTTTAAGTATTGCATCAAATTCATCAAGTCCAGCAGCAGCAGTAAATCCTACTTCTACATTACCTCTTGATTGAATAGCAGCAAATAAACCTTCAGTACCTGGTAAAACTAAGTTACCAACACCAGCACCTGCAGCTAATTGATTATACTCACCTTCTACTAAAGCCATTTCTAAGTAATCTTCGAAACGTAATCTAGTTTCAGACTCAGCTTTTAGATACCATAAGAATCCAGAAGCACCGTCTTCAGTCGCAACTTCAACCCATCCAATTTGAGCCATATCAGAACCAGAGATAGTATATTGATCTCTAATGATGATTGGTGAATTAGAATATTGAGTTAACTGAGGTGTGATAGAGTTTCTTGGAGCAGTTCCAGCAGCAACAGTACCACCAGCTACTAAGTTTGTTCCTTTAGCGTAAGCAGAACCATATACAAACATTTTCACGTTTGAAGCTCCAGCAGCTACAACAGCAGGGACAAGAGAAGCACCACCAGCATTAACAAGTCCAGCACCACCTACGAAAGGCATAACTGTGATGTTACCACCAGCACCAGGAACAGAAGCAACTACGATACATTTTCTTTCAGCACCTGTGTTTCCATTCATTAATACTACTGTGTCATTTACAGATATAACATTAGAAACGTTTGCTTGTACAGCAATAACGTTTTGACCTGCAGCTGGCGCGCCATTTGCAGCAACACCTACAGATGCATAACTAACGTGTAATCTATTTTGTTCAGACCAAATTACTTGATCAGAAGTCATTGGCATTTCAGCGCCAACCATTTTTAAAAATCCAGATAACGTTCTGTTTCCATAACGCTCTACTTCTTGTTCGTAGATTTCTGGTAAGTACTGTTGAGCAAAATCATTTGCTCCCGCAGCAGCGGTGTTAAATTGTAGGTAGTTACTAGGCAACAATTGTTGTTGTTGCGAAGGTATTAAACTACCAAATTGTGGAGTTAAAGCCATTTTTTTTGTTTTTTAAATTAGTTAAATTTTCTTTTTGTAATTTTTAATTTCGATGAATCAAATCCACTAATTGCTTTTACTTTAAAACCACCAACACTAATATCGCCTGAACTTCCTGTTCTAGCTTTAGTATCGGTTAAATTTTTAGATTTACTAATGACGTCTTTGACGGCATCAGCTTTTCCTTGTTCGTAAAAGTGACTAGCAATTTTATCAACGTTTTCAGCAGCGTACATGGCTTTGTGATAACCAGAAGTATCCACTACGTCTCCATCTTCATTTAAGAACTTCTTAACTAAATTATTGAGATTCGATTGATTTTCTGCTACTTTCTCACGATTCTGTATATTATACTTATAACTTTTTTCACCAACTTTTATATCAAAACCTTTGAATTCGTCGTTGAATAGTTCTTTAGTATTTTTTTTGAATGTTTCGTGTTGTTCAGTAGCCACATCTTGTTGCTTGTTGTAGCGATTAAAAAAGTCCATTGCTTTTTGTTGGTCCTGAGTTACGCCGGGTCTCAACTTGATTTCGTCGTAATATTTCTTTTTCGTTTCCTCTAAAAAGTTTTTTGCTTTTGCAATCTCTTCTTTTTTAGCGAGTTTCTTTTTACGGACGTCACGCTCCTCGTCCAAGTCTTCATCAAAGTCAAAATTATCTTCCATGATAAATCCTATTTCTTCTTCGTTTAAATGCGGTTTAGCTTTTTTGTAATACTCTTTTAATAAAGTATTATCATCAATACTTGAATAGTCAGCATTTAATCTTGTATAATCTTCTATAGTTCCACCAGTTTCTTCCATAAAAGTAACTAGCTTTTCAATATTTTCTGGTAATTTTTTACCTAATATTTTTTCATCTCGTATAGCTTCTTTTACTTCTTGAGTAACCTGCTCTACTTCTTTTTCTGTAACTTCGGTGATTGCAGAAAACCCTTCAACATCCTCGTTGGACTCTTGTATAGGTTCTCCCACCTCTGTGCTATCTCCGGATGGTTCTTCCACAGGTACCTTCTCTGTTTCTCCGATTTGAATGGCATTGTCTTCTTTGTTTAATAAATCGTTAGGTACTATAACTTTTGTTATTTCCTTTGGTAATTCAACTAAAGGTTCTTTAATGTTAACCTTAACAACTTCTTGCTCAGGATCACCTAATTTTTTAGGTGTTTTCTTTTTAGACTTTATTTTAAAGTCACCCTCCTGTTTAACAGGTTCATTTGTTTTTTCTTCTGACATAATATAATATGATTAAATAATTAAAATTAGATAGTTGGCATTATTTCAGCCACATCTTTTTGTTCGAAATCTATAGGTGATAAATCATTTTTTCTTTGATCTATCATCTGACTTTGCTGCGTACCTTCCATTTTTATACGCTTGTCTTTTCTGTTTTCTATTTCTTGTTCTTTTTGACCAGTAGCTTGCATTTCCATTTGTTTTAACTGTAAATCAAATTGATGTTGGGTTTGCATCTTTTGCATCTCTAACGAAGCAGCTAATTCCATACGCTGTATCTCCATTTGATTACTAGCTTTTTCAAACTGAACTTTAGATCCAGATATAGCTTCTTGCTTTTGAACCTCTGTCATGGCTATTTTTTCAGCAGCATCAGCTTGTGATTCAGCTTGTGCTCTAATATTAGCTTGTTGGTTTTCTTGATCTTGCTTACCTTTAGCTTTACGTTTTATTTTAAGCATTTGATTAGCTAACTTAAGATTTTTAATTTGTCTTAAATCAATAGCATCTTCTAAGTCAATACCGCCACTTTGTAAAGCTACTTGTATGTTTTGCTCTAATTGTTGTTGTTCTTCTTCGTCTGGTTCTAATTCTAAGAATATACCAAAGTCATGAAGATTTAAGTTACTAACTTCTAGCAATGTATTAATATTGTAAATAGATATAGAATTAGTTAAAGCTTCAGCAGTTAACGGAAACTCTAATGCGTCAGCTATTTTTAGTGCAATATTTTCTGCTATTCTAAGAGTTAAATATAAGCTAGACTGCTTTATATGTCTAGTTGCAACATTAGAAGCGTTAGCTGCTATCTTTTGTAACCCTACTAGCGTTTGTTTGTCTGGTGTACTACCATCTCTAGCTTCGTTAAGTCCGGTTACATCACGTATCATTTGTAAGTAGTATTGATAAGTTTGTATAAGACTTTGTATTTTACCTTGACCGCTAGAGCTATTAAGTTCTTGTATAGGAACTTTTCCAGCATTCATTTCACCATCTTGCGTAAGTGATCTACCAACAATAGAACCAGTTTGGAAATACATGTTTAGCGCTTCTGCTGGATTATAATTTGTACCGTTACCTAAATCAACTTCAGCTAAACCATCCATATCTAAATATACACCATCTGGCACCATTCTAGACATTACTTGTTGTAGTTTTAAATGAGTAAGCTGTATCATATCTGCAAAACCAATACACTTGCTAACTAAAGATTCAATTCTACCTTTATAAATTCTTGGAGCACATATAGCATAATTCATTTCTACTTTAGTAGTATCAGCTAATGGCCTTGACATATTTTTAGCCATTTCCCATTTAAGCATTGTATTTGTTCCTAATACTTTAGCTCCATTATATAAAACTTCAATAGATCTTGACACTCTTTCAAACCCATCATTTTGTGGTGGATTAAATTCATCATTTTTTTCTAATGCTTTTTGTAATCCTTGTGGAGTATTTTTTATTTTAAATACTTGATTGTGATAAGTCTTGTAATCAAAATATAAAACTTGAACAGTGTTTTCATCATAATTACCCCAACCTGTTACGTATTGTCTATTACCGGGCATTTTTTGAATTATTTCTAATTCATCTTTGCTAATGTTTGGAAACTCTTTTTTAAGTTCTGGTATAGTTATAGCTTTAACCTCACCAACATAGTATATATCTTCAAAGTTTGGATCTTCAGTATATGAATAAACCATGTAAGCTGGATCTACATAATCAACTGTTACACCTTCAGCTGTATTAAAACTTGTCTTTGAAGCAGCAATTCCACAAACAGTTAAGTCCATGTTTAGTCTACGTCTAATTAAATCATATTTATTTTGAGCTAAAACAGATGATATAGCTTCTTCTTCTGCTATTTCAATACTTTGCTTATATGACAATTGCATGTGAAGTTCTAATTCTTCGTCTGATTCCGGTATAGCGCTTGGATCTAGACTTTGATATAAGTTAATACCTAAAGAATTTTTTAATTCATCTAGGTAATCTTTAGCCATCATGTCTTCATATATACGAGAAGCATAGTCAGTTCTTTTTTTAACTGACGCTGGATCTTGAGCATAAGCTTTTATATCATAACTTTTACTTGATATACCGTTAACAACTATATCAACAAACTTAGATAATATAGGAACTGGCTTCCAGTCTAAATTAAGATAAGACAAATCACCATTAATAGATAATTCATCTTTGTATTTTTGAGGTGATTGTTCACCACGAGCGTATTGTCTTAAGTTGTGAAAATTATTCCAGTTAGTTAAATATCTATTACCGTTAGTTCTACCTTGATCAAACCACTCATATTCAATTGCCATAGCAACTTGACTACCGTACTCTTGACTTGCTTTGTCTGCATCACTCACTACTTGACTAGGGAAGGCGCTATTGCTATTAGTATATATATTCATTTAACTTATAATTTTTGATGTAAATCCTTTGTTATCGTATTTTTTTATACCTAAATCTACTGGTTGTAATTTAATTTTGTTACTTGGAGCATATCTATGCTTGTTACAAGCCATTAAAGCAAGTCCTGAACTAATAGATGCATCATGTGATGTTCTATTGTTAATATTAAATTGCGCCCAATCTTCTAGTGTTCTTTGGAAATACATATCTCCATAACCTGTTTCTTTTAAACCAACAAAATGCTCAACATAAGATTCTATAGCAGACGCATGTGCTTGCTTAATATCTTCGCTAGAGTTTGGCATACCACCTATTTCTCTTTCTGTTATAGATAATTTATTGTATTTTTTATCTGGTCGATTCATAGAATATGATCTATAGCCTCTTCTTTTAAAATGATATAATAATCTAGGTTTGTTATTTTCTGCTAATATTGGCATACCATAAAATACACAAGCCATCAAAACATCTTCAAAAAATATCTCAGCAGTTTGTGGTCTAGCAATATATTCTAAAAAGAAATGATTAGGTGGAACATCTTCCATGCTAAATTTAGTTAAACCGCTTAAAGCTCCGTTAGAACCTCGGCCATCTACTGTACCTGATATATCATATGGATCACATCCAAAAGCACCGCAGTGCTCATTGCCTGGATATATTCTTCCATTTTTCTTTATAGTTCTATTTTGTAGTTCAACCGGTGGAACCCATGACACTAAAAACCTACCGTTTTTATTTGGTACAAATATAACTTTAGTATCTTTAATACCATTTTCCCATTGTAAACTACCTTTTGTAATAGACAATGAATTTTTTAAATCTTCATTAAAATCTATTTGTTGATAGATCTTAGTTAGATTAAATAAAGATTGTTTTGATTCATCTCTGAAAGCGTGTTTAGTAGTGCGTGGAAACTGTCTATAAAATTCATTTAATCCATCTTGATCATCTTTAAGACCTTCTACCTCGTTATCCCAGTATTCAATAACCCCGATTTTGATTGGCGCTCCATGAGGTCCAAACACTGGTTTTTGTGGTGTTTCGAAGACAGGCATGCCATAAGAATCAATGTATCCCTCGTAATTCCATTCCATAGGAATGAACAAAGAATAGAGTCCTGAACGAGTTTGTCCATTTGCATTTCTTTTGTTAACATTTGAGTCATCATATAATTTCTTAAAATTTCTACCTCCTTTATCTAAAGCATTAGATGTTGATCCCATCATACACTTACCTATAATTCTACTACCTAATCTAAGAGTAGTTTTTGTAACTCTCCAGTTATTTAATATATTATTAGGTCTTTCCCATTTACCTGATTCATCATGAACTAAAAGTTTAAGTTTTTCTCCATCATAAGCGTTGTCTCCAGTGTTTTTCCAATCAATAGTTGTATCAAGTCCTTCTAAATCTTCTGCTTTTTCAGTAGACACAATGCTTCTTCTAGTAAACTTACTTGCTGGTACTCTATAGGCCAGTTCTGTTTTAGGTCGATCCATACCATCTTGTATCGGTTTAAAAAAGAAAGGATAATTAACGGATATTGGTACTACTTTGTCTGTAAACATTTTCTTAGCATCGGCACCTGACTTAGATAATATACCAAAACGTGCATCAGTTGATATTGTAGCCATGTTAACACATTCACCAGAAGCCATAAAAGAAAATCCAGAACGTCTGTTTTTTAAGTATGACATACCATAACATCTATAATCTGCTCGGCAAGCTTCCCAGAATATAAAAAATAATCTATTTGATTCTCTAAAATCTGGTTGGCCAACATCAATCTTTGACCATTGTAAATACATATAATGTGTTCCTGTTAAATACGTAGGTATATTTTTATTTATATACCAAAAACCTTCTTCACGCCTTTTAAACTCTTCATCAATATAGTCGTAATATTTTTCTTTAAATTCTTCTGGATATTCTCTCCAATCAAATACAGTTTTTATTCTTTTTAATTCTTTAGGATAATTAAATGGTGTCCATTTATTTTCTTTGAACTCATGAACTTCATTAGCTTTAGGTAAAGCTATTGTTAGGTTTTGTATTTCATATATCTCTCCGATTTGACCAGTTTTAGATATAACAACCATATTGTATTCTTCATTGTATCCGTATTCCCATTTTTTATACCTATTCATTCGTTTAAGAATTTTAGGTTTTATATGGTCATTTAGTATTTTATATAAAGTTTGCTTATACATTACTTAGATCTTCCTTCAGCAAAACCACGAAATGTAGTTTCTTTTTTAACTTCTTGAGGTTTTTCATCTAACATGTTTTGTTCTTCTATAATACGATTATGTATTTCAAAAGCATCAAATATGCATAGTTTTTTTGTAGCTGCAGCGTTTTTTAATCTGTCAGCTGATATATCTTCGTCTGAATCTACAATAGCTTCTTTAGCAACTTTAATAAGTTCCTCAACTGCTATGTGCCCAGCTTGGATTATATTCAACTTCGTTTCCTTCGTGTTCATATTTTATAACAATATCATTAGATTTCATACAATAAAGACGTTGACCGTCTATTAAAAAATCCCATTCACCGTTAGGTGTATAACCTACAATGTCTCCAGGATTTATTTTAAGCGCTTCTAACGAGCTATTACCTATTTTAAGTATACCAATAAGCTTTTGCTCTTTATTTAGCGTTAGATAATTATTATCTTTAAGTGGCATAATAAAACATCTGTCACCAAACGCTTTCCATTTTGTGTTTCTTT
>UEXM01000927.1_pt1 | contig 27737 bp, 25 predicted proteins | sample 1796661 | NCBI WGS metagenome assembly UEXM01 (sample SAMEA4772469, study PRJEB27181) | metagenome
TCTTAGTAACCAAGTTCTACATGCAAGAAGTAAGCAGATCCGCTACACCGACTTCGACCAAATGGAGTATATGCCTGAGATCGCTTCTACCTTAGATATTTATGCAGACGAGATAACAACATCAACGGCTCTTAACCCAATCGTTTCGATTGAGTGTGCAAACCGTGAGATTAAAGATATTGTCAATACTTTATTATACACTGTCTTAAATATCGAGGCTAACCTTTTTGGTTGGGCAAGAGGTATGTGCAAGTATGGTGACTATTATCTCTACATGGATATCGACGACTCAATGGGTATCACAAATGTGATCCCTCTGCCAGTTCGAGAGATCGAAAGAATAGAGGGTGCCGACCCAACAAACCCAAACTACATCCAATACTTCTGGACTGGTGCAGAGGGGAATAAGGGCGTAACCTTTGAAAACTGGCAAGTATGCCATTTCAGGGTCATAGGTAGTGACAAATATGTACCAAACGGAACATCAGTACTAGAACCTTCTCGACGCATTTGGAGACAGCTAACTCTACTCGAAGATGCTATGATGGCTTATCGTATTGTCCGCTCCCCTGAGCGACGAGTCTTTTATATTGACGTTGGTAATATCTCCCCCGAGGATGTTGAAGGTTACATCGAACAAGTAAAAACACAGATGAAGCGCAACCAGATTGTTGATGAAGACAGCGGTCGTGTTGATTTGCGATACAATGCAATGAGTGTTGATGAGGATTACTACATCCCCATCCGTGGTGCGGCAAGCAACACAAGAATCGAAACCTTGGCTGGCGGACAGTTCACGGGAGATATCGATGATGTGAACTACTTGAGAGACAAACTCTTCTCAGCATTGAAGATCCCAAAAGCTTACTTGGCTCAATCTGACGCAATAGAAGATAAGACAACTCTATCACAAAAAGATATTCGCTTTGCCAGGACTATTCAAAGACTTCAGAGAACTGTCGTTGCTGAAATAGAAAAGATGGCTATTATCCACCTGTACACACTTGGGTACAGAGACGCTGATCTAACATCTTTCAAGATCACTCTAAACAATCCATCTAAGATCGCTGAGCTACAAGAACTCGAACATCTTCGTACCAAGTTTGATATCGCTGGAGCAGCAACCGATGGGTTCTTCTCGAAGCATTGGGTATATAAGAACATCTTTAAGTTAGACAATGAAGAAATAGATAGAATCCAGATAGAAATGTATGGAGATGCTCAGTTCGGTGCTGCTGTCGAAGAGGCTGGAACAATCCCAGACACCGAAGGCGGCGCAGGCGGCGATGACCTTGGTTTAGATCTTGGTGGTGAAGGCGAGACAGACACACCAGAAGAACCAGCAGATGAAGGACCACTGTTGGCAGAACCAGAACCAGGTCAGCGTGATGATGTACAAGGTCCGCACCAACGTGGTCGGTACGCACCTGGAGCCAGAAAACGTTCAATGGCTGCCGAAGCCGGTGGACAATCAGCTAAACCAGGAAATAGAAACAAAAGAAGACTATTTAATGGAGCAGACTCTATTGCTAAACAGTTAGTTCGTCCAATCGACTCTCTCGGCAATGGTGTCATAAGAACTAGGGAATCGGTTGACAAAGAAGAGCAAATATTGTTTAACAACCAACTAGAGATCAATAGACTAATAGAACAACTAGGGACAAAAGATGAAGGTCAAGCATAATAAAAAAAGAAACACAGCGTTTTTATTTGAAGCTCTCGTCAGAGAAGTGACAAAATCTGTTGTCAAAAGAGATAAGCTAAGAACAAAAATCGCAAAGAGTATTCTAGCAGAACACTTCTCCAAGGGCAAACCTTTGAGTAGAGAAGTTGAGTGTTATGAGTCTATTGTCGCAGAACAGGGTATTGATAAGGACACTGCCGAGAAGATTTTGGCTATAGCTAAAGATTCATACAATGAACTAGACTCGCAAGAGATCTTCCAAGAACAGTCGAAAGTTATCAAAAAGATTAACACCCATCTTGACCGTGGCGTTTATAATAACTTTGTTCCAAACTATAGGTCATTTGCTACTATCGCTCAAGTCTTTGGTAATAAGGGAGGCATCAAAAGCCGTGTCCTTATGGAACAAACAGTCGTTGAAGAGATGACAACTTCTAAAAACGAAAAAGAAGAGATGAAGCCTGTTGACTCTTTGGTTGTAAAGAGCTTCTCTGAGAGATTCAATGATCAATATGCTGGTCTTTTAAAAGAACAAAAAGATTTCTTAGGAAAATATATCATATCCTTCGGAACTAACGAAGTTGACTTCCGCCTTCATGCCGGGAAAGAATTAAAAAGAATCAAAGAAGAGGTTGAAAAATCTCTAGAACTAGATGAAGTAAACCAAGACGAAGAGATGATAAACACAACCAACCAAGTCTTGGAACAGATAGAATCAATAAATGTCTCAAACATCCAGAAGGAAGACATTCTCAAAATCTTGAAGTTACAAAAGCTAGTCAGCGAGTATCAGTCTGATGACAATTAAGATAAAGCTAAACATCCCAGAAAAGCCAGTACAGGCTCGGATACCGCTCAAGATAACGAAGACTCTTGATGGCAATCTTATCATAGATGACCATGAGTATATGGATATTGTAATCAATCCCAGTGAGGGTAAGGTTGTTTCAATGCCTAAACCATATGCTGAAAAAGATGTATATGAATATCAAAGAGAGCTTATGTATCACTTGTTCAAGGGTGGTGTGACCGAGGCTGCCAACCCTAAAGCTGGGGTTTTGTTTGGTATGATGGAAACTCCTTATATAGTCGATAGCACTATCGGCGTAAATTCATTGCAAGCAGTTTTATATTTGATCAGCGAGTACGTCAAGAAGAGTGCTGGCGACGATGAGTTTGCCAAGGAGTACGACAAGAACGTTGAAGATAGGTTCGTTGATCCACCAGACTCTGAAACAACTGAGCCTGGAGAGATCCCACCACATGAAGACAACCCAGAGGCATATCAAATCGGTGATCCGACATATAGCTTTGCTGGCTACGGTTACCTCTACTAGAAAAGAGATAAATTGCAACTAATATATTTTATATTGTGCTCTTACGGCTTGACACAGATTTTAGTTTATTCAAAAATCCTTGCACCAATCCGCCCAACCCACTACTTCTTTGGATGTCCAATGTGTATGGGTTTCTGGGTTGGTGTCGCTCTAATGAGTCTAAACCCATTTACAGAACTATTTACCTATGGTGTAAGCATAACTAATGCGGTGCTCCTAGGTAGCCTATCATCTGGAACATCTTATGCATTATGTTCGCTTATCTCAGATGGAGGTTTCCAACATGAAGATCGAAACAGAAGGAGTTTGGACAAGAAAATGGATGCTAAGACCAGTAACAAACTGTTGTCGTGGTAGCTGTACCGTGCGGGTAACGCCCGCAGTCCTAAGGAGAAAAAAATGAACAAGAGACATGTCTTACAAGAGTTTATGAACCTAGATTATTCTGGTGGTCTTCTCACAGAAGAAGAGCGCCAAGGGAATAAAGATGGTACTCACCTCATTGTTGCTGGCAAGATTCAGTGCGCTGGCGAGCCAAACGGTAACATGAGAATATACCCAGAAGGTGTACTTCGGAGGGAGATGCAAAACTACGAGAAGCTTGTCCGTGAAAAGCGTGCTTTCGGCGAGTTAGATCATCCAGAAAATCCAGTAGTAACTTTGGCAAACGTTAGTCATTTGATGACTGATATCTGGTGGGACGGTAATGATGTAATGGGTAAGCTTAAAATCCTCGACACCCCTTGTGGTATGATCGCAAAGCAGATTGTTGCTGGCGACGGCTGCTTGGGAATCTCAAGTCGTGGCACTGGGTCCACACATCAGAAAGATGGCTACACCATTGTAGAGGACGACTTCCAGTTGTTGTGCTTTGACCTTGTGTCCGAGCCAAGTACTAGCGGAGCCTACCTTATGGCTGAGAGCAGAATACGTGCTCAACTTACTAAAGCAGATCGAATCAATCGTGCTCTGAACGATATTTTACGGTAACAAAAAAAGAAGAGGTTATAATGAAGAAATCAGAACTCAAATCACTAATCAAAGAATGTATAAAAGAAGTTATCTTTGAGGAAGGTGTTCTAACCAATATTGTGACTGAGGTCGCAACAGGTATGAGGGTATCATCTACGGCTGGTATTGTCAATGAATCGCCAATGCCCCAAGTTACTTCACAATCAAATGCCCAAATGAAAGAGCTAGCTAGAATAAGCAATGAAGCCTCTAAGATGCTTGACAGCAATAGGGGTGAAGTGATGAAGGCTATCGGCAGCAGTGCTTATAATGACTTGAATGAGAAGTTTTCTGACCAAGGATTTTTCTCTGGGACAAAGCCATTGCAAGAATCACAAGGAAAAGGCGGCGCATTGTCTGGACTACCACCAGGTGATGCCGGATTAGATATTACAAATATCCCAGGATTTCAAAACTGGGGCTCAGTTTCAAACAAAATAGAAAGCAAGAAATAATGAGAAAAAATAATAAGTTCAACAAGAGAAGACAACGACCACTCGAACCCTGTGTTACAGTTCACGCAGAAGAGTGTAATGGAGATCCTGAAAAGATGGTTCGCCGATTTACTAAGAAGGTTAAGCGTGAGGGTATCATTGAAGAATGTCGTGAGAGAAGGCATTTCAAGGCACCAAGCGAAACAAACCGGGAAAGAAAAGAGGCAAAGAAAAGAATCATAACTCAGGTGAATAGAAGAAGAAATGAACTACTTACACCTAGAGACAGGTACAGAAGGAAAAAACGATAATGGCTACATCACCAGATCAAAGCGCACACTTTCAAGGTTTTTACAACAGAAGTCCAGGGATTTCAAGTGTAGGGTCTTATCAGGCTGCTGGCACGCCTTTTCTAACGGGAAGTGTAGTTGCCAACGGTGCAGAGGTTCAAGTTGATTTTCCAAATGTGACAAAATCTATTACAGTAATCAATAAGGATGCCTCGGGTAACGACGCCCTCAGAGTTCATTTTGCTCCTCAGGCTGATGCTTGTGACCCCGCTAAGCTACATTTTATCACACTTGACGCTAAAAACTCATCAGTAACAATGAACATAAAGACAAAGTCTATTTGGATTTCAAATGACTCAGGCGCTTCAAGTGACTTTCAATTGTTTGCAGAGTTAACAGGAATTGATGAAGGCGCTATGTGGACCTTGACCGGCGCTGGCATTGACGCATAACAGGAGGGTATAAGAATGGGATTCGGAAGCGGCGGCGGATACAGACCATCTCCAAATAGCATCTCAGGTGATGCTGTAATCGATGGACAACTTGAAGTAACAAGTACAACAGACCCTCAGATAAAGATAAACTATGATGCGGATAGTTTTGCAACCTTAACAGTTGCGGACACCAGTGAAGTAACCGTTGCAACAGGAGAATCTGGCAACCTAATATTAGATGCTGGAGGAGATATCCGCCTAAACGCTGCTGGCGGCGATATTTCATTTAGAGAAAACGCTGAAGTCAAGCTTATCTTTGATATGGATACTGCTGGCGGCACAACCAAAATATATTCTGGTGTAGCCGGCGATGATTTAATATTTGGAACAGCCCCAGGTGGTGCGGGAAATGTGCTCACTATCAAAGATGATGGAAAAGTTGGATTAGGACTAAATGACCCTGACTCGACATTAGAAATCTTCAGTACAACGACTCAACAGAAGTGGTCTTATGACGCTGATAGTTTTGCAACCCTAACAGTTGCGGATAGTAATACTACACTAGCAACTGCTGGAACCCTTCAGATAGATGCACCAGCACTAACTATAAGTAACGAGGTGGTCCTGACGGCTCCTACTGCCCCAGCCTCAGCCGGTGCTGCTGGTGTCGCTGGACAAATCGCCTGGGAGAATGATGGCGGCACTGGATACTTGTATATCTGCATCGCCGCAAACACTTGGCAAAGAGTAGCGCTCGCCACCTTCTAGCAGAAAATTAGTCTTTTAGATTTATAAATAACTATTTATTCTTGATGTATTTTCATCAGACAAGGGGATATATTTATGTCTAATATGCTAGAACAAGCAATCATCGATGCCCAAACACTACGTGAGGCTGCGATCAAGAACGCTGAAACAGCAGTGGTAGAGAAGTATTCTGACGAGGTCCGAGAGGCTGTCAGCAGTCTTTTAGAACAAGACGATCTTGATCTTGGGCTCGGACTAGACGAAGAACCTACTGCAACCGACACCCCTGCGGAACTATCTCCAGAGACAGAAGAAACCGTAGACCAAGCCCCCGCTGCCCATCTCTCAGAAGACGAAACCGTTGTCATTGACTTAAACGACATCGGCGCTACCTTGAGCCAAGAACTAGCTTCTGGCGAAGCTCAGCCCGACGATGGCGTTGAACGTGAAGAAATGTTCGACACCCTAAAGATCGACGACGAAGAAGAAACCGGGACTGATCTAGAGCAAGAAGCTCCTGCAAATCGCTCTGATGAAGAAATTGAGCTTGATGAAAGCGTATTAGTAGACCTCTTTAAAGAGATCCTAGCAGTTGACGTACCACAAGGTGACATCAACATGGCTCTCGAAGAGGAGCCCGAAGCCGACCTAACACAAGACGAGCTTCAGGAAACTCCCCCAACCGACGGCATGGATAAAAAAGATGTAGAAGAACTACACGCCAAGTTGGAACAAGAGAACGACGAACTAAAAGAACAAGTAGCTAAGTTGACAGAAACATTAAACGTAGCTAAACAAACATTTGAAAAATTAAACTTGCATAATGCAAGATTATTGTATGCGAACCGTGTACTATCTGACTCCTCCCTGAATGAGCAGCAAAAGAACAAAATTGCTGAGATGGTTGATAAGGCACAAACAGTAGAAGAAGCGAAGTTGGTATTTGAAACCCTTCAAAAGACAATGGCGACAACCAAGAGGGTTGCTCCACAATCATTGTCTGAAGCAGTATCTAGATCTTCCTCAATTATTCTTGGCGGGAATCGTAAAGACGAGCGCACTACTGAAGATAACCCAACAAAAAATCGTTGGGCTACTCTCGCAGGTCTTAACAAATAAACTGATTAAATCACTTAAAGGAGATATAAAAAATGTCAGTATTAGAAACACTCACAGAAGGCATCAAGGCTCGTTCCTTGGCCAATGAGGGTGAAGCACTTCTCGGGAAGTGGGAAAAGACTGGTCTTCTAGAAGGTCTTAGCGATGTTAGAAGTTCTAACATGGCTCGTCTACTAGAAAACCAAGCTGCCCAGCTTCTCAAAGAATCCAGCACAATGGCTGCTGGTGACGTCGAAGGCTTCTCCGCAGTTGCATTCCCAATCGTTCGCCGTGTATTCGGTAACCTTTTGGCACAGGATCTCGTATCCGTTCAACCAATGAGCCTACCTTCAGGTCTCATTTTCTTCCTAGATTTCACCTATGAGAAGACCCAAGCCGCTTCCGGCGCTGTCGGTGGTGTTACCCCTGAATCCGTTTACGGCGGTGGCGTTGTAGGTTCGGGATTGACTGGTGGTGTTGATTTGGGCTCTGATGCAGCAACAGATCCAGAAAAGAGTTTTTATGCTCTTAACAATGGTTACTCTGCTGCTACAGCTTCCTCGACGACAGCTACCATCCCTTGCGTCGCTGGCACAAACATCCCAGCCGCTAAGATTTTTGCTAATCTTACATCTGCCGAGTTGTCTCGTCTAAACAATGACCCAGACGTCCTTGCAGCTATGGCAGCAACCCCTGCTGCTGAAGTCATTGAAGTCAGAATTGCTGCTGGCGCTGCCCTTGGTCAGGTTGACTTTGAGCTTCCTAACCTCAACCGAGACAATGTAATTGCTCTTGCTGCAACCTATACCAATGATGCTAATGCCATTCTCGTCCGCCGCTTGACTCGTTTTGAGTCTGACGGTAGTTTGTCCATGGTCTTCTTGGACGACGCCGGCGCAGTTGCCGCAGCGACAACCTTCTCCGTGGTTACATACAACCGTGCTGATAACTTCGCTGCTGCTACCGCTACTGGTGGTGTCACCGGTGCTGAACCATGGCGCTTAGAAGCTGATTCGGCTCTAAACGAAATCGACATCAAGGTTGATTCCGTAGCTGTCACAGCTATGACCCGTAAGCTCAAGGCTAAGTGGTCCCCAGAACTAGCTCAAGATTTGAACGCTTATCATAACCTCGACGCTGAAGTTGAGTTGACAAGCATTCTTTCTGAGCAGATCGCTCTAGAAATCGATCGTGAAATCCTTAAGGATCTCGTCGAAGGCGCTACCGCTGGTACATTGTACTGGTCACGCAGCCCAGGCAAGTTCGTTCAACGTGAAACAGGTGCAATCACCACAGGCGCAGTCTACCCAGACTTCACAGGTACCGTATCCGAGTGGTACGAGACTCTACTTGAGACAGTCAACGACGTAAGTGCTCGTATTCACCGTAAGACCCTTCGTGGCGGCGCTAACTTCCTAGTTTGCGGTCCCGAAGTAGCTTCCATTCTTGAGTTCACCAGCGGCTTCCGTGCTTCTACAGCAGTAGACAGCGACACAACCGGCTCCTGGGGTGCTCAAAATGTTGGTTCTATCAGCCGTAAGATGGACATTCATGTCGATCCTTACTTCCCACGCAGTACCCTACTAGTAGGTCGTCGTGGTGGCAGCTTCCTAGAAAGCGGCTATGTATACGCTCCTTATGTACCACTACAGGTCACACCCACCATCTTTGGTATCGAAGATTTCGTCCCACGTAAGGGCGTAATGACTCGCTATGCTAAGAAGATGGTTCGTCCTGATATGTACGGCTTGGTCATTTGCAAGGATCTTGTAACTGATGTTGCTGATAAGTAGGCGATAAATAAGATAATATCTTGAATATTATTTGAGGGAACCTCGTCCTTGTGACGGGGTTTTCTTTTTTAAGATAAACCTTTGTGGAACTCAAAAACTATTTATACAATATATGAGGGTCAAAAATGCCAACTAACTTACAGCCATTGAGCACCACGAGCGCCGTCGTCTTACCATCCACGGGTACCCCAGGCGACGTTCAAGCTGTTCTAGCTTATAACATTTACACAACAAACGCATTCTATAGCGGTGCCGCTGATCAGGTTGCATACACTTATAATAAGCTCGGCGGGAATATCCTAGATCTAGAGATTACACCAGCAAATGTTTATAATGCCTATGAAGAGTCTTGTTTAGAGTATTCTTATCTCATAAACACACATCAGTCTAAAAATGTCCTCTCTTCTCTCTTGGGGAACAATACAGGCTCTTTTGATCAGGACGGTGAATTCTCTGAGTATGTTCATGGAACGGGTTCAAGTCCAAACTTAAAGTATCCGAGATTCCAATTAGGATACATCAGAAATATTGGTGATAGTGTTGGAACCTTGGCTGGCGTAGGTGGAAACCAAACAGTCTATTCAGCATCTTTCGCAAGTGTAGATGATGTTCAAGATTATGATCTACAAAAGATTATCTATTCAGCTTCACTAGATATAACTTCTCCTTTCCACGGCAAAATTGGCAAAAAAGCTTTGACAATACAGAAGGTTTATTATAAGAGTCCTGCTGCTATGTGGAACTTTTATGGTGGCTATGCTATTGGTGCTGTGGGTAACTTATCAACATATGGAATGTATGCCGACGATAGTTCTTTCCAGTTGGTTCCATCTTGGCAAAATGTCCTCCAGGCGTATGCCTTTGAGCAAGATCTTAACGTAAGAGCTTCTCACTACTCTTTCAGGATTAATAATAATAAATTAAGAATATACCCTAGCCCAAGAGGCTTTACTCAAAAGTTTTGGGTAGAGTTTAGGGCAGCAGAGGATGCTTTTACCGAAGAATCAGATCGCAAGCATGGCGCTGATGGTGTCAACAATATGAATACTTTACCATTTCCCAATGTTCCTTATCAGAACATTAATAGTATTGGTAAGCAATGGTGCCGACGCTTTGCCCTATCTCTAGCTAAGGAGACTCTTGGTCAAGTAAGGTCTAAGCTTGCTTCAATACCAATCCCTAATAATGAGATTACGCTGAACGGTCCAGCGCTTGTATCCGAGGCAAAGGAAGAACAGGCAAACCTAAGAACAGAACTTAAGGAGACATTGGACCAAATGGTGTATGCTGCACTTGCTGAACAAGATCAGAGGTTACAGAATAGCGCAGCAGACATTGTCCAGAAGATTCCAACTGGCATATACGTAGGATAAGATAAATGCCTCAAAACAGATGGACTCAGCCTACTCAGCCACCACCACCGCTTTTTGTAGGGAAAGCAGAAAGAAACTTTGTAAAGCAACTCAATGACGAGGTCATCGAGCGTGTTATTGGTCAACAGTTACTTTACTTCCCTATAGACAATAACAGAACAAAATACCACCCAGTTTATGGGGAAGCAATAGATAAAACATTCTTACCACCAGTAAGAGCTTATTCATTGGTAGAGTACGTCGGACCAAACGGAGTACAGGAAGAGTATGGCTTTGATAACATATACAGTATCAATGTACACTTCCACAAGAGAAGACTAACAGAAGATCAGGACTTGTTTGTACGCCTAGGCGACTTTGTTCAATATGATCAGATGTTCTTTGAGATTGTAGATACATTTGAGCCAAGATATCTTTTTGGTCAGGATAGTGACTTTGCTGATGGCACTTCCTTAGAGGTGACTGCCGTATGTCGTCAAGCCCGAAGTGGTCTATTCAACCCTGCCGGAAGTCTCGGCGGTCACAACAAGAGAATGTAGGATTTTATAAATGCCAAAGAAGACAAAGCTAGATCAAGATTTGAAAGCAGACTACAGTTTGAAGCCCTCAACACTAGAGGACATCGACGCTGCCATTTATGAGTTCGTAAACGACTCTCTAAATGTATTTTGCGATACAAATGAAGGCTTCGAGAAAGTACCTGTTATCTTTGCTGGTGCCGAAAGGGCATACCAAATAAAAAACCAACAAGAACTAAGAAAGAATGGTAGATCTCTAGAGTACCCTATCATCTCTATTATTAGAACTTCGCTAACTAAGAACCCAGAGAACAAAGGAAGGTACGGTGTGTATATCCCGCCATACTTTGACTTCTATAAGAAGGGCGGTGCTGTACCAATCGCTAGACAAGTCCAGCAGGGCAAGTCAAGAGAGCGTGCGAATGCAACTGCTGTTAGGAAATATGGTCAGAGCACCTTCCCGTTCGACAATGAGAAAGTTGTTTATGAGACTTTGTTTATACCAAACCCAACTTTTGTTGAGCTTGTGTATCAGGTAAAAATGATCTCCAACTATCAGCAACAGATGAACCAGATGTTGGCTCCCTTCCTATCTGGGTTCTCAACTCCTGCTGTATTCAACATAACTTACGACGGAAACACCTATGAGGCTTTTGTCGAGCCTGATTTTGCCAATGAAAGTAATAACGCCGCACTTGGAACGGATGAGAGAGTATTCAAATCAACCGTAACCATCAAGGTGCTAGGGCACATCATCGGCGCAGACAAGAACCAAGAGACCCCATCTGTTACTGTGGTAGAGTCTGCCGCTGAAGTAACGATAGGTAGAGAACGAACAGTTACGGAAGACAAGCCTGAATTCCAGGCACAAAGAAAAGATAAATATAGACGCTAACCATAATAAGATATTGGTGGGTGTTTGGATTTATCGGTTACTATTTATTATTAGCGTTTAGTATGTTTTATACTACAAAATAGCGATTTAAAAACACACCGAGGAGAAGGATTATCAATGGCTGACAACTCTTCAAGAAAGTTCAAATTTATATCCCCAGGGGTATTCATCAACGAGATCGATCAATCTCAACTGCCCGACACACCTGGCGCAGTTGGACCACTAGTTATCGGCAGATCCAGAAAAGGACCTGCTGATAAACCTGTTACTGTGGATTCCTTTTCTGATTTTGTTCAGACATTTGGTAACCCAGTTCCTGGTGCTCAAGGTGGCGATGTATGGCGTGAGGGCAACTTAACTGCTCCTACCTATGCTGCATATGCTGCCCAGGCATGGCTACAGAATGGTTCACCTTTGACATTTATTCGTGTCTTGGGTGATAACTCAACTAATGCTTCTGACGGTGGTAAAGCTGGCTGGGAAGTTAGTGACTTTCTTGCCGAAGGTACGGAGATTGCTAAGAACAAAGCCGGCGGTGTCTACGCTCTTTGCGTATGGCCTTATAACGGCTTGGACGCTTCGCCAGGGGTCCTAACTGGATCAGTGGCTGCTCAGATTTACATGAACAATGGTCGTGTCTTGCTCAAGGGTAACACCGGCTCCACTGCATCTGCTACGTTGACATATGTACCCGTCGTCTCCCCGGCAGTAGACCTTGGCGCTAAGCCTCTTGCTCTAACCTTGGGCACTCAAACCTATTCTGCTACTTTTGACTCTGCTGTTTTGCCAGCGGATTCAACCAGTACCATAATAGGTGTCAAAGACGTCGCTCCCGGTGGCCTCGCTGCGTCAATTGTTAGCAGCCTAAATGCTGCTGCTGCTGCGGGCTTTCCAGTAGTCGCCGCCGTTGATGCGACCAACCCTCTTGTCGTAAATGTCTTTGGAACCACTATTGGCACTGATGACAATACCGCAACATTTACAAGTACTGCATTCCCTGCCAAGATGACCACCACTGCTTTTGCCGGCGGCGTCGCTGCCTCGACCGCACAAGACGGATCTACAATATACGAGATCAATGGTCTTAACGATATCACACTCGTGTTCACGGGCAGTGAAGGCGGTCAATTTTCGGAAGAAGTGACAGTAAGTCTTAATAGGGACCAAGAGAACTTTATTCGTAAAGCTTTGAATACTAACCCAACAATAACAAACAGTGCAATCACAGACGCTTCATCAAAAGCTTTCTACCAACGAGGTGTTTACTTCCTCGGTGAAACATTTGAAAACTCTCTAGTTGATAAGACTGCCTCTAACTCCATCGGTGTTCTAGATGGTGGTACTGCTTCTGCTACTAAGTTTTATGCTGCTATGTTGCCAATGGCTGTTCAGCAAGCTGATGATCTCAAAGCTGCTAAGCAGCAGAGCAACTTCCGTGGCGCTGCTACAAGAGCTTCTACAGGCTGGTTTATTTCTCAGGATCTTAGTTCCAACAACGCTGGGTACCAAGCAAAGGCTCAACAGAAGCTTTTCCGCCTTGAAGCTCTAAGCGCTGGCGAGTCAACTCAACGGGAAATAAAAATATCTATTGCTAACATCAAGGCTCCAGAGGGCGACTATCAGGACTACGGTTCCTTCTCTGTGATCATTCGTGATCTCCAGGACACAGATAACCGCCCATCAATCATCGAGCGTTATGACGGTGTAACACTAAACCCTGCTGCTGATAGCTATATTGCTAAGCGTATCGGTGACAAGTACATGGTCTATGATGAAAATGACAAGCGCCTTGTAGAGTACGGCGAGTTTGAAAACAAATCAAACTTTGTTCGTGTTGTCGTAAACGACACCGTCGCTGCTGGTAGCGGTGAACGCCGTTGGTTGCCTTTCGGCGTCTTCGGTCCTCTCCAGTACCGTAGTGTTGGTATTGTCAGTGGCTCAAGCGGTTTCTCCGTAGATCTAGACACTCCCTTGAAAGCTAATCGTGGCTCTATGCTCACTATGCTACTTGGTGGCTCTAGTGCTAACTATGGAAACATTGGTCATACAACAGTCTCAACTGATATTGTAGACGTTCCTACCTTCGGTGGTTATGAACAAAACGCATTTAGCGGATCGATTGTGTTCCCATCTGTACCACTACGTGGTCAGAGCAGTTGGGGTAAGCCAAGGTCTCTTAACAACACCTATTGGGGTGCTTGGACAGGCAGATCTGGCGATGATACATTCTTCTCGCAGCAGGTTATTGACTCCTTGAGAGTTCGCTCTGCTGACGTAACATCTTTTGGCGAAGCTGCTAACCCATCTTCAACAGATTATGATATTGAGGGTGACACTCCAACAAGACAGACTTCCTCCGCACTAGCCATCTCTTGGGTATTCTCCCTGGATGATGTCCAGCAACCAGCAAGCGGTGTTTTCACATACGCTAGCGGCTCTCGTAATGCTGGTACTGCTATCAGTGCTCAGGTTGGAAACTCTTACAAGAATGTTCTTACCGGGTCCATTGACCGATTCACGACCACCTTACACGGCGGTTTTGATGGGTATGACATCACTGAGCGTGAACCTTTCGCAAATAGAAAGATCGGTTCAACAGAAGAAAGTTCTTATGAACTCTTCAGCTTGAGAAAAGCAATCAACATTGCGTCTGACAAAGACTTTGTTCAGATGAACGCTGTTGCTATCCCAGGTGTTTGGAAGAGCGTTGTGACTGATACCCTGCTTGACGTAATCGAAGAGCGTGGCGATGCCCTAGCTCTCGTAGACATCCAGTACGGTTATACACCAAGCACTGAAGACACAGGATCTGCTCAGACTAGAAACGAAGCCAACACGCCTACTCAGGCAGCAAACACATTGGCAGATCGTAGCATCAACAACAGCTACGGTGCTACATACTATCCTTGGGTTCGTATCTTAGACACAAACACAAACCAGAACTTGTGGGTACCACCAACAGTTCCAGCCTTGGGTGTTCTTTCTTCTACTGATAGAATCAACGCTCCATGGTTTGCTCCTGCTGGATTCACCCGAGGTGGATTGAGTGAAGGTGCTGCTGGTTTGCCAGTCCTAGATGTTTCTAGAAGACTCACATCAGATGATCGTGACAGACTCTACGAAAACAACATTAACCCAATCGCTAAGTTTCCTGCTGAAGGTATCGTAATCTTCGGTCAAAAGACACTACAGCAAACAGAATCTGCTCTCGATCGTATCAACGTTCGTCGCTTGATGATCTTCTTGAAGCGTGAGATTTCATTCATCGCTTCCCGCCTCCTTTTCGGACCAAACGCAAAGGATACTTGGGATCGCTTCTTGGGTCAAGCTGGACCAATCCTAGAGAGTGTTCGTGCTGAGTTTGGTATTGATGACTTCCGTCTAATCCTAGACGAAACAACAACAACACCAGACCTCGTTGACCGAAACATTATTTATGCTAAGTTGCTTGTCAAACCTACTCGCTCTGTTGAGTACTTTGCAATCGACTTCGTGGTTACAAATAGTGGGGCAGCCTTCGAAGACTAAATCAAAGGCAACTAATATATATTATCAAGGAGTAACATAGAGAATGTCAAGCTTATTTTGGAATGACGTAAGAACTGAGCCAAAGCGCAGGTTTAGGTTTGAACTTAAGTTTAGTAGCCGAACCCTAGGGCAAGGTGCTATTCCAGTATGGACAATCAAAACAGCCAGCAAGCCAAAGGCTAACGTCAGTACCATAGAACATCAGTACGTCGATCATACTTTCAAGTATCCAGGTCGTGTAACTTGGGATCCAATTTCTATCACATTGGTAGATCCAGTGGACCCAGATTTGTCCTATGCTTTCCTAGACGTTCTTGGTGCTTCTGGCTACAAGTTCCCAACCACAGCTTCTAAGTCCAAGCTAAGCTTGAGCAAGAAGGCTTTCGCTGAACAGATCGGCTCTGTCTTCATCGACCAGATCGACGAAAACGGTGAGATCATCGAACGCTGGGAACTAATCAACCCATTCATCACCTCTGTTGACTTTGGCGGAAGCTTAGATTATAGTTCCGATGATATGAACGAAGTAACCGTAGAGGTCACATATGACTGGGCAAGACTTACCCAGACCAAGGCTAACGGCAGAGACCAAACATCTGCTGCTGACTAAACGGAACAAATAATATCGGTTACAATATAAGAAACGAAAGGTTATAAATGAGTCGCAACGAAAATAGAACAGGTTTTCCTGAAGATTTTACTCCCCAAGACGATACACCAACTCCTGCTGTTGCTGCAACGGTAGGCGCTGGTGTGCCTGGTCCACAACCAACATTTGCATGGTCAGTGCCAACTGAGTTTGTAGCATTGCCAAGTGGTGGACGCTTTTACCCACAAAACCATCCCCTTCATAATAAGACCTCGGTAGAGATCCGATATATGACTGCTAAGGAAGAAGACATTCTTACTTCCCGTGCTTTGCTTAAAGAGGGTGTGGCTCTTGACAGAATGTTACAGAGTTTGATTATCGAAGAGGGTGTCCGTATCGACACCTTACTCATTGGTGACAAGAACGCTCTTTTAGTAGCAGCAAGAAGAACAGGATACGGAGCGGATTACACTACATCAGTGACTTGCCCATCTTGCGGCAACACAGATGAGTTTGAATTTGACATTACAGACCCTTCAGTAACTGAGTACGAACAGAACATTGAAAAGAACGCTGTTGTCCTCACAGATGAAGGGAACCTATTAATAACTTTACCAATGACAAACGCAGTCGTTGAGTGTAAGATGTTAACAGGCGCTGATGAGATGAGACTATACAAAGAATCAGAGCGCAAGGCTAAGAGAAAACAAGCCACAGGCACTATGACAGATATGTTCAGAAGCTACATTGTTAGCGTTAACGGTCAGGAGTCACCAATAGTCGTTGAATCCTTCATTCAGGCACTTCCAGCAAGAGATGGTCGAATCCTTCGAAACACCTATTCAGCTTGCGTGCCCAACATCGACTTGACACAAGAGTTTGATTGCACTAGTTGCGGTCATACAGCGGACATGGAGGTTCCGCTTTCTGCGGACTTTTTTTGGCCTAAGTGATCAATACATAGAGAGCGTTTACGAGCAGATATTCCAACTTAAATATTATGGAGGTTGGAGTTTCTTTGAGTCGTATAACCTTCCTGTCAGCGTTAGAGTCTGGTTCCTGAACCGCTTAGCGGAACAAAAAAACCAAGAACAAGAAGCGCAATCTAAAACATTAACCAGTTCAAGTGGTCGAGGCAAGAGGTATACTCCGTAAGAAATAGTTTACCAAACTACTTAATAAGCGTAGTACTAAGGGGGAAATCCTGTGCAAATCGATTTTGAAAATGATGTTTTAGATCTTACCAAGCTTCGAGGTAACCAACTCAATGAGAATATTCTCCACGTCTTTGCAGCGTGGATTGAGTATCTCTTATCTAAAATGTTCAAAGGCAGACGAGTTCCTGTACGAGTTAAAGGGAACAGAATAGAAGTAGAAAGATTTACCGATGCCTTGGTAAACGAGAAGAAGTACCTTGACTTCATTAAGAAATATGGTCTAGATGATCCGATGACTTACAAGCAGAAAGCTAAACTTCAGCTTGCTATCAAAAGATTCGAGACCGAAGCCGGTATCAACTGGCCCATCAAAGGGTAGGGCTAGGTCATGGCAAATGAAGGCTTAAAAGAACAGTTAGACCTGCTGAAGCAGCAAAATGCGGTGATCAAAAAGCAAACTCGACTCGTTGAAGATCTTGATAAAATCAAGGAGAAGACCCCCCAGCAGCAAGCCGACTATGATGAGGCTGTAAAAAATCTTAGAGAGTTTCAAGATGAGTTGGAGGAGACAACTAAGAAGGTAGAGAAAAACAAAAAAGCCATATCTAATTACAACTCGGCTTTAGATGAAACAGCCAGCACAGTAGGAAACCTAGTTCCAGGCATCGGTAAAGTCACTTCTGCGTTCAAAAAGAACGAAGAAGGTATAATCGATATTACAAAGGCTGCTGACTCGTTTATTGCAGGTATGTTCTCTATGATGAAGACCATCGAAGAGACCAATGTAGCGCTGGCAAAACAAACAGGCTTTGCCACGGCTTTACAGCAAGATGTTTTAGATTTGGCCAACAGCCATGACGGCTTGTACTTATCAATGTCAGAGAGTAAAGAAGTTGTAGGATCACTATCTACAGGATTCAAGATGTACAATGCCCAAAGCAAACAGACTCGTGGAGAGATAAACGATCTTGCCGGTCGATTTAAAGTCCTTGGGGTTGATACGAATACCTTTGCAACCGTACTTGACCAATTGAACGAGGGCTTTGGTCTAACGGGTGCTGGCGCTCTTGCTGCTGCCGCAGAACTAGAAAACCTAGCCATCAGAACAGGTTCTCCCCTATCCTCTGTTGTAAATGACTTCCAAGATCTTGGCCCACAGATGTCTCGATTCGGGTCAGATGGTGTTCGTGTCTTTACAAGGTTGAATGAACAAGCTAGAACACTAGGCTTGACAACACGCCAGGCTTTTGATCTTTCGGAATTATTTGATACCTTTGAGAGTTCTGCTGATGTTGCTGGGAAGCTTAACGCCCAGCTAGGTTTGCAGCTTAATTCTGTTGAACTTATGGCAGCCTCGTCTGAAGATAGACTTAAGATTCTGCGTGCAGAGTTTGATATGGAAGGCATGAGGTTTGATCAAATGGGTCGTCGTCAAAGACAAATGATCGCTGAGATCTTACAGACGGATGTTTTGACCGCAGAGAAGCTACTCGGCGACCCAATGGCAATGCGTGAGTTCCAAAAGGAACAAGAAAATAATGCAGAGAGAGTGCAAAAGTTCACAACAGCTATGGATAAGTTCAAAGCTGTCGCTGAGCAGTTGTTTATAAATCTTGCACCGGTTATGACTAGTATTTTATCTGTGTTTAACTCGATCGCCGAGGTTCTCAACACTGTCATGTCTAGCGGTCTTGGGATGATAATCAGTAAAATGATGATGTTTGGCGCTATTATTATAAAAGTAGCCGGCTATATGAAAGGGTTTTTTGCTCCTCTTGGGTACGGTCTCAAAATTATATCAATGGCGCTGGGAACAGTTCTTTCTGTTTTCCTCTTAATAAAGGACCTTGCCCAGTCGTTTGGTCTCTTTACGGACAGCAAAGGTCAAAGTGATGCCCAAGCCCGATTAACCGGCGGTCTGGGCGGCGCTGCGATCGGTGGTGCTGGCGGCGCTGTCTTTGCCGGTCTCGGTGCAATCCCCGGCGCAGCGCTTGGCTACTCTATCGGAAGAGAGGTGCCCTCAGCCATCGCCGGCGACCTTAATGGAAGACCGGGAGCGGTTCGTTCTGTCACTTCTATGAACGGTCAAACTTACAATATCAGTCCAGAAGATGGCATCAAAGTTTCTCCAAGGGTCGGGGGACTAGAAAATATGGATCAGACGACAGGCAAACTCGACAAGGTCGTCAATATCCTTGAAAAGATATACAGTAAAGATCAGAACACGTACCTAGATGGAACTCTAATGTCGAAGAAGCTTGGTAGCAACCCAACGATGCAAGAAAGAGTCCTTGCCGGTACTACTCCTGCTCGTATGGCATAATGGAAAACTAAGATATGGTAAAGAACGATTTTTATTCACAAGGTTCCAGACAACAGTTCAAGGTTCAAGGTCAAGATTTAACTATAAAGCATGTGCCTAGTGACGTTGGTGTAAAGTTTCCAGCCTTCTTGGATTTATTCAGTGACAACTTCAGTTCTACGTGGAACGCTGAAGATGTTTATGGACGTATGGATCCTATCGCTACATTTATGAACACGAGACGATCTATTTCAGTAGCTTGGTGGGTTCCTGCTGACTCTTTCGAGCAGGCAGAGATAAACTTAGCTAAAGTAAACAAGCTTATGACTTTCTTGTATCCCTTATATGACGGGAAGTCTAATGGCGGAGCCACTGTTATTAATCAAGGACCCCTTATGAGAGTCAGTTTTGGCAATCTTATTAGAAATGCAAATACAGGCAGAGGTCTGCTCGGCTACGTCAACGGGTTTACGTTTGATCCATCTTTAGAATACGGGATGTTTAATCGTCGTGTATCTAATCGTAAAGACGGAAAAGACCCACAGATGAATGAATATTATCCCAAAACCTACAGGCTGAACTTTGAGCTTACTGTTTTACACGAGCACGAACTTGGCTGGAGAAAGACTGGTACTGGTTATTCCTTTAATGGAAACAAGAATGACAAAGTGGACGAGGGATCTTATCCATACTACACCAAGAGGACGGATCCAGACCGAGTAGCTTCTAGTGGCGGCAAGTCCTCATCCGGCGGAAAAACGATAAAGAAACAGCCTGTAAAAAGCAAACAGCCTGCGACCACAAAATCAACAGATGAGGCTCTACCACCCCTGAAACCGTTGCCTGGTCAAGAACCCTTGACTCCAGCCCTCGTCCCCTTGACTCAGACTGCTCGGCGAGACCCTAACTCAGTCAATGCAACGACGAACGGCGCTGGCTTCGCTATAAATGGACCATTTGCCGTGAGAAAGGAAAGGTAAGCGATGGCATACTCAAGATACGGGAAAACAGATATATTCCTAAATAAAGACAAGAACTACAAGAATGTCTTCTTTAGGCGTAGAGGTATAGAAGAAACCTACCAATACGAGTTTCCTAGGCTATCCTACCCTACAAATGATTTTATAGCGAGTCTTACTAACACTCCACAAGTATGGAGAGCCACAGATAAGCTTTATAATGTAGCGAACGAAGCATATGGATCCCCAGAATATTGGTGGGTGATTGCTTGGTATAACAAGAAAGCTTCAGAAGCCGAGTTCAAAGTCGGAGAGATTTACTACATTCCACAGCCACTTGCTGATGTGTTAGGGTTCTTCTAATGGCTGAGAACGACAATAACAAGTGGGAGGGAGTAAGGGTCCCTGATCTCATCTTGGACGACGCCGAGAAGGAACTCGGTCTTCGACGAGAACCAACGGTCGCCGAGCAAGTCGCCATGGCAGTGAGAGGTCAAAAAAGAAGGGATGAGTTAAATAAAGCAATTACCATAACTGGTCAAGAAGTGCTTATGCAAAATCTAAAGGAGATCCACACTGGAGCTTCTCCTATCTATAAGCAATCTAATGAGACTCTTTCGCCCGATAAATTAAAAGCAGCTAAAGAGCGAAATAAGTATGTTTTGCCTTGTGTCGAGATGTCCCCTGAGAGTATTATTGCAAAACTAACTGATCCTACTAGCATGAAGCCTTTTCATAATGCGACCCCTGCACAACTGGGATCGCTCCAGCCCACGTTAAGGTTCTTTATTGTGAGTAACGAAGACGTTGAAGTAACCAAAGACGGGAAAAAGACAAAGGAAAAGAGACAAAAACAAGAAGAAGTACGCTTCAGTGACTATACAGACATAGACCGCATAGTAAAGCTTGCCAACGCTCGTGCCTCCAATAGTGTGGACAACACCCTTAAACGTGGAGGATCAGAGGCAGGCATCCGATCATTTAATTGGAAATACCACAATAAACACGAAGGCGACAAGATTATTCAAGCAGACTTGGAGTTGTATTTTGGGACTCTTTCAGAGCTTGTCAATCTAAACTATTTGACTTTCCTCTTTACAAATGGAAGAAAATCATCCATCGCCCCGAAGATCAATAAACAAGGCTACAGTAAAGCTGATAGAATGAAAGACCTGAAGGAAAGCAATGACAAACTAAAGAAAGCATTGCTCCCAGGAACAAATCTTAAAAGCATAGAGGTGGACGACAAAGTAAGTAACGATTTCCGACAACTAAAGGTCGTTGTCGGCTGGGCTGTCCCACAAGGAAATCCTGGTGGCTTGGCTCGCATCTATGGACCGAACTGGAAAAAGTTCTTGGAAGCCGTGAAGTCTACTCAAAGAGTCATATTATTGAATCTTACAAACTACGATGTGAATTTCACACAAGAGGGACCCACGACACTAAAGTTGGAGTATGTAGGGTCATCAGATAACTATCTTGGCTCGGCACAATCTGATATCCTTGGGCAAAATAACTTCACCAAGGGAAACTTAAACCAGCAACAAGTGATGGTATCACTAGATGGTGTTGATTCAAACAAGCTATTCAAGGATGGTTATCTAAAGTACCAAGTGGACAATTTCGATGGAGCCGGATTAGGGACCGTATTTGTTCGTCTTGACAGGCTGAATAGAGAACACGAGTATCTTGCGGGAGACAAAGATCTCCGCCGATTACAAACGGATGGCTCAAAGCCATCTTCTGCTCAAATCAAGGAGCTTGAGACCATAGACGAACAAATGAATCTTGTAGAGACTGTTTATAAACGAGCCCAGAAGGGCTTGCGTGTTAAGCGATACTCTTCCTTGATAAACAACCTTATCGGCGGGACCGGTAATACTAGTAGAATTTATATGAGCACCGCAGCTAGAGATGGCTCCGGCGGGATACAGTTTAAGCTCGGTGGCAACATTACAGGGCAGTCAGGCGCAACCGCCGCTGCATCGGCTCGGAACAGATTAAATGAACTCGCAAAACTTGGAAAAGAGGAGAGAAAGAAGTTCCTTGAAAGTAATGCTCTCTCTCCCGAGTTTACATTTACGAGAGGTTTGAATGTAAAAGTAGGTGAAGAAGAAACAGATAGAAAGTTCGTAAAGATACCATTCGTGTTCCTGGGCGACATCATCTTAGCTGCAATGGAAAACGCAGATATGAGAGATGATATAAAATTCATCTTAGGTACATATTGCCCAAAGAAGCTTGGTGTGCCAGGGTTTGAAAATGATAACTCGAACTATCCCCTCTATGATATCCCGATAGCACTAGACTATCTGACTCAGTTTATTTACGATAATATCATCTCTAGGGAGATTGATGAATATCCTTTTCGACAATTTATTGACACTCTTTTGTCAGTAGTTTCTAGATTGTTAAACAATCTTTCTTCGTACCGTTTTCGTATCAGTTTTGATTACACTCTCTATATGACAGAGAACGAGGTCAAGGCTAGCGAAGCTAGCAGTGCGGGCAAGGATTACCTTATCACGAAAGAGCGCCTAAACAATATAAGGCGGGACGATCTGAAGAATGAGATCCTTGTAGATAATAGAAAAGTTAATAGCTATTACATTGTTTTTGCGAGACAGACGAACGACGAATACCGAGGCAACAGAGATGAGGATGAGAAGCGAGGCATTTATCACTACACACTCGGCGCAGACCGTGGCATCGCCAAAAACTTTAACTTTGCTAAACAGGATGTACCACAGTTTAAGGCTTTGAACATTGAAGCTATATATTCTGGTCCCAACGCCGCAAACTTCGCCCAAGCACTGATATTACCTCAGAATGTTTCTATTGAGATGTTCGGCAACTCGATACATAAGAACGGCGACATGATTTATGTAGACAGTCGTGCTTCCTTGGGCGAGTTCGCAAACCAGATTCTCGCTCTTGGTGGCTACTATAGGGTCGTGCGCTCACAAAACAGTATTTCTAGTAGAGGTTTTACAACAACAGTCGATGCGGTTTTCCAACACAGGACAAACAGCAAACTAAATACTCTAGGTAGCTAAATGGCAGATCAGTATAAACCATCTCCAAGCGAGAATCCAGAATCTTATTCATATGGGGAAAACGACCTTAGTGCGGCAGGTATACATACCGAGCGGCTTATCTATAGGAATCTTATCTTCCCGCAAGGTTTGATCACAAACTCTGTCAGCACTTGGTCTACTGAGCGATTTTATGGTATCGTAAACACAAAAGGAAATACGGTAATACCTGATCAGAAGTTTCTAAAACCACTGTACTTCACAGATAACGAAAGCCAATTTGCATTGAACTTTGTAGCTGACGCTTGGTACGACTTGTCTAAAAAACTTAGAGAGCTAGCAGACCAAAACATAATATTCAGGAACAGTCCTTGGACTGAACCAACAATTGTGAAAGCATGGAATCCTGCTACTTTAGAATATGATGAATATATGAGAGATGTAGTCTATCGATACTTCATCGAAAGCTTTCTACCTTTGGGGAACAAAGAGAGAAGAATAAAAAACATTGACAACTTCTTATCTGTGTTCGACGAGTACATAGACTTAGCAGTTTCACTAGTGGGACCAACAACATTCAGTGGATACATAGAGGGAGTAAGTTTATCTCCTTTGATGTCTGGGTTGATGGTCGAGATCGCTGCTGAGCAATACTCTGACGACTTCACAAAGTCTTATGAGTTCTTAGATCAGAACTTTGAACTTGTTTCTAATATCGTAGCACAGTACGGATTCTCTATTGATAGAAATATCCCGTGGAGGCTAGTGGCAGATCTTAGGAATCCAGCTATGCAAGAATACATGTATGGCGTTCCAATCGAGGAGTTTGAAGACCTTTATCCTGATCCTTTGCCATGCGACCCTACACTTGAAAATCAGGAGTTAGCTCCAATGGCTTTTGGTTATTCTCAAATTCCAGGGATGGAGAGTGTAAAACGCCGCATAGCTATACATTTTGATGAAAATGGAGCCCCTAAGCCAGGCTACCAGGAATATCAACCAGCCAAAGACGCCTCCTCTCAAGAGGAGGTGTTCGAGACATTATTTGAAGCCTCTTATACCGAGACCTGGAACAACGACGCTGAACTTCTAGAGAAATACATTCTTGGCTTCTATAATACTTACATCCTTACTGCTCCGACAGTCAGTGTGAGAAAAGAGTATGTGCAAGTCGATTGTGTTCCCAAGACAGAAGTGATAGAAAGAAGCCAGATTTCTGAGGAAGAATATAAAGCTCACTTTGGAGAACGATGGAAACTAAAAACATTTTACCTCTCTAGACTAACAGAGCGTGACCCTACTCGATCATCGAGAATAAGAAGAAGAGAGGTTCAACAGATAATGAATGTCTACAATCTCAGTTCAGAGAACCGATATATGAGGGCATTAAGATTCGCCCAAGAGGAATATATTGGACCATACGACACTGATCCATTAACATTGAGGACAGTAGGGGATATAATTGGATCTAGCGAGGAAGAAAATGATATTCCAAACACTAGACGACAAGACCGAGTGCGTCGGAATCTATACACATAATCAGCTAGTATTCGATCCAGGGCACTTTCCTGAGGATCTTAAAGCAACCTGGAAATATGCACCGTATTTACGTGACTTAGACGTAGATTACATATCTTTGTACCTTGAGGGTGGGAAGATCAGTGATAATATCCCTGAATACTTGCAAGACGACTGGGATGATGTATCCAAGAAAATCCTTGCTTTCAAGAGATCACTGGCTATTTCACAGGTAGACACCTATGATAACTGTTTCTTTGACTTGGTCCCCAAGAGATTCTTGATGGATTTTTGTGAGGTAAAGAATAAAATATGTGAACACATCCTCAAGACAGTAAAGAAGCCAGAACGATATGACTTCTATAAACATATCTCTATGATGCTAGGGGACATTGCAACAAGAAAGATTTCAATCGACACAAAAAGAGTAAAGTCTTTTGAAGCTTCGCAGAAGCTAAAGAATCAAGCAAAGATGATCCTCAAGAACAAGCCTTATGCAGACTATAACCAGTTTGGGACAAGGACTGGGAGGCTAACAACCAAAAAGGGGTCATTTCCTATCCTGACCCTTAGTAAAGAGTTTAGATCAGCGGTCCTTCCTCAAAATGATTACTTCATTGAGCTAGACTTTAATGGGGCAGAGGTCAGAACGCTGCTTGGTCTACTGGGTAAACCGCAGCCAACCGAGGATGTTCACGATTTTCATCTAAATAACATCTTTACCGATGTTCACAATAGAAATGACGCAAAGGTAGCTTTTTTTGCTTGGCTTTATGGTTCAAAATCAGCCGTCAACCAGCGAGATATGCAGAAACTAGCCAGTTTCTACGAGAAGGGTCGCCTACTCAAAGAATATTGGGATGGTAGCACAGTTAGAACACCATTTAGGAAAGAAATGCCGGATGTAAGCGAACATCACGCCCTCAACTACTTGGTACAGTCCACCGCAGCAGAACTAACCCTAAAGCAGGCTCTAAAGATGGAGTACTTGCTTCGTAACCGCTCCTCTGGCTCTAACATCGCTTTCTTGATCCACGATGCGGTCGTACTTGATATGAAAAAAGAGGATGAGAACCTAATTAAACCATTGCTAGCACTTATGAGTTCGACAAACTTTGGAACTTTTAGGGTAAACATTAAAAGAGGTAAAACTCTAGGTTCTATGAAGGATATACAAGTTGGATAAAGTCATTGGACTAGGTAAACTCGGTTGCGCCATTGCAGAACACCTTACATCATACCCAGAGTATAGAGTTTACAAAATAGACTCAGAGATCAAAGAGCGTGGCAGCCTTTCTATAGGTGAGTACTCTGGGCACGACGATTATGAGTATAATCTTGACCAAGACGAAGTCGCTGTCTATCTTCGTTCAATCAAAAAGAAAGATGATGTTCTTATGGTTGTCGAAGGCGGCGACCCTACTTCAGGTGCGATCCTCAAGATATTAGAAACTGTAAAGGACTCAAAACTAAACGTCCTCTACATCGTCCCTGATCGGGTGATGTGTTCAGAGGTCCAGCGCCGAGACGATAAGATAGCATTTAACGTTTTGCAAGAGTATGCCCGCAGTGGTGTGTTTGAGAGCATCTTTCTAGTACATCGCCAAGCAGTAGATAATCTAGTCGGAGACGTCTCTATACAGGAGTACGAGAATAGTGTCTCTTACTTCATATCCTATATCGTCGCTATGATAAACTTCTTCAATCATACTGACCCTATCCTTGCAAATAAGATCGAGCCACACAACATTTCAAGGATCGTCACCTTCGGAGTCTCTTCCCTAGAAGAAGACCAAAGAGATGTCAAGCTCCTGTTTCCGCTTGAATCAGCAAGAGATATACATTTTTTCTATGGCATCCCCGAGCCGGCTCTAGACGAAGACCCTTCCTTGACGAATAAGATCAAGCAACATGTGAAAAGTTTCAAAGAAGAAGACATATCCACCAGTTTTTCGGTATACTCAACAGATTTCGAGAATCTAATGGTTCTTTGTATTGCATATTCGTCGGAGATTCAGCCAGTTTTGGATACTATTTAGAGTAGTAGTTTTTACATAACTGATAGACTAGTTATAGAACATAACAAAAGGAAAGTATCTCAATGGGACAGGAAAGAGGCGTATTATTAGCATCCTTCATAAAGACAGAGGATGAAGAGGCAGTTCTTGCTGAAGTGGAGTTCATAGCTTCAGACATTAATCTAACAAATAAGTTCATATTCTTATTAGAAGATAACGAAGACCCAACAAACAAGATCTTGTCATATAACGCAATCGTCTCCAAGAACAGAGTCTATAATCCACGCCTATACACTATCCGTGTTCACCGCAAGAAACAAACAAACACTCTCTATACCATCAACGCTCTCAATAAAGCAGTTGCTTTGGAACATGACGGTCAGACAGGAAAGCACTTAAAACTAGACTGGGAAAAATACACAGACAGTATTCTTTTGACTTCTGGTAGCGATTTAAGAGTCCATAATGTGACTGTAGCAAAAATCTTCCAGGTAGAAGATGAAGAGCCTGAGTCCGCCGAGTAAATAATATCTCATAAAGATTTTTGATAAATTAGGGGCTTTCGGGCTCCTTTTTTTATGACACAAAAAAACTTCACTAAAAAGCTTTACAGGGTATAAGCCTGTGGTACTATAGTATCAAGGTCAACTAACCAGTAAAGGAGAAATACAATGGGTATTGACTTGAATAAGATGCGGCAGAAGCACGCTGCCTTAACCAATAAAAGAGGTGGAGACACCAATGACTACTTCTGGAAGCCAGAAGAAGGAACACATCAGCTTCGACTCGTTTGTCCAAGCACCGGCGATCCGTTCTTTGAGGCATACTACCACTATTCGATGGGTTCTGAAGGTCGCACGACCGTTCTAAGCCCACGGACTTTTGGTGATGATGATCCAATTGCCGAGTACGGCACTTCGCTTTGGAACGAAGGCACTGACGCTTCCAAGGAGGCTGCCAAGCGTTTCTGGCCTAAGATGCGAGTATTTGCTCCCGTCCTCGTCCGTGGCGAAGAGG
>UEXM01000928.1_pt1 | contig 27702 bp, 27 predicted proteins | sample 1796661 | NCBI WGS metagenome assembly UEXM01 (sample SAMEA4772469, study PRJEB27181) | metagenome
TAGCTTATTATAAGCTTGATTTTTTGAGCATCTAACAATTTTTAGAGCATGTTTTATATTTTTGTTAACGCGCTTATTATCATTTATTAACTAATATACAAGGCTTTATGTTGCAAGGGTTTAATACAATAAATTCAAATATTTACATGGTTATGCGTTACCTTTTTCATTCGTTATATCGACAGCTAATAATAGAATCTATTACTATTTTCTCTTTAAGTTCGCCCCGTAAAGTGTATTTAACGTTATAAGATCCACTACTCTTGTGTACACCTTAATCTCAGCTGCGCTAACACCATGGCACTGAATAATGTTGTTGTTTAGCCACTCATTACTCATTGTCCATGTTCAGTAAACTGAAGTTAACATCAAACTGAGTTATTAATAAATATTCCCTATGGTTATGGTCAGTTACCGTTAAATTAGGTAAATTAGTAGGTAAACATGTGCTTTAGCACTTACTGCACAAATAATACCCTCAGGACCCTTGTACATGAGAAATAAATTTAACGTCAAAGCAATACTATTATTATCATTTTTAAGCACATCTACATTCGCACTTGGTCCAAATGGGCACCGTATTGTTGCTGATATAGCAGAAAACAATTTAACCTCGGACGCTAAAGCGGCGTTGATGCAAATAACCAATGGCGATCCTTTAGCAAAGTTAGCAAATTGGCCTGATGAAATTCGCTCAGATAAACACTGGGACTTTGCTAAGCCTTGGCATTATGTTTCTATTGATGACCATGAATCTTTTGACGGTCTTGCTCGCGCTAAAGATGGCGATGTATTGAAAGCCTTGTCTGACTTTGAGCAAAAGCTTAGAGACAAAACTCTTAGCCGTGAAGAAAAGTGGCAAGCACTGGCATTTTATATTCATTTTACTGGCGATATTCACCAACCGTTGCATGTGGGTCGCAGAGATGACCGTGGCGGAAATGATATTAACGTGAACTGGTTTGGTAAAGAAACAAGGCTTCATGCGGTTTGGGATTCGTCATTAATTGATAATCAAAAACTCTCGTATACAGAATATGCTAATTTTTTAAATAATTACACCCAAAGCACAGTAGCTACTTGGCAAGCCGATAATTATTTAGATTGGGCTAAAGACTCAAAAACACTGCGAGACAAGGTTTATGATCTACCTAAAGACAAAAATATCGGCTACCAATATGCTTACAAAAAGACCCCGCTACTGAATAAACAAATGTCTAAAGCCGGTGTTCGCCTTGCTGGCAAATTAAACGAGATTTTTAAAGACGCCAAGTAATACTGAGTATTCGCCTCGCTATCACTTGGCAGTAATGTAATTTTACATGCTTGAAAGTGAGGCTTGTTCTATAAACATGGGTTACTTAATGGCCATGTTGACATGTACCTATCAACAACGGCTATTTACACGTTTAGTGGTGTTACTGTAGGCTTGGCGATATTTTTCGACATTGTTGACTTCGATATTGTTGACTTCGAAATTATTGACTTAGGTGTTGTTGACTTAGGTATTGTTGACGTAACCACCTGAAAAACTTACTGTTAATCAACCTTAATCCGTTTTTAAATGCCGTAGGTAACAATTAGTTCATTATGGAAACCAATATGACTACTCTGTTCATTGTGATCGCATGCTCTTTGTTTGCTGGCTTAGCTATGGCTTTAGGCGCGGTATTCGCATACTTTGAAAAAATTGATAACCAAATAATTGAAGATGAATTAAGACATGGTATTACCGCCTTTGGCGCTGGTGCGTTGTTATCTGCTGTTGCCTTAGTATTAGTACCCGAAGGTATTGAAAACCTAATGCCATTGACGGCAAGTATCTGGTTTATCACTGGTGGTATTTGTTTTATGCTGCTTGATATTTTTCTTAAAAAAATTAATACGCCGGCCAGTCAACTGGCAGCGATGTTGTCTGATTTTATTCCTGAGTCTATTGCGCTCGGTGCTGCTTTTGCCACCGGTAACAGTAATGCTTTTTTGCTTGCTGCGCTTATTGCCTTACAAAACTTACCTGAAGGTTTTAGTGCCTATCGAGAACTAAATTCAACCGCAGCTTACAAACCGAAAAAAATCATCTTGATGTTCGCCTTAATGGCAATACTAGGTCCTATTTCTGGTATTTCAGGCTACCTTTGGTTGTCAGAGTTTCCACAGGCTATTTCAGCGATTATGTTATTTGCTTCGGGTGGCATTATTTACTCTATTTTCCAAGATTTGGCACCACAAGTTAAGTTAGAAAAACACTGGGCACCGCCAATGGGTGCCTTACTAGGATTTGTGTTAGGTATGCTTGGCCTAATGCTAACAGCTCATTGATTTTATCAATAAAATTATTATCAAGCTTGTAATCGAAGGAAAATATCGTCAATATAATTTTCAATCAACGTACTATTGTTAGTGACTTGAGCATAGGTTTTTAAACCAATAAGCTGAATTTGTAAAAATCGAGCTAACTCAGCGGGATCTTTATCTTTATTGAGTTCACCTTGGTTTATCGCTTGTTGAAAAATATCAGCGAACGCCGCTTCCACATTAACCAATATTTTCTTTGCGATAGTCAGTAACTCAGGACTATCGTTTTGTGTTAACTCGGCAATACTTTTAACGATCATACACATACCATTTGGCGATGAGTTATCATTGCAGACTGCCACACGATTCATGAATAACTTTAAACCGTCCAGTGCTTTAGGTTTTTCTGCTATACAATTAGCCAGATGCTTTGCACTTTCTTGTGCATAACAGTTTAAGGCTTCTTTAAATAAGTTGTCTTTACTGCCAAACGCTGCATAAATACTACCAGGGCGCATATCAATAACATCTTGTAAATTTCTCATTGATGTGGCGTGATAGCCTTTTTGCCAATAAAGGTTTTTGGCTTTTTCAATCACTTCGTCGCGATCAAATTTTGCTTTGGTACTCATATCTACTTAAAGCCCTTACTTAATAATAAATAAACAATAAAAATCAAGTAACAGTAACGATAATAGTTATGGTACTCGATTTTTAATTTTATCATTTATAGTTGTTGTACGTCATCTAAATGGGCTTAAGCGCTAAAACTTTGTCAATATCTTCAGCACTATGACGGTTTTCAAGCTGCTCCCAAGCTTCACCCCATGTGCGATTAACGATACAACCACGTTGAACTTCGGGTCTAGCTAGCATTGCTTTAGCCCAACGTTGAATGTGGCTATAGTCTGCAACTTGTAAAAAGTCTTTAGCATCGTAAAGCTTACCCAGGATCAAATTACCATACCAAGGCCAAGTAGCGATATCGGCAATGGTGTACTCATCACCCGCAATAAATTCATGTTTGGCTAACTGCTTATCTAACACATCTAATTGGCGCTTAGTTTCCATGGCAAAACGGTCAATAGCATATTCAAATTTTTCTGGTGCATAAGCATAAAAATGACCAAAGCCACCACCTAAATAAGGCACTGAGCCGTGTAACCAAAATAACCAATTCATCACTTGTGTACGCTGCGTGCTTTTTTCAGGTAATAATACTGAATACTTTTCCGCTAAATAAACTAAGATAGATGCCGATTCGAATACCGTTTCAGCACCTTCAGGCGTGTGATCAACCAAAGCTGGTATTTTAGAATTAGGATTAATATCAACAAAACCTGATGAAAATTGCTCACCTTCGGTAATTTTGATCATGTGGGCATCATATTCAGCTGGCTTACCTAAGGCTAACAATTCTTCTAGCATGATAGTTACTTTTTGGCCATTAGGTGTTCCCATTGAATACAGCTGCAAAGCGTGTTCACCTACAGGTAATATTTTGGTATGCGTAGCACCCGACACTGGGCGATTGATACTGGCCCATTTACCACCGCTTTCGGCATCATGAGTCCATACTTTTGGTGGTGTATATTGCTCTTTCATTTTATGAGTCCTAAAATTCTATACTTGTTCAGTGAAGTTTTGTGGGTAAAGTGCACGTGCTGCTTCATCTCAAAATCAGATTTAAATACTAAATCTTTGGCAGTGTTGCGTGCTCGTTCTACTGCAGGGCGAGCATTAATACTCTCAAACCAACGTTTGATATTTGGGTAACTGGCTAAACCTTCTTCGCCTAACACTACGGCCGCTTTATCAATCCAGCCCCAAGCAGAAATATCAGCAATTGAAAATTCATCGCCGACAATATATTCCCGCCCTTGCATATGTATTTCTAGGACTTGATAATGGCGTTTCGCTTCAAACAGGTAGCGGTTAATGGCATAAGGTACTTGCTCAGGTGCTGAATGTCTAAAGTGTACAGACTGACCAGAAAATGGTGCTAACCCCGTAGCTAAAAACATTAACCAAGACAACATTTCGCTGCGATCTTCTGTTTTACCCGCCAATGCGCCTGTTTTTTCAGATAAGTACATTAAAATGGCGTTTGAATCGAATACTCGCTTACCATTATCGACAATTGACGGCGCTTTACCATTAGGATTAATGACTCGATATTCTGCTGTATGTTGTTGACCTTTCAAGGTATCAACAGGTATCAATTCATAGGGCAATGCTAACTCTTCTAAACACAGAGCAACTTTCATAGGATTGGGTGTTGGGTGTTGGGTGAAAATAAAATTTGATCATAAATAACCTGTCAATTGTGAAAACCTGAAATGGCGGTTCTTAAAGTTGCGCCCACTATAAAACGTTATGCACAGTCGTTCAAGTATATTTTGAGCGACTGTTCAAGGCTGTAAATGTCACCATGCTTTTACCTAGAAAACTAAAGCGCAAATCGATAGTGATTAATTTTGAGCAAGTCGTTGTGGGATGAAACTGTCGAGAATAATTGGATTGCAACACAAGCAAAACTTATTGTAAGCCTTACTTGTGCACAGTTACTGGTTTATAGCGTCTATTTATCTAACGCAAGGTAATACTTGAAGCGAGTCATATACATTAACGCTCGTCATTTGAAATACTTTCAACATAGGTTAATGACGCTAAAAGCGCTTCATGACGAAAATCATAAATGTTTTCTTTTGGCACCATGTCTAACAAATCAAATTTAGCTAATTGTTGGCGAGTTTGTTTATTAGGACAAAGTATTAACACCGCGCAATTGGCTTCTTGAGCATCTTTAATTGCGTTTTCAAGTGCTAAGCCAACCGTAACGTCAAACATGGGAACGTCAGTTAAATCTAAAATCATCGCTTGGTAGTCACCAACACTGCTATGTTGGCGTGATATAGCTTTTGAAACGCTAAAAATCATTGGCCCTGATAAATAGAAGAACAGCACCTTACCATTGGCTCTATCAAGTAACACACGTTCACTGTCCGTAAGTGGCACAACATCTTGATCGTTATCACTAATGGCTTTTACTTGTCTTGCTTGCTCTCTACTTAATTGCTCGATAATAATGATATTAGAAATAAATACGCCAAGCCCTACTGCAACAATTAAGTCAACAAACACGGTAAGTAGCATTACCCCGTACATGATCATCATGCCTTGTAAGCTGACTTTATGTGCGCGTTGTATAAAACTCCAATCTAAAATATTAAAACCGACATACACGGCAATACCGGCTAGAACAGCCATAGGAATAGGCTCTGTTAATCCGCCTGCCATTAACACCACTAAGGCAAGTACTAGCGCCCTAACAATCCCTGATAAAGGAGAACGAGCGCCAACCTGAATATTTGTTACTGTGCCCATAGTGGCGCCCGCACCAGGTAATGCGCCAAATAAACCAGAAATCATATTAGCAAGGCCTTGTCCGCGAAGCTCCTTGTCTGAGTCGTGCTCGGTTCGCGTTAATGAATCACCAATAACCGCGGTTAATAAAGTGTCAATACAACCTAAGGTACCTAGTACCAAAGCATCGACAATCATGGTCATAAACATATCAGCGTTAAAATGCGGAATAACAATTGATGGTAAACCGGCTGGTATTTCACCGATACGTCGAATGCTGTCAGTATCAAAAAATAAAACGGATAATAAGGTAATAGCAACAAGCGCTACCAACTGCGCAGGCACATATTTACGATAGTGTTTTGGAAAAAAGAACAACACCGCTAGCGTTAAAATACCTAGCAGTAACTCGCTAAAATTAATATTCGTTAAAATATTGGGTAAAGCTGAAATTGTGCCTAAAACGCCACCTGGCGGAGCCGCTTGGCCTAAAAGTGGTGATAATTGTAGAATAATTAAAATAACGCCAATGCCTGACATAAAGCCAGAAACCACACTATATGGCATTAAAGTGACATATTTACCAAGTTTGAGTGTACCAATGAGTATTTGAAAGGCACCTGCCATCATCACTACGGTAAAGCCCATCGCCATACCCGATTCAGGATATTTTGCCATCATGCTGGTAAGTACCGCAGTCATTATCACGGTCATAGGGCCGGTAGGCTCAGAGATCAGGGATGTAGAACCACCAAATAAAGCGGCAAAAAGGCCAACTAAAATAGCGCCCCAAAGTCCGGCTTCTGCACCTGCACCAGAGGCAACACCAAAAGCGAGTGCCAAGGGTAAAGATATAATTGCCGTTGTAACACCACCAAATATATCACCTTTAAAACTAATATCATTAAAGCGACCAGCAAACAAAGTTCAATTCCTCAGCTAAATTTCAATGCGGCAATTCTACCAAAACTTTTTCGGGATAAGTATAAAATCAGCGAGAGAACATCAGAAAATTATGCACTGTATGTGCATTTTACCAAGGACTCGCGGCAATTATGTCACTTGCCGCCAAATAGCTACCAAATAGTTTCAAACAATTGTGACTAGTAAGCGCTACACACTATACCTAGCTGCTGACAATGATGCTTAGCTTTAACTGCTGACCTTAGCATTGTAGAGTGAATAAGATAAAGCCAATAACAAACATAAACTGGCAGGAATAAATAACGCGTGGAATTTATAAAGGCTAAAAAAGAATGCGCCTGAAGTACCGCCCATAATAAAACCGGTAATGATCAAAACTAACAACAGTGCTTTGCGTTTATCAAACACTTCGCCCCGCAACTTAGCTCCTAACATAATACCTAAGTCGGTAAATATACCGGTAACATGAGTCGTTCTGATAATAGCGCCGCTAAAGGTACTCGCAAGTGCGTTTTGAAGTCCACAAGCCGCTGAAGCTAAATAATGCCCATTTAACGAGTCATTAGTAAGGAAGTATGTTGCACCAACAAGAAATATCACTTCAACATAAAGTAAGCCACTGTAGTTTCTACCTAACTTCAATGCGCCATTACGTAAAAAATAACCGGATATCGCCGCGCCAATAACAAAACTAATAACCACAATGGATAAATGCAGTACATCAGCGGCTGTTGAATTGAACATTCCCGTGCCAATTAGCGTTGCTGTACCTGACAAGTGTGAAATAGATTGATGCTTAAAGCCCAGTAAACCAATTGCGTTAACTAGCCCAGCAATAAGTGCCAGCAAGAAAGAACCATATTCTACCCAACGAGGTAATTTTGAAATCACAACAATCCTTTATATATACAGTTTTATAAGGGTATTACTATCATTTTTTACAAAACAAAAAGTGCAGATAAAATAACAGTAACCTAAACATAGATGATTTAGCGTTTTATTACACAGCTTTACAACTGGCTAGCTTGCAATGATCAAAAAAGTTAGTGCAAGTATTATCTTAAATTCAGGTTAACTATGGCTTAGTTTATCTTATTATCAAACTACTGGTAAGTGACTCTTCTATAAATCTTTTGTGAAAGTTAGATCAGGATCACTTACTCGGTAATTAATAGTTAAGCTTTGTAGAAATACATCAGCTAAAGCCGAGTTATCTGAGTAAAGCAATGTCAAACTTGCACTGTTCCAAGCCTAGTTTATTATGGTTTTATATATCGATTATATATCGAGGTTTTTTATCTCAAGTTCCGCCGCGGCAAATCTTTCTTCACTTCCCGGCATATTTAGACCTTCTGCATAGATAAAAGTAATATCATCAAGCCCGATAAAATTGAAAAAGTCTGTTAAATATTGTGTTTGTGAATCGCTTTTAGTACCAGCGTACATGCCACCACGGGCTGCAACTATAATAACTTTTTTATTTTTTAATAACCCAACAGGACCATTGTCTGTATAGCGAAAAGTGACGCCGGCTCTTGCAACCCTGTCTACCCATGCTTTAAATGTTGACGGTATACCAAAATTATACATCGGCATAGCGATCACTACGGCATCACTAATGTTAAGTTCCTTTGTTAGGTTATCAGAAACCTTGGCTAAAGCTATTTGCTGTTCCGTGCGTTCATTTTCAGGTGTCATCCAAGCCGCCATTTCTACTTGGCTTAAATGCGCAATATTATCTTTTGCCAAGTCTCGTTCAATTACAGCTACCTCTGCACTCGTTACTAACCTTGATACTAATTGTTGCACCAACAGCGTTGAGTTACCGTTTTCTGCGTTTAACGATGATTTGATAAATAAAACATTTTTCATAGCTCACTCCTTAATTTTACGTTATGTCATGCGTTTACAGTTTGAAATACTGGCGCTGACATTAGATAAACACAGTATTGATGAAAAGTAATTAGAACAAAATTACTATTTTACGCACAAAGCATTCTATTGAAACGAATGTTTATTACTTCAACTTTCTGATCAAGGCTAATATCATTCTGCTTTAGCGAATTTATAATGCGTGGTTAGTAGCTATTATCCCTTAAAAAAGAATGCTGCAATGATTAACAGCAAATATACAGATAAATATACATTAGGTTAAAATGAGGATAATTTACTTAATGTTTAACCGATTAAAATAACCACTTATATTTTGAAAAATGCCATGAGCATTAAAATTATTTAAAAAGAGAATCCTATGTTAGAAATGGCCGTCATCTATTTAGCCGCCGCAATCGTAGCGGTACCAATTGCAAAACGATTAGGCTTAGGCTCTGTACTTGGCTATCTCATTGCCGGTATTATCATTGGGCCCTTTGCTCTTGGGCTTGTTGGCGATCAAACCGATGTTATGCATTTTGCCGAGTTTGGTGTTGTTATGATGCTATTTTTGGTTGGTTTGGAGCTACAACCTTCGCGGTTATGGAAACTTAGACATTCCATAATGGGTCTTGGCGGGTTGCAAGTTGTACTGACAAGCGCTCTATTTTTCGCTATTGGCTATTTTTTCTTAAACCTACGCTGGGAAGCCGCGTTAGCCATAGGTTTAATGTTGGCGCTGTCGTCTACGGCGATCGTATTACAAACCCTGACTGAAAAAGGCTGGATTAAACAAGAAGCAGGTCAAAATGCTTTTTCAGTATTGTTATTTCAAGATATCGCTGTTATTCCGATTTTAGCGTTATTACCTTTATTAGCCTTTGCAGAAATTTCTCATGTTACTTCAAGTCATGGCAACTTAATTGAGCATTTACCTGTTTATGGCCAAGTATTAATATCATTGGCCACCATTGCAGCAATCATTTTTTCAGGTCGATATATTTCAGCCCCCCTTTTCCGTTATATTGCTGAAACGCGTTTACGTGAGTTATTTACTGTTTTTGCCTTATTTTTAGTGATTGTTATTGCTGTTGTGATGCAAAAAATTGGTTTATCACCTGCTTTGGGCACATTTTTAGCTGGCGTGGTATTAGCTGAAAGTGAATTTAGACATGAATTAGAAGTTGATATTGAGCCATTTAAAGGTTTATTACTTGGTTTGTTTTTTATCACAGTGGGGGCGTCAATTGATTTCCCATTATTAATTGAGCAATTTAATCAGGTTATGTTTTTTGTTGTTGGCTTGATTGTTATTAAAGCCGCAGTGCTTTATGCCCTAGCCCATGCTTTTAATATTAAAAGCAAACAGAAACTCTTGTTCACTTTTGCTTTAGCCCAAGGCGGAGAGTTCGCCTTCGTCTTGCTATCTTTAACCAGCTCTTTAGAAATTCTGACAGTTGAACAAACCAAATTAACTACCTTAGTTGTCGCTATTTCGATGTTAATGGCGCCATTGTTATTGATGTTCTATGAAAAAATACTCAATCGTGACAGCAATGCACAACAAGCTTTTGATCAGCCCGAGCAAATTGAAGCGACTAAAAATGTCATCATTGCCGGTTATGGTCGTTTTGGGCAAATTATTGGCCGTTTGTTAACAGCACAAGGTTATCATTTATCAATTTTAGACCATAGCCCAAGCCAAATTGAATTATTACGACGTTTTGGCAATAAAGTTTTTTATGGCGATGCCGCACGTAAAGATTTACTAGAAGCGTCTGGCGCAAATGAAGCACAATTGTTAGTGATAGCAATTGATGATGCTGACAAAATATTAGAAATAGCGACACTGGCTAGAAAGCACTATCCTGAATTAAAAATTGCCTCACGCGCCATTGATCGTCGTCATGCTTATCAATTAATGAATCTTGGTAACACAACCTTCAAACGTGAAACCTTTGATTCAGCGCTTAATTTAGGTGTTGAAGCCCTAGCATTGTTGGGTAACAGTCAAAAAAATGCCGAACGAGCAGGCAAAATATTCGCCCAGCATGATAACGAGTCATTAGTCGCTTTATCGAGTTTATGGGGTGATGATCACAGTTATGGTATCGCAGTAAGACAACGCACTGAAGATCTTAAACAAGTGTTACGCACAGATAAAGCCGAGCAAGATAAACTGAACACATGCCAGAACAGTGACGGTACACCCTGTGATGATAAAGATAAAAACACGGCTACAACCGCACCTATAGCAAACTAAGCGAGTAAAACATGTTGAGAATTTCTCTCGAACAATGGCGTATGTTTCACGCAGTAGTTGAGTTTGGTGGCTTTAATCAAGCATCGCAAGGTGTACATAAAAGCCAGTCAAGTATACATAATGCCGTCAGTAAAATAGAACAATCGTTAGGCGTAAAGCTTTTTAACATTGTCGGTCGAAAAACAGTTCTAACAGAGGCTGGTCAATTAATTTTGCGACGGGCAGATTATTTATTAGCAGAAGCAAAAAAAATTGAAGCGATTGGCCAAACTTTGAGCCAAGGAATTGAAACTAAACTAAAAATTGCTGTTGATGAAATATTTCCGCGATCAATACTTTACCGAGTACTCGAAAAAGTTTCATTACAATATCCCTTGTTGCAAATTGAATTAATAGAATCAGTACTCAGTGGCGCTAGTGAGTTACTGGCTCATGATGATGTTGAAATTGCCATATCGCCTATTTCCTTGGGCACTGGCTTTAGTGAAAGCCTGTGTTATATCACTTTTAGTGCTGTTGCTAGCCCACAACACCCTTTGCATCAACTACAACGCAAACTCACTTTGGAAGATCTTAAACGCTATCGACAAATTGTTGTGAGAGATTCAGCACAATTCAATAAAGATAAAAAAGTCAGCGAAGGTTGGTTAGAAGCAAACCAACGCTGGACAGTCAGCCATATGCAAAGTTCAATTGACATGATCGTACAAGGGCTAGGTTTCGCTTGGTTACCGGTAAGTTTGATTGAACAACAGTTAAGTACCCAACAACTTTTACCATTACCGTTAAATGAAAATGGTCAACGCTCTACACAGCTTTTTTTAACGTTTAAAGATGGCGATGCGCTTGGCCCTGCAGCTAAAAGCTTTATCGCTGAATTGAAATTACAGTGTTTTGATTTATTAAATTGAGTTATTAAATTGAGTTATTAAATGGAATAGCTGAAGCTGAAATAATGCTTCATTTACCTATATAAAGAATGAAAAGCATTGTCTGCATTAGATAAAAATCAATTTCGTTCTCAAAATTAGAACAAAACATACTAATAACACTAATTTTAATCTATTAACAAGGACGATAAAGTTACTTCAACAAAATTAATTGAAGGAATTAGCAGATGAAATATATCAGACGATCAGCAGAGCGAGGTGAAGCAAACTTTGGATGGTTACACAGTAAACATAGCTTTTCATTTGGCAATTACTACGATAAAAACCATATGGGCGTATCTGTATTACGGGTAATTAACGATGATATGGTGATGCCAGGCAAAGGCTTTGATGAACATGGCCATCGTGACATGGAAATTATTTCATATGTTATTGAAGGTACATTGAAGCACGAAGATAGCACGGGCAATAGTTATAAAGTTCCCGCGGGTGAAATACAGCGTATGAGCGCCGGACGTGGAGTAATGCATTCAGAGTTTAATGCTTCAAAGCAAGATAAAGTTAAGTTTTTACAAATATGGATCCAGCCTAATATCACCGGCATTAAACCGAGTTACCAGCAAAAAAGTATTCGCCAAAAAGGTAAGTTAACGACATTAGTTGACCCACAAGGTAAAAACAATGCTTTATCAATTAACCAAGATGCTCGCTTATCACGTTTAATATTGAAAAGTGGCGAGGATTTTACTTTTAATACCGAACAACGCATTGGTTATTTACATATTATTAAAGGTCGATTAAAAACAGACAGTGAACAATTTTCTGCTGGTGATGGCTTTGCTGTTGAGCCAGAACAAAAGCTCAAGGTAATAGCTGACTCTGCAATTGAAGCACTATGGTTTGACTTACCAGATGTTTGATTTTTAACTGATTTGGCAAAATATAAAGCAATTTTACTCTAGTTTAAATAAGGTAACAGTTTAATAAAAATGGAAATATCAGCAATAATACTCATCGCGTGTGTGGTTTTACTTATTGGTATTTCCAAATCGGCTTTCGCAGGAGCACTTGGGGTATTTGCCGTGCCGATCTTAATGCTGAAATTCACTGCAATTGAAGCGATCACCTTAATGCTACCTCTGCTGATCATTGCAGATATGATGAGTATTAGAAATTTCTGGAACAAATGGCAAACAGCGTTATTAGCTAAGCTGATCCCTGGGGCTATTGTCGGTATCATACTAGCGAATTTACTCATAGACGTTATTAACGCTGAGCACTTGCGACTTTTTATTGCCTTTATTTGCATTACCTTTGCGGTTAAAAACATTGCTTTTAAGCAGCTACAGTTAAGTATTGTTAATAACCGTGCCGGAGCCTATGTAATGTCGGCAACATCCGGTATTACAAGTACATTAGTTCATGCTGGTGGGCCACCACTGATCATCTACTTTACAGCAATAGGTTTACCACAAACCCAATTTGTCGCAACAGCGGCAGCTTTTTTTGCCATTATGAACCTTGTTAAATTAATTGGTGTTATATCTTTAGGGCTATTAACAATAGATACCGTATTGATTGCACTCGCTTTTGTACCCTTAGCATTTATAGGAAGTTGGCTAGGGGTTAAAATTAATCAACATTTAGACAAACAGCTTTTTTTAAAAGTAATGAATTATCTACTCTTAATTTTGGGTTTTTGGCTTTTGGTGCAATAAAAATAAAAGCAACGTCGGTTAGATCGTGGCAAATGCTGATTAACCAGGCTTTTTCGCCAACATAGTCGCAAATTGTAATTTTGCACCATTATGCATAGTGCCAACGTTTTCATTGTACTTAATTAATTCCCAACCTTGATACGCCTGACGTAATTGACCTGCTTTTAAGGTAAATGGAAAAGGAACTGGGCATGGGTTTTCTTCAGTATTCATCGCACAGACAATTAAGTTAAAGCCTCCAGGCAGCGTGCACTTTTGCATATCAGCTATAACATCAACAGCACAAGAAGGGTCAATAAACATTAACGTTACCGTACAGGAAATAAAACCATAGTCATCATTCAAATTTGCTGTATTTATATCGTAAACTTTTGGCGTAATATTATTCACCTCTAGTTCAGTACCGATATTTTTCAGCATATCTATAGCAGCTGAATTAATATCTAGCGCAGTAACGTTAAATCCGAGTTGACTGAGATACAGAGTATTACGACCATTCGAGCAGCCCATATCTAATGCATGACATGGTTCAACAATTTCGCATGCTTGGACAACTTCACTGTGCACGGGAGTTAAGCCGTAGCGACTATTTAAATCTTCTATCATAATAACAACTTAGTTTTGAAATAAAGAGCGCTATCTTACTACTGATGTCACTCGACTGAATATCAATAGTCGTATTTTCTAGAGGAGACTTGACCTTAATCAACAACATTAACTATTGACGCTACATGTTATTGATTTCACCTCATCAAGCTTTTCTAGCAATAAAATGTAAAGGTTAATCTTGCGACTAGCCCTGTTCTTAATATCAGGCAATTAAGTACGGTTTTTGAACCGTTACTTGAAGGTTTAGCATTACAAACCCCGCTCTAAAATAAACGCTAAAATAGCAAAAAGCCCGTCACTTTCGTAACGGGCTTCTCTAAATATGGCGAGAGATTGAGATTTGAACTCTACTCGAAAGTCTAGCGCTACAAACCCTGTTTAAGACTTATCATCAAACTCGTAAATAAACACCCAGATAGCAAAAAGGCGCTAACCTTTCGATTAGCGCCTTTTCTAAATGTGGCGGTGAGATAGAGACTTGAACTCTACTCGAAGGTCTAGCGCTACAAACCCTGTTTAAGACTTATCATTAAACTCTAAAATAAACCCCCAGATAGCAAAAAGCCCGTCACTTTCGTAACGGGCTTCTCTAAATGTGGCGGTGAGATAGAGATTTGAACTCTAGAAGGGCTACAAACCCTTGCCGGTTTTCAAGACCGGTGCTTTCGACCACTCAGCCATCTCACCTGAACTCTAAAGCATTGCTGCTTCAGAACGAGGCGAATATTAAAGGCTCGATATTGTCTTGTAAAGCATTTATTCTATAAAAAAGTTCGTTTGCTAAAAAAATCAACAATTTGCCAATTATTTAAACAAATAAAGGCAACTTTTATATTTAAGGAAAGTTTGTGAGTGAAGAAAAACCTTGCCGTTGCCCATGGCTTGATACATCAAAACCAGATTATGTTGCTTACCATGATAACGAATGGGGCGTTCCCGTTCTTGATGATAATAAATTATTTGAATATTTAGTGCTTGAATCTGCACAAGCAGGATTAAGTTGGTACACAATTTTAAAAAGACGCGATGGCTATCGAAAAGCTTTTGCTAATTTTGAGGTTGATAAAGTAGCAAAACTGACCTTTGAAGATGAAGCGCGTTTAGTTTTAGACGCTGCCATTATTCGCCATAAAGGTAAAATTGCCGCAACAGTCAATAATGCAAAGTGCTTTATCGCAATTCAACAGGAGTTTGGCAGTTTTTCTCGCTACCTTTGGTCATTCGTTGACAATAAAGTACAAGTTAATCGTATTAAAGAGACAGAGCTCTCCCCTGCTACATCAGCAATTTCTGATGCTTTAAGTAAAGATTTAAAGCTACGCGGCTTTAAATTTGTCGGTTCAACGATTATTTATGCGTATTTACAAGCGGCAGGACTAGTGAATGACCATAGTAGTAATTGCTTTAGAAAGCAGGAAGTTATAGATAGCTATAAAAAGTTTGGACTTGCCTGGCAACAATGCTGATGAACACTATTTAAAAGGTTAACTTTTTGATTATTGCCGCTATCATCAAACTTGAACATATATTTGCTATATAACATTGGCTGTTACAAACTTTGACAATTAATTGATCAATATCAGCTATGTTAAAGATAGTAATTAAAAATAGAGCATGCCATAATATGTCAATATGGTTTGTGGTTAGTTTTAACTGACTTATCAATATCAAGGGTAAATATTTGATTTACCCTTGAACTTTTGACATTTGACCATATCTAAAAAATATAATTAGCATACTTAGAGGAAATTTTATGCAATCAAATATTAGTTTAAATGCTAGTAGAAGTTCAGCGATTGAAATTAACAAGGTATTGAAAAATACTTATATGTTACTTTCGATGACTTTGGCGTTTAGTGCCGTAACTGCTGGTGTTTCTATGGCAATGGGCTTGTCTCATATGGCTGCCTTAGTAATGACCTTAGTTTCATTCGGTTTATTATTTGTTGTTAATAAGAATGCCGATAAAGCGAGTGGTATTTTTTGGATTTTTGCCTTCACTGGTTTAATGGGTGCCTCTTTAGGCCCAATGCTTAACCATTATGCGGCAATGCCTGGCGGTCCATCATTAATCATGCAAGCATTAGGTGGTACAGCGTTAATTTTCTTTGCACTTTCTGGCTACGCATTAACCAGTAAAAAAGACTTCTCATTTATGGGTGGCTTTTTAATGGTTGGTTTAATCGTTGCTGTAATTGCAATGGTCGCAAACATTTTCTTCCAAATTCCAGCACTTTCTTTAGCAATTAGTGCTGCAATCATCATGATTATGTCTGGTTTGATCTTGTTTGATACGAGCCGCATTATTCACGGTGGAGAAACAAACTACATTCGTGCAACCGTTTCTTTATACTTGAATATTTACAACATCTTCGTACACTTACTAAGCTTGTTAGGTGTTTTCGGTAGTGATGATTAATTAACAGTTAAAAATCATTAAATGTGATTAGTAATTGTTTATACTCTACGTATAAAATATAAAGCCTCAATATTGAGGCTTTTTTATTACCTGGTTTTTAAGTAAGGCGATTATGCAGAACACTTTAGCTTTGGTGGTAACTACTCCACCAAATAGTAACTTAACCACAAGTGCAATTAACCTTGTACATACGGCAGTTGAAAATAACACCAAAGTTATTGGGGTATTTTTTTATCAAGATGGTGTGTTAAATGCTGCTAAGCACTTATCAATACCTAGCGATGAGTTTCAAACCCTAGCGCGATGGCAACAACTGCGAAACGACTTTGGTGTACCACTTTATTTATGTATAACAGCCGCAGAAAAACGAGGGTTGAGTGACGAATTAAGCCGTGATGATAGTTCCAATATTGATACGGCTTTTACGGTATCAGGTTTAGGTGAGTTAGTTGAGCTAACCAGTAACGCCGAGCGCGTGGTGCAATTATAATGACAGAGCTAACACAAACGACTAAATCCATTGCTATTGTTAATACACAAGCGCCCTTTTCAAGTGCTACCGGTAAAGAAGCACTTGATGCGGCATTAATATTTGGTTCATTTGAACAAGCTATATCATTATTTTTTATCGGTGATGGTGTATTTCAGGTGATCGGGAACCAAAATGCCAGCTCGCTTGAAACGAAAGATTATTTAAAAACATTTTCAGCACTTACATTTTATGACATTGAAAATATTTATGTCTGCCAACAGTCATTAACCGAACGAAACTTACCGGCTAATTTTCATATTGATAATATTCAAGTATTAACAACAGCAGAGTTCAGCCAACGCTTACATTCACATCAAGTGATTTACAGGTTTTAATATGGCAATGTTACATATAATTAGAAATTCAGGCTTTACCAGTAATACTTTATCGCAATGCTTAACTATGTGCTTGCCAGAAGATGCTATTTTATTGATGGACGACGGTTGTTATAATTTACAACATCCGTTGCTACTCGAAGCACTAACAAAGCAAACAGCAATTACGGTATACTACCTTAGCCTGCACGCAAGTGCCCGAGCACAACACAATGAACACCCATCATTAACTGCAATTAACTTTGATGAAGTGCTTAAACTCATTTTTACGTTCAACAACTCAATTACTTGGTCATGACAATACTATATAACAACGCTGAATTAGCGACCGATAAACAAGGTTACTTACTCGATTTTACTCAATGGAATGAAGAGGTTGCCATTTTACTGGCTGAAAGTGATGACCTTGAACTTTTAGAAGCTCATTGGGAGGTCATTCGCTTCGTTAGAGCGTTTTACTTAACTTACAATACATCCCCCGCTATTCGAGCTTTAACCAAAGCAATGAAAGCTGAGTTTGGCGAAGAAAAAGCCAGCAGCCGCTATTTATACCGCTTATTTAAAGAAGGTCCTGCAAAGCAAGCAACTAAATATGCTGGGCTGCCTAAGCCTGCCCGCTGTATATAAGCGGGCTTTTTTTGTATTTAAACTTTAATGTTAATATTTTGCCCGCTATTACCCGTTGTAGGCAAACTTGGAGTTGTAATTGCTGCAGTAGCAATTAGGTCTAACGCCATTTGCCCTTCCAACTCAGTTTGAGATTTTGCTAAGTTAGCCGTTTTAAGCGCAGCTGATGTATCAGTGCTCTGCATGATGGGATTATTTGCATTTATCTCTAATGACATTATTCACCTCTCGATTGATTATCTTAACTACAAAACTGTATCGGCCTGAGCACTGTATCGACATAAACCAAGTTAACTTAAGCGCTATTAAAAAATAAACAAAAAAAAGCGTTTACCTTGAGGTAAACGCTTTTAAAACTGGCCAGTTTTAAAACTAGTCCTGTTTAATACCATGAAATTATAATGGTAAGGTTGGTACGTTGATATCAGCCATAGCTAACATAACTCGAACTACCTGACAGCTGTAACCAAATTCATTGTCATACCATACGTAAAGTACAGCGCGATCGCCGTCTACAATTGTAGCTTGTGAATCAACAACACCAGCATATCGAGAGCCTACTAGGTCAGTAGAAACAATTTCAGTTGACGCTGTGTAATCTACTTGGTTTTGAAGCTTAGAGTTTAAAGAAATATGACGTAAGTAATCATTTAAGGCTTCTTTGTCTGTTGCTTTTTTCAAGTTCAAGTTCATGATCGCCATTGAAACGTTTGGTGTAGGAACACGAATCGCGTTACCTGTTAATAAACCTTTCAATTCTGGTAGTGCTTTAGCTACCGCTTTAGCAGCACCTGTTGTACTGATAACCATGTTTAATGGTGCACTACGACCGCGACGAGGCGCAGGATGGTAGTTATCAATTAAGTTTTGATCATTGGTATAAGAATGCACTGTTTCAACGTGACCATTACGAATACCAAACTCGTCGTTAAGTGCTTTAAGTACTGGTGTAATAGCGTTTGTTGTACAACTTGCGGCAGAAACAATTTTATCTTCTGATAAAATCATGTCTTCGTTTACACCGTAAACGATGTTTTTGATGTCACCTTTAGCTGGTGCTGTAAGAAGCACTTTAGCAACACCTTTTGATTGTAGATGTTGGCCTAAACCATCTTCATCACTCCAAATACCTGTATTATCAACAACAAGTGCATTGTTTATACCATATGCAGTGTAATCAATTTCTGAAGGTGATTTAGCGTAAATGATCTTAATAAAAGCACCATTGGCTTTAATAACGTTATTTTCTTTATCAATCGTAATACTACCGTTAAAGGCACCATGTACAGAATCACGACGAAGTAAGCTAGCGCGCTTTTCTAAGTCATCTGCTTTACCTGGGCGAATAACAATAGCACGTAAATTTAATTTAGCGTTTGGACCGGCACGTTCAATAAGTAAGCGTGCTAATAAACGACCAATACGACCAAAACCGTAAAGTACAACATCTTTAGATTCTTGTACGTCAGTATCTTTAGCAATCGAGCTTAATTCTTTTTCTAAAAATTGTTCAATTGACAGGCCATTTGCTTCACCTTTAAATAAATAGCGATAAGCTAACTTACCCACGTCAATACGCGCAGGCGCCAATGACATGCCAGCTAATGCTTGCACGAATGGGAAACTTTCACGTAAGCGTAATTTATTTTCTTCGTGTAAAGCCACTGATTTATGTGCTTTAATAATGTCTATAGCAGAAGCATTAACTAGTGGGCGGCCATAAATAGAAATTTCAATTCCGTTATTTCTAAATAGTTGTCCGATGATCGGCTGCATGTTTTCAGCGAATGTTTGACGTTCTTGCCAACTAGTTTGATATTGTTCCTCAAGATGAGAAGTCATTGCGTAAACCTTTTATTTCAGTCAATTGAACGATGGGCTATTATTAATTTACATTAATTATAAGTAATAACTAAATGCGGCGCATATTGTAATCTAACACGAATTATTTCGCTACCAGTTACAGACGTTTTCCAGGGGATAATTAAGAAAAGTATGAAATTTTATAAAATTGCCAGTTTTTTGCCTTTATGCGCATTAATGGCTTGTGAAAACGGTCCTAATTTTGCTGAATTATGCGATCAAAATCCAGAGATTTGCCAAGAGTTTCAAGAAGACACTTGGTGCAAGCGTGAACGTATTGCTGTTGGTTTTGCCAATTTAGCCCATAAAATAGAAGCAAGTGATAGCAATAAATTTCAACAACTTATTGCTTATGAAGGCTATGAAAAGTGTATGGCGCATGCTTCAAAAATCGAACACATTAAATTAAAGGTTAAAAAAACTAGGCGCATTAATAATGTTATGAAAGCGCAAGCGCGGATCAAAGAAATATCGCTGGCAACTCAACACTCTGAGCACCCTGACCTACTATTTTTTCATTGGTCGCGTTATTTAAATGAGCAGGCATTAAGCAAGTTTATCGCTTTAGAAGGTAATGAGTTACTTGAAAGGCCAAATAGACAGGTGAACTTAGCTAGTTATTATGCCAAACGCGATCCTAAAAAAACCTTAAACCTGCTTTACCATGCCCTTGAGTTGTATGAAAGCGATGACACACTTGATACTGAAATATTTAAATCAATCGCCAGTATCTTTGCCGATAGAAAAGAATATAAACAAGCTTATATTTGGTCAAAAATATTGCACTCATACAATCCAGAAGATACAACTATCACCGAAAAAGGCCTCGACAGTTATGCTAAAGCTAGTGGTTTAGATCGCGAGTTTTTAGACAAAGTAGCCAGCTCTACATTAAACAAAATTACTGCTGGTCGTTTTACCTCACCTCATACTTAATTTTATCTTTTGAGTGTCGGTTTAGATTCGGCTTCAACAGTAAACTGCAAAATAAAAACGCCACCTAAGCATATTACTTTTTTGGGTGGCGAATATGATTGATAGCAAATTTATATCTCTTGTTACATCCACTCAATCAAACCTACCCTATCTTGAAATGAATACAACACTGCACCGATAGCAGTAAAAATAACTACCGAATACAACATGCATAATTAAAGTAGCACATTAAAAGTGTACAGATTGACGATATTTGTCACGCCTACCAATAAAAAATGTAATAAAACAAGAAATAGAGTAATAACACATACTAAAACCAATATATCACTTGTAATTTTATTTAAATGATGTAATTTTACTACATAAATAATTTTAAGGTATCATTATGACAATTAAAGTAGGTATCAACGGCTTTGGTCGTATCGGAAGATTCGTTTTTAGAGAAGCATTTGCCAGAGCAGATGTTGAAATAGTCGCAATTAACGACTTAATTGACGTTGATTACATTGCCTATATGCTTAAGTATGACTCTACTCACGGTCGCTTTAATGGCACTGTTGACGTAGTGAACGGCCAATTAGTTGTAAATGGCAAAAATGTTCGTGTAACGGCAGAACGTGACCCTTTGAATCTAAAATGGGACGAAGTCGATGTAGACGTTGTTGTTGAGTCTACCGGCTTATTTTTGACTGATGATACTGCCCGTAAACATATCACAGCCGGTGCGAAAAAAGTGGTGCTTTCAGCGCCATCTAAAGATGATACTCCTATGTTTGTTATGGGCGTTAACCACGCTGAGTATAATGGTCAAGATATTGTTTCAAACGCTTCATGTACCACAAATTGTTTAGCACCTATTGCAAAGGTGCTCAATGACAATTGGGGCATTAAAGATGGTTTAATGACAACTGTGCATGCGACAACAGCAACACAAAAAACTGTTGATAGCCCTTCTGCAAAAGACTGGCGTGGTGGTCGCGGTGCAGGACAAAATATTATTCCGTCTTCTACTGGGGCAGCCAAAGCTGTTGGTAAAGTTATTCCGGCACTAAATGGTAAATTAACCGGCATGGCATTTCGTGTTCCTACGCCTAATGTATCCGTGGTGGATTTGACGGTAAATCTAGATAAACCAGCAAGTTACCAAGAAATTTGTACCGCAATGAAAGCTGCATCACAAGGCGAACTCAAAGGTATTTTAGGTTATACCGAAGATGCTGTAGTCTCAAACGACTTTATTGGCGAGCAATGTACCTCAGTTTTTGATGCAACAGCAGGTATCGCTTTAACTGATACTTTCGTCAAAGTGGTTTCTTGGTACGATAATGAAATTGGCTATTCGAACAAAATATTAGATTTAGCAAGTTACGTTTCAAGACAGTAAACTTTATTTAACCTGAACTCTGAATAATGAGTGCTTGATATTTAAGTGAATCAGATACTTAGGTGGCAAAGTAACTGCTGTAGCAAGGTGAACATCACTAATAGACACCATCAATGCTTCTTTTTATGCCATTTAAAGGCAAAACGTTTATGAGTAGCGCGCTATTTATCGACGTTTTAATGCAGATAATGGCTTAAAAGCGAGGGTTGAGCATGTGCTGCCTATCTAGAGTTCAGCTTATTTAAATTTTAAATGAAAAGCAGTGTTGTGAGAAAGTCAGAATTTATTCTGATTTTTTTGTATTTGTATTTGCATTTGTTTACGGGTTATTTTGTGCGAGCTTGTGCGATTACTACAATGAGTCAATGAGTGACTCACTAATTTCAATAATATTTTATCAATACATCCTGTGCTTACCGTTACATAGCTAGCTGGACTTCTCTGCTTAGCTAGCTATTTAAAAATAACTCGCCTTGAAGCAATGGCGTTTTTAATCGTCAGTAGCGTCATTCAGGCAATAAAAAACCAGATAGCTATCTGGCTTTTATGATCTATTTACTCGATTAAATGTTACGCGTTAAACAAGTGATAACGTTTACGCTGTTTTGTCATTTACTTTACATGTGCTAATACTTGTTTAGCTAAGCGGGTAATTTCTTGCCAATTACGTTGTTTGATAATTTCATCAGATACTAGCCAAGAGCCGCCACAACATGCCACATTAGGTAATGCTAAGTAATCTCTAACATTGTTTAAATTGATGCCACCCGTTGGACAAAATTTAATATCAGGAAATGGCCCACCAATTGATTGTAACGCTTTTACGCCGCCAGAAGCCTCAGCAGGGAAAAACTTCAAATGGTCGTAGCCACAGTCAATGCCGGTCATTAATTCTGAAATTGAAGAAATACCAGGGATCAGGGCTAGCTCATTTTCCTTACCTGCTTGTAATAAATCGGTAGTTAAGCCGGGGCTAATTGCAAATTTAGCTCCCGCATCAGCTGAGCGTTGCAATAACTCTCTATTGGTGACTGTACCAGCCCCAACAACAGCTTCGGGTAAATGCTTTGCGATTGTACTGATCACATCTAAAGCCGCCGGTGTGCGCAAAGTCACTTCTAGAACCTTAACATCAGCGACTAAGAGTGCTTCTGCAATAGGTAGTGCATCTTCAACATTTTTTATCACCAACACAGGAACTATTGGGCCCATGGCAAAGAGATCCGCTGGCTGCATTTGCCAATTATTTGATAACGTCATAATTCCTCTTAATTTTTAATCATGTTAATTTGAGCAACTCGGCATTTTTCATAGAAAAATATATGCCGTGTTGCTGAATATACTTAAGTAGCAGTAAGGTGGTTTTCATCATTTTCATCAAATAGTGAGCATGCACCCGTTTCAGCTGAACTTAAATTACGACGCATAAAGCCAAACAATTCACGCCCCATACCTTGATGATGACCATTGACTTTAAAGGTAGCGTTTTCGCGTTTTAGGAGTTCAGCTTCATCAACAAGTAACGTTAACTGCCCTGTTTCACCATCGAGTAATATCATATCGCCGGTGTTAATTTTCGCGATCAAACCACCGTCTAGAGCTTCAGGGCATAAATGAATTGCCGCAGGTACTTTACCTGACGCGCCTGACATACGACCGTCAGTAACTAACGCGACTTTATAGCCTTTATCTTGTAATACGCCTAACGGCGGTGTCAGTTTATGTAGCTCAGGCATACCACGAGCTTTTGGCCCTTGAAAACGTACCACAGCAATAAAGTCTTTATCTAATTCACCTGCATTAAAAGCGATATCAAGTTCATGTTGATCCTCAAATACCACAGCAGGTGCTTTAATAACAAAACTACCGGCTTGTAGTGACGATGTTTTTAATACCGAAACGCCTAAGTTGCCTTTCATAACTTTTAAGCCGCCATCGGCTTTAAATGGTTTTTCAGCCGTCGCGATGACTTCTGGATCGCCTGATGATTTAGCACCGTCAATCCATTTTAATTGGCCATTATCAAGAATAGGCTGTTGGGTATATCGCGTTAAACCACGTCCGCAAATTGTTTCAACATCTTCATGAACAAGACCTGCTTCAATCAGCTCTTTAAAAAGTAGTGCCATGCCACCGGCTTGTTGGAAATGGTTAATGTCGGCGTGACCATTTGGGTATATACGGGTTAGTAACGGCACCGCATCAGATAAGTCATTAAAATCTTGGAAGTTGATAATAATACCAGCGGCTTTCGCAAATGCGATGATGTGCATAGTTAAGTTTGTCGAACCACCTGTTGCTAATAAAGCAACAATCGCATTCACAATCGAGCGCTCATCAATCATTCGCCCTACTGGCATATAATTACCTGATTGTTGGGTCAAACGTGTAACTTGTCGCGCTGCAGCTTTAGTTAATTCTTCACGTAACGGGGTGTTGGGAGCAACAAATGATGCCCCTGGTAAATGCAGCCCCATCACTTCTACAACCAATTGATTTGAGTTTGCTGTCCCAAAGAAAGTACAAGTACCCGCACTATGATATGAAGCAGACTCCGCTGCTAGTAACTCTTCTTTGCCCACTTCGCCTTGAGCGTATTGTTGGCGTACACGGGCTTTTTCTTTATTCGGAATTCCTGATGGCATTGGACCTGCAGGTACAAATACGGTTGGCAGATGGCCAAAGGTCATACTAGCGATCATCAAGCCTGGGACTATTTTATCGCATATGCCAAGCATCAAAGCGCCGTCAAACATATTGTGTGAAAGCGCTACCGCCGATGACATAGCAATAACATCACGACTCATTAAGCTCAAATCCATACCGGGCTGACCTTGGGTTACACCATCACACATGGCAGGTACACCACCAGCAAATTGTGCCACGCCACCAGTTTCTTTAATTGCAGCTTTGATAATCTCAGGATAGGTTTGATAAGGTTGATGTGCAGAAAGCATGTCATTATAGGCGGAAATAATAGCAACATCAGAGTGATTAACACCGCGTAATGTTGCTTTATCATCTTTACCACAGGCGGCGAAGCCATGAGCTAAGTTACCACACGATAAGCTTGCACGATGTACCGTTGTTGATTTTTCAGCCGCTATCTTTTCAAGATAAGCACGACGAGTTGCCGCACTTCTGTCAATGATACGCTGTGTGATCTGTGCAATATTTTTGTTCATAACATTTTTATTCATTATTATTCCGCCCAATAAACTTGTGTATTAACGTCTGGCGTTTGTAGAAAAGCCCTAATTGGCATTTCTGTAGATTCTTGTCCGGCGACCGCCGCAGCCAACACCTGCTTTTTGCTAAAGCCGGTGATATGTAAGAAAGTATGCTTACTTTTTACTAAAGCAGCGAAACTAAAGCTAATGCGCTGATGCGGCGCTGTTTTCGGTGTAACCTTTAACAATGCAGGGCTATCTGGCGCTAAACATTGCGCTATTTCATCACTACACGGAAATAGCGAGGCGGTGTGGCCATCTTCACCCATTCCTAAGATAAGTACATCTAAAGGTAAAAGTTGCTGATCAGCGGCTAGATTTAAATCCGCTAAAGTCTCATCAGTAAGAAACGCACCTTGTTTTAAATGAAAGAATTTGGCTTTCACGGCTTCGTTTTGTAATAAATGTTCGTGTACTAGCTTAGTGTTACTGTCAGCTGAGTCGATATCAACCCAACGTTCATCGGCTAAGGTAATAGTAATGGCATGCCAAGCCAGTTTTTTCTTCGATAAGGCGTGAAAAAAGCCTTTTGGCGTAGAGCCACCAGAAACAGCTAAACTTGCTTTGCCGTTGCTTTTTACTGCCTTAATAAGTAAGTCGGCAACTTTATCTGCCAGTGCGTTATCCAGAAGCTCGCGTTGTTTAAATTCATTAAATTTATACATTATTCCACCCACTGACGATCATCACGTGCAATTAAAGAAATTGATGAAACCGGTCCCCAAGAACCTGCTGCGTAAGGTTTAGGTGCGTCATGAGTTGCTTTCCAGGCGGCAATAATGCTATCAGCCCATTGCCAAGCGGCTTCAACCTCATCACGCCTTACAAATAATGACTGATTGCCATTAATAACTTCCAAGATCAAACGTTCATATGCATCTACAACCCGTTGGTTATCGTAAGCTTGTGAAAAACTTAAATCCAACTTGTTTTCATGAATTTGCATTTGTGAAGAAATACCCGGAATTTTATTCATCATCTCAAGCTCAACGCCTTCGTCAGGTTGCAAACGAATAGTCAATTTATTTGATGGTAAATCGGTATAGCTTTCGCTAAAAATATTATGTGCTTGTTGCTTAAAGTGTACGACTATTTCACTGTGTTTTTGCGGCATACGCTTACCTGTACGAAGGTAAAATGGCACACCAGCCCAGCGCCAATTATCAATTTCAGCTTTAATTGCCACGAAAGTTTCTGTCGAGCTGTTAGTTTTCGCCCCTTCTTCATTTAAATAACCCGGCACAGCTACACCATTTAAATAACCATCAGCATACTGTCCTCTGATCGTTTTTTCTTTTACGTTTTGACGCGTAATAGGTTTAAGCGCTTTAATGACTTTTAACTTTTCATCACGAATACTATCAGCACTTAAATCAGCCGGTGGCTCCATGGCTAATAGCGATAACACTTGTAACAAATGATTTTGTACCATATCGCGCATTTGCCCTGCTTCGTCATAAAATCCCCAACGACCTTCGATACCAACACTTTCTGCAACGGTAATTTGCACATGGTCAATACAGTTTCGATCCCAGTTGTTGGTAAACAGTGTATTGGCAAAACGCAATACTAATAAATTTAATACGGTTTCTTTACCTAAATAATGATCTATGCGATAAATTTGTTGCTCTTTAAAATAGCGTGACACTTGATCATTAATCACTTTTGATGACTCTAAACAATGACCGATAGGCTTTTCCATCACGACTCTGTCGCTAGTGTGAATTAATTTTGCTGACTTTAAACCTTCACTGATATCGCCATAAATGGCCGGTGGTGTAGAAAAATAATAAACACGGGCGCTTTGGCTTTCTGCTAAAGTTTTTGCTAATTTGTCGTAAGATTTAATATCTTTAAAATCAAGCTGTTGATATACCAGTTTAGCTAAAAACTTTGTCACTGTACTGTTATCTAATGCTTCAGTGATAAATTCATTTAAACTCTGATCAACTTGTTGGCAAAATTCTTCAAGACTGAGTTCGTCACGTGCAACAGCGATTATACGTGCATCGTCGTTTAACAAACCTGCTAACTCTAATTGGTATAAAGAAGGCAGAAGCTTACGGCGAGATAAATCTCCAAGTGCTCCAAAAATAACAATTTCGTTTGCTAACGGGCAATCTATGTTTTTCATCGCATCTGTTCTCAATTATTTTTTATATTAGTTTCATTGTAACTAAACTACATTTACAGTTAATTTAACGACTATATCATCAGTAGTAAAGTAATTTTGTGTAATTTTACTACATTAGCTGAATTTTCCTCGCCAACTCGCTAAATTACTTCTGTTAAACGCTCTTATTTGATTAAGTATTTGCTCATTTTATCTCTTTAACCTTATATTAAGCATAATTATGAAATAAATTTACATAATTTCTGTTATTAAAGCAGAAAATAAATTACAGTTATAGAATATTTGGTCAGTATAGTACCAGTTAA
>UEXM01000929.1_pt1 | contig 27666 bp, 23 predicted proteins | sample 1796661 | NCBI WGS metagenome assembly UEXM01 (sample SAMEA4772469, study PRJEB27181) | metagenome
TGCGCGACAATGCCCTGTCCAAGGCGCGCTTCGAATTCCGCTGGGAAGACCAGTTCAATCTGGGCCTGGACCCGGACCGTGCCCGGGAATTCCACGATGAAACCCTGCCCAAGCAGGCCCACAAGGTGGCGCATTTCTGCTCCATGTGCGGGCCCAAGTTCTGTTCCATGAAGATCAGCCAGGAAGTCCGTGAGATTTACGGCGATGGCAGGGAGCAGGTGGCCCAGGCGGACGCGGAAGCGGGCATGGAAGAGAAGTCCAAGGAGTTCCGTGAAAAGGGCAGTGCCCTTTACCATGAAGCCAATGAGTGATCTGAAGCCGCTGTTCGGCCCCGATGACGTGGAAGTGCTGGAACGGGATACACCGTTTCAGGGCTTCTTTCGTGTCGATACCTTGACCCTGAGGCACCGGCAGTACAACGGTGGCTGGGGCAAACCGGTGCGCCGGGAGCTGTTCGTGCGTCCGCAGGCGTCGGCGGTGCTGCCCTATGATCCGCGCCGGGGTGAAATCCTGCTGGTGGAGCAATTCCGTGTGGGCGCGCTGGAGTGGCGCCCGTCGCCCTGGTGCCTGGAGTTGATTGCCGGTATTGCCGACAAGGACGGGGAAAGTGCCGCCGACCTGATCCGCCGTGAAGCCATGGAGGAAGCGGGCATTACCCTGGGTGAGATGGAATCCATCGCTGCCTATATGCCCAGCCCCGGTGGCACCAATGAGCGGCTACAGATATTTGTGGGTCATGCGGATCTGGCTGGTGCCGGCGGTATCTTCGGTTGCCCGGACGAGGGCGAGGATATTCGTGCCCTGACCGTGCCGGTGGCAGATATTCCCGAATTGCTGGAGTCCGGTCTGGTAGATAATGCAGCGTCACTGATTGCCCTGCAGTGGTTGCTGTTGCATCGTGCCCGGCTGGATGCAGCCTGGGACGGGGCATGAAACGCCGCGATCGCTACCAGCTGGATTTCCGGGCCTTGATGAGCCAGTGCGAGGAAAACTACGCCCGGATGCTGCCGCTGATGAAGGCCATGGGCGACCGCGACAGTATGGATGTGGAAGTGGGGCATACCCATCACTCCCATACCTTGCAGCTGCGAGTGCTTGAGCGCTCCCCCTACACCACCACCGTACGCCTGGAAGACCAGGAATTGCTGGATGTGCTACCGGCCTCTCGTTTGACCGTGCGTCTGTATCACGATGCGCGCCTGGCGGAAGTCACCGAGGCGCGTCCCTTTCGGCGGGTCAATGCCCGTTATGCCTATCCCAATCGCCATATGCACCAGCGTGATGAAAAAGTGCAATGGAACCGTTTCCTGGCCGAGTGGCTACGTCATGTCCACGACCATGGTCGTGATGCCGGCAACGGCTGGCGACAGCAGGTGACCGGTAATTCCTGAAGGTAGCTGTAAAGAATTGCTAACCATGTCCTGATCTTGGACGTCTTTCCTAGAAAAGTGCCATCATCTTGGTTATAAGTGATCAATGAGCGTTGAGGGAATGCTCGGGAGAGCATTCGGTGCCTCCCAAACGGGAATAATAAATCGAGGACGGGAGCGGGGATCTTGACGCAGCAGTTGCAGCCCCTTCGAGTGGTGCAGTTATCAGACTGCCATCTGTTTGCCGATACACAAGGCAAGCTGTTGGGCCTGAATACCCAGTTCAGTCTGGATAAGGTGTTGGAGCTGATCCGTGGTGAGCAGCCCAGCCCGGACCTGATTCTGGCCACCGGAGATCTGTCTCAGGATGCTTCCTTCGAGTCGTATCAGCGGCTGGAGCAGGCTCTTTCCGGCTTCCCTGCGCCGGTGTACTGGCTGGAAGGCAATCACGACAAGCCCGCCCCCATGCTCCAGGCCCTGGATTGCCATCGCGAGCGGATCAGTCCCTGTGTGCTGGAGATTGGTAACTGGACCATCATCATGCTCGACTCCACCATCCCCGGTGAAGTCCCTGGCGACCTGTTTGACGAAGACCTGAAATTTCTGGATGACGCTCTGGCCAACGCCCGAGGTGAACACCTGATGGTGTGTCTGCATCACCATCCGGTGCCGATGGAGTGTGCCTGGCTGGACACCCAGGTGGTGGGTAGTGCCGAGCAGTTTTTCGCCGTCATCGACCGCCACCCCCGTGTGCGCGCCATCATCTGGGGCCATGTGCACCAGGAATATGATGACCTGCGCAACGGCGTGCGCCTGCTGGCCGTGCCCAGCACCTGCGTGCAGTTCAAACCGAAAAGCGAAGACTTCGCCGTGGACGACAGCAACCCCGGCTATCGCTGGCTGGACCTGTACCCGGACGGCCGCATTGACACCGCCGTCAGCCGGGTGGAGGGGATTACCTTTGAGGTGGACTTCTCGGTAAAGGGCTACTGATTTAGTTAACAGTTAATAGTTAACAGCGCGCGGACGGCGGTGTTCCGGGCTGGTATGTTGGAGGCCGCGTGCAGATGATGGATGCGGCCTCCTGCGTTTCAAGAGAAAAGGCTTGACTGCGCTGACGGGTCGGGCAGCCTTGTTCACTGTTCACTGTTCACTGTTCACTGTTCACTGTTCACTGTTCACTGTTCACTGTTCACTGTTCACTGTTCACTGTTCACTGTTCACTGTTCACTGTTTCATCCTTCGACCTGTTGAATTCCTATGGCTCCCGAAACCTCTCTCATCTACGTTCACGGCTTCAACAGCTCCCCAGCGTCCCACAAGGCGGGCCTGTTGCGAGAGGTGTTCGAACGCGCTGGCTGTCCTGAGCGGTTGCACGTGCCCGCGCTGCCGGTGGAGCCCAAGGCGGCCATGGCGGAGCTGGATGCGGTGATTGCCGGGGCCGGGCCGGTGGCGTTGCTGGGCTCATCCCTGGGGGGCTTCTATGCCACCTGGCTGGCTGAGCATCATGATTTGCAGGCGGTAATCGTAAATCCTGCCGTTCGACCCTGGCGACTACTGGACAAATACACAGGTATCCAGCATAACTATCACACTGGCGAGGCCTGGGAATTCAACCCGGCCTGGCTGGACGAGCTGAAGCGCTATGAAGTGCCGGCCATCAGCCAGCCGGAAAACCTGCTTCTGCTCACCCAGACCGGCGATGAAACCCTCGACTGGGAAGACGGCTGGGACTATTACGGGGACTGCCACCGCTATTGCGGCTTGGGTGGCAGCCACGGCTTTGATAACTTTGACGCCTTCATTCCGCTGATACTGCGGTTTTGTGGAATCAAGCTGTAAATATAGGGTTCACCACAGAGGACACAGAGCTCACTGAGAAAACACGTCCTCTCAGTGTCTCGGCTTCATAATGGGTGGCCATCGTTTGCTGACGTTCGCGAAGAACAGGATATTCACCGCAGCGGCTGGGAGTTCACAGGGGTAAAGCGTTTTCCTCTGTGAACTTTGTGCCCTCTGTGGTGAAAAAAGGGTTTTCAAGATTCTATGGCCAATACGTATACGTCCGAAAATATTGAAGTGTTGTCGGGCCTCGACCCGGTGCGCAAGCGTCCGGGGATGTACACCGATACCTCCCGTCCCAACCACCTGGCCCAGGAAGTCATCGATAACTCGGTGGATGAAGCCCTGGCCGGCCATGCCAAATCCATCAAGGTCACCCTGCTGAAAGATGGCGGCGTGGAAGTGGAGGATGACGGTCGCGGCATGCCGGTGGACATGCACCCGGTACAGAAGAAGCCCGGGGTGGAAGTGATCCTGTCCACGCTGCATTCCGGCGGCAAGTTCTCCAACAACAACTACCAGTTCAGTGGTGGTCTCCATGGTGTCGGCGTGTCCGTGGTTAACGCCCTCTCCACCAAGCTGGAAATCCTGGTGAAACGGGACGGCCAGCTGCACCGGATGGAATTCGGTGATGGCGAAAAACGCAGCGATCTGGAAGTGGTCGATACCGTCGGCAAACGCAACACCGGCACCATTCTGCGTTTCTGGCCCGACGCCAAGTATTTTGATTCACCGAAGATTTCCGTTTCCCGGCTCAAGCATCTGCTGCGCGCCAAGGCGGTGTTGTGCCCGGGGTTGCTGGTTACCCTGGACAACCAGGTCAGCGGTGAAACAGATGCCTGGCAATTCGCTGATGGCCTGATCGAATACCTGCTGGAATCCGGTCGTGGCTGGGAGCGGGTGCCGGATGAGCCCTTCAATGGTGCCATGAGCGCCGAAACCGAAGCGGCGGACTGGGCGGTGATGTGGCTGCCGGAAGGCGGCGAGCTGGTGCAGGAATCCTACGTTAACCTGATTCCCACCCCCCAGGGCGGCACCCATGTGAATGGCCTGCGCTCTGGTTTACTGGAAGCCATGCGCGAGTTCTGTGAATTCCGCAACCTGTTGCCCCGTGGCGTAAAGCTGACCCCGGAAGATATCTGGGACCGGGTTGCCTATGTGCTCAGCGTCAAGATGCAGGATCCGCAGTTCGCCGGCCAGACCAAGGAGCGACTCAGTTCCCGGCAGACCGCCGCGTTCGTGTCCGGCGTGGTCAAGGATGCCTTTTCCCTGTGGCTGAATCAGCACACCGATGAGGCAGAGAAGCTGGCGGACCTGTGCATCAACAATGCCCAGAAGCGTCTGCGTGCCGCCAAGAAAGTTACCCGCAAGAAGATCACCAGTGGTCCGGCGCTGCCCGGCAAACTGGCCGACTGCACCAGCGACGACCCTTCCCAGAGTGAAATCTTCCTGGTGGAAGGGGACTCGGCGGGTGGCTCTGCCAAGCAGGCCCGGGACCGGGTCTACCAGGCCATCATGCCCCTGCGTGGCAAGATCATGAACACCTGGGAAGTGGACTCCGGCGAAGTGCTGGGCAGCCAGGAAATTCACGATATTGCCGTGGCACTGGGTATCGAGCCGGGCAGTGATGATCTGGGCGGTCTGCGTTACGGCAAGGTGTGCATTCTTGCCGATGCGGATTCCGACGGCCTGCATATCGCCACCCTGATCTGTGCCCTGTTCCTGCGTCACTTCCCGGCGCTAGTGAAGAACGGCCATGTGTTCGTGGCCATGCCACCGCTGTACCGCATTGATGTGGGCAAGGAAGTTTACTACGCCCTGGACAAGGAAGAGCGTGCAGGCGTGTTGGACCGTATCAAGGCCGAAAAGAAACGCGGCAAGGTCAACGTCACCCGCTTCAAGGGCCTGGGCGAAATGAACCCGCTGCAACTGCGCGAAACCACCATGGCGCGAGATACCCGCCGATTGGTGCGCCTGGATGTCACCAGCGGCGATGACACCCACCAGCTCATGGATATGCTGCTGAGCAAGAAGCGCGCCTCCGATCGCAAGATCTGGCTGGAAGAGAAAGGCAATCTGGCGGAGATCTGATTTTTCACCACAGAGGGCACAGAGTTCACAGAGATGAAAAGATAAATCTCTTCGTGCGCTCTGCTCCCTTTGTGGTAAATCGAAACAGCATTGGAAAGGAAGCCATGCTGGAAAACGATGAGCTGACAGGAACCATTATTGGCTGTGCTATCGAAGTGCACCGGCATATGGGGCCTGGTTTGATGGAATCAGTTTATGAGCGATGTTTGCTGCATGAGCTGAATCAGGCAGGACTGACTACAGTCTCGCAGGTTGCTATTCCTGTTTATTACAAGGGTAGCAAGTTGGAATGCGATTACCGTGTAGATCTGATTGTGGCAGGTCAGGTGCTGGTGGAGCTGAAAAGCGTAAAAGCGCTTTCTGATCTCCACGGTGCTCAGGTAATCACCTATATGCGACTGGCAAAGATCAGGACAGGGCTGTTGATTAACTTCAATGTCCCCAAGCTTGTTAACGGTATCAAACGCTTTGTAATTTGAATGTTTTTCCTCAGTGACCTCTGTGTCCTCTGTGGTAAATAAAAAAGAGCTGAAAAATGGCTGATGAATTTGAAAGTCTTCCCTTAAGGGAATACACCGAAAAAGCGTACCTGGATTATTCCATGTACGTGATTCTGGATCGGGCCTTGCCCAATATTGGTGACGGCCTCAAGCCGGTGCAGCGGCGCATTGTGTACGCCATGAGTGAGCTGGGGCTGAAGGCAACCTCTAAGTACAAGAAATCCGCGCGTACCGTGGGTGATGTACTGGGTAAATATCACCCCCATGGTGACTCGGCCTGTTACGAGGCCATGGTGCTGATGGCGCAGCCATTCAGCTACCGTTATCCGCTGGTGGATGGTCAGGGTAACTGGGGTAGTGCAGATGACCCGAAGTCGTTTGCTGCCATGCGTTATACCGAATCCAAACTGGCGCCCTATGCGGAAGTGCTGCTTGCCGAGCTGGGCCAGGGCACGGTGGAATGGGTGCCCAACTTTGACGGCACCATGGACGAGCCCAAGCTGCTGCCGGCGCGTCTGCCCAATGTGTTGCTAAACGGCACTACCGGTATCGCGGTAGGCATGAGCACGGATATTCCGCCGCACAACCTGCGTGAAGTGGCGAATGCCTGTATTCACCTGCTCAAGGATCCGGGGGCGTCACTGGATGACCTGATGCAGTACATCCAGGGCCCGGATTTCCCCACCGAGGGGGAGGTGATTACTTCCCAGAACGACATCATCCGCATGTATGCGGAAGGGAAGGGGTCGCTCAAGCAGCGTGCCGTGTATGAGCGCGAGGAAGGTGACATCGTCGTTACTGCCTTGCCCTATCAGGTATCCGGCGCCAAGGTGCTGGAACAGATTGCCGACCAGATGCAGAAGAAAAAGCTGCCCATGGTCAGTGATCTGCGCGATGAGTCGGATCATGAAAACCCCACGCGTCTGGTGATTACACCGCGTTCCAACCGGGTGGATATTCCCCAGTTGATGAGCCACCTGTTTGCCACTACGGATCTGGAAAAGAACTACCGGGTAAACCTGAACATGATCGGCATTGATGGCCGGCCACAGGTAAAAAGCCTGGATATGATCCTTAACGAGTGGCTGCAGTTCCGTATGGTCACCGTGCGCCGGCGCCTGCAGCATCGTCTCGACAAGGTGCTGGAGCGGTTGCACCTGTTGGAAGGTTATTTGGTCGCTTACCTCAATATCGATGAGGTGATCCATATTATTCGTACCGAAGATGCGCCGAAGCCGGTGCTGATGGAGCGTTTCGGTATTTCTGATCGCCAGGCGGAAGCGATCCTCGACCTGAAGCTGCGCAACTTGGCCAAGCTTGAGGAAATGAAGATCCGTGGTGAGCAGGATGAGCTCAACGAAGAGCGGGAAAAGCTGGAAGAAACACTGGGTTCCACCGCCAAGATGAAAAAGCTGGTGGCCAAGGAACTGCAGGAAGACGCGGACAAATATGGCGACGATCGTCGCTCGCCGCTGGTAGAACGGGATGCGGCATCTGCCCTCGACGAAACGGATCTGGTCAGCGCCGACCCGGTGACCGTGGTGCTGTCCGAGAAAGGCTGGGTGCGTTCTGCCAAGGGCCATGAGGTGGATGTGGTTGGCCTGAGCTACAAGGCCGGCGACAAGTACAAGGCCTCGGCCCAGGGCAAGTCCAATCAGCCGGTATGCTTTATCGACAGCACCGGCCGCAGTTACTCCCTGCCGGCCCATACACTGCCCAGTGCCCGTGGCCAGGGCGAACCCCTGTCTGGCCGTGTCAGCCCACCGTCCGGGGCCAGCTTCATGGCCGCGGTGATGGGCAAGGAAAAGGACGCCTACCTGATGAGCACCGATGCCGGTTACGGCTTTGTGGTGCGCTACGGGGATCTGCTGGCCAACAAGAAGGCAGGCAAGACGGTGCTGTCGGTGCCCAAGGGCGCCAAGGTTCTGCCGCCGAAACCGATTGCCTCCACCGATGACGATCTGATTGCGCTGGTCTCCAACGAAGGCCGTCTGCTGGTGTTCCCGGTGAAGGAATTGCCGGAAATGGCACGGGGCAAGGGCAACAAGATGATGTCCATCCCCGGGGCGCGGGTGGCGGACCGGATTGAGTTCGTGCAGGACATGCAGGTGCTGGGGCCGCAGGATGCGCTCACCATCCATGCCGGTAAACGTCATCTGACTCTCAAGGCCAGCGATCTGGAGCACTACTACGGGGAGCGAGGCCGCCGTGGCGCCAAGTTGCCACGTGGATTCCAGAACGTGGACCATATGGCCGTGGAGCGTAAAGGCGAGTAGCGCTTTTACCGGTGAGAAAAAACGGCACGCTCGACAGCGTGCCGTTTTTTTGTGCGCCGGTTTTCGGCAGCTCAATCCATCACGCTGTTGCTTCCCGCGGCGGGTGGGCAGACTTGCGTGATGGCGAGAACCGGGTTTAATACCCTCTTTGACAGGGAAAAGAGTAGGAGTGTCACCATGGCTGCCACGATCACGGGCGTTATCACCGCACTGTTATTGCTGCTCAATACCCTGATACTGATTGGCCCCATGATGCTGGTGGCGCTACTCAAGGTGATCCTGCCAGGTTCGCGAGCCCGCCAGGTCTGCTCCTCTGTCGTCATGGCCATCGCTGAAACCTGGGCCGAGATCTGCAAGGCCATCTTTGCGTTGATGACACCCACCCAGTGGGAGATTCGTGGCGTGGAGGATTTGCGCGGTGACACCTCCTATCTGGTGATCAGCAACCATCAGTCCTGGGTGGATATCCCCGCGCTGATTCAGGCGTTCAATCGCAAGACGCCTTACTTCAAGTTCTTCCTCAAGAAAGAACTGATCTGGGTGCCGTTTCTGGGGCTGGCATTCTGGGCGTTGGATTACCCTTTCATGAAGCGCTACAGCAAGGCGTTTCTGGAGAAGTACCCCCACCTCAAAGGCAAGGATCTGGAGATAACCCGGCAGGCCTGTGAGAAATTTCAGGGTATACCGGTGACAGTGGTGAACTTCCTGGAGGGCACCCGCTTTACCGCTACCAAACACGGTAATCAGCAGTCCCCTTACCGGCATCTTCTCAAGCCCAAGGCCGGTGGCGTGGCTTTTGTACTGGCCGCTCTGGGTGACAATCTGGATGCCATACTGGATGTGACCATCCTCTATCCGGCAGGGGCGCCACCAGGGTTCTGGGATTTGTTATGCGGCGGGGTGGATCGGGTCGTGGTGGATGTACAGACCCGCCCCCTGAAGCCGGCGCTGTGGCGTAGCGATTACCAGGAAGACCCGGTTTTCCGGGCGGAAATGCAGCAGTGGGTCAGTGATCTGTGGGCGCAGAAGGACGCGCGACTGGTACAGATGGCCGAACAGGAAAGCCAGGGCAGCGCACAGCCGGCAAAGCGCGCCGGCCGCGACTAATCAGGTTCAACAGGAAAAGGCATTGTCCCTGCCTTCGCCGAGGCCAGAGGCAATGCCTGGTCCGTGACAAGCCACTAGAAACTCAGTGAGGCCGCCAGATAGGGGCCGCCCATATCCAGGTCCGCATCCAGATCGCTGACATCATCCAGCTCCAGGTCCATGTGCTTGTAACCCAGCTCGACGCCAAGCAGGAAATCCGAACGCCAGCCGATGCGAGCGGTAAGATCCCGCAAGGTGTTGCCGTCGTAGCTGATCGTATCGATCTCGCCGCCGACATAGACGCCAGGCACCGGCAGGTTGAGTCGGCCAGAGGCATGAAGCATGGGCAGGGTTTCATCGAAGTTCTTGGTGGTGCTGACCAGCAGGTTGTCCAGGCTGATGCTGCCCTCGATCTTGCGTACGGTCACCCCCAGGTTCACTTTCAGGGCATTATCCAGCGGCGTGTAGTAGAGCGTGCCGTCGAGGATGTCCAGATCGATATCGGTTGCGACCTCGGTGTTGGCCACAAACAGCTGGCCATTGAACAAAAAGGTACGTTGCAGGCGGTTGCTGGCGTCATCAGAGAGATCCAGGCTGCGCACCCGCACATTGGGAATCAGCGGTACGGCATGTTCCACGCCCAGATAGAGCACCTGCTGGTTGGCTTCATCAAAGCCCAGGTCATCCTGCATGCGGATATCTTCACCACCAGAGGCAACCGTGCCTTCAAACTCGGTGTCCCAGCTGTAGCCGCCGCCATAAACGGCAATGCCTGGTGCTGACCAGGCCAGGGGGGCGGCCAGTAAACCGGCTGCCAGGAGACTGATGCGTTTCATGGAAACTCCTGCTTGTGAGTGAACGTTCAGTATTGCAGGTCTACAAGGGTGTCACCAAGTCCACAGGGATTCTGGTACCATGCCCACAACAATCACGATTCATTTGCCGGGGTTCGGCAGGTTTGGCCCGGCTCCTGCTGACAGTTACCTATGTTTCTAGATGAAATGCCCGGACAGTTCCGCTATCCGGCACCGGAAGATGCACAAGACAAAGACTTGCTGGCAGATATCCAGCGCAAGGGCTGGCACCATTTTGCGGTGCCTGGTGGCGATGGTCAGCCTGGTTTCACCTTCAGCGTGGGGCATTTCCTCAATCTGAATCACCCGGAACTGATCGTGCTGGGGCTCAAGGATTCCCTGGCCAGCCGCCTGCTGGACAGTGCCGCCGTGCGCATTCGCGGCCTGAACAAGCCTTATCAGCCATACCGCCTGTACAACGATATTGCCGATGGCCTGGAAGTCATGTTCCTGCCGGTGGCCTTTGCGCATTACAAGGAATACCTGGGCTTCGCCAACTGGTTCTACCAGAGCCTGCCGGCGCCGTACCCGGCCCTGCAAATGGTGTGGCCCGATCCCAAGGGCGTGTTCCCCTGGCAGCCCGGTTACGATACCCGGTTCCACCGGGCCCAGCCGCTGCTGGGGGTGCCGCCTGCGTCCCCGTTAACCCAGAATCGCCGTTGAGTTCGGAGAGCAAGATGGCCAATTCCCTGCAAGAACAATTGATGAAAGCCGGCCTGGCGGACCAGAAGAAGGCCCGTCGTGCCAAACAACAAAAACGCCAGGAAGCCAACCAGGCCAAGCGTGGCGAAATCGAACTGGAAGACCCGGCCGAGCGGGCCCGTCGCCAGCGCGAGGAAAAGGCTGAAGCGGATCGCCAGCGTGAAGCCGCCCGCAAGGCGGAGCGTGAGAAGAAGGAAATCGCCGCCCAGATCAAGCAGATGATCGAACAGAGTCGTCTGGATCGCCAGCATGGCGATGTGGCTTATCAGTTCGTACAGGACAAGAAGATCAAGAAGGCCTGGGTTACCGCCAAGCAGCAGGCCCAGCTTGAGCGTGGCCAGATCGCCATTGTCGCCCTGGGCGACGGCTATGAGCTGGTGCCCACGGTCGTGGCCGAAAAGATTCGCCAGCGTGAGGAGTCTGCGGTGCTGCTGCTCAACGAGCGCGGCAACAACGCGGTGGACGAGGATGACCCCTACAAGGACTTCCCGATCCCAGACGATCTGATGTGGTAGCGCGCCGCGGCGACGAGCTACGAACCGCGTTTGCGCGGAAATCGCCTAACGGGCGACCAGGAATCGTAGGGTGGATTAGCCCTAGGCGTAATCCACCTTCGTTTCAGCGTAACGATAATTCGGAAGATAAGGCTGGTGGATTACGCCTGCGGCTAATCCACCCTACGTTTCTATTCCGGTCAGGCACCAAACCCGCACCCTTAAACCAACCAGGCCCGAACCATGACCGCATCCACTACACTTGGCGCCCGCCATTCCCTGGAAGTCATCAAGCCGATCCATAACGGGTTGCTGCTGGACGGCGGTTCGCTGGGGGAGGTGTTGTTACCGTCCCGTGAGGTCGAAGGCCAGAATCTGGGCCCCGGTGATAGCGTGCTGGTCACTCTGTACAGCGATGGCCAGGGCCGCCCCATGGCCAGCCTGCGCACACCCCGCGCCCAGCACGGCCAGGTGGCGTCCCTGAAAGTGGTGTCCACCAGCAAGGTGGGCGCCTTTGTGGACTGGGGCATGCCCAAGGATCTGCTGCTGCCCTTCGCTGAACAGAAAGGGCCGATTCGCGAGGGCGATTGGGTGCTGGTGATGATCACTACTGACCGGGAAGGGCGCCTGCTGGCCAGCGCCCAGCTGGACCGGTTCCTTGACGATACCAGCGATGACTACCAGCAGGGTGATGAAGTGTCTCTGGTGGCAGCCCACGGCACGGATCTGGGCTACAAGGTCGTAGTGGATCACCGCTGCTGGGGCATGATCGCCAAACAGGAGCTGCGCGCGCCGCTACGCCCCGGTCAGCGGGTCACCGGCTATGTGCAACGCCTGCGCGAGGACGGTAAGCTCAGCCTGTCACTGAATCCTCCCGGGGCGCTGAAAAGCGAAGGGCTCAGCGAGCAGATTCTGGCTGCCCTGGAAGCGGCAGGTGGCGAGCTGCCGCTGGGCGACAAGAGCAGCCCGGAAGATATCTTCGCCACCTTCCGCTGCAGCAAGAATGCCTTCAAGCAGGCCATCGGTGGCCTCTATAAAGAGCGTCGTATCGTGATCGAGAAGGGGAAGATTTCGTTAGTGAACAGTTAACAGCGATGCGAGAAAGTCCGGGGTTCATCTGCAATTAACGAGGCCGCGCTCAGGGTTTGAGTGCGGCCTCTTTGCTTTCGAAACAGTGCGTAGCGCGTAGGGTGGATTAGCCGCAGGCGTAATCCACCGCTTTTCACTTTCTTCACGGCATCATGGTGGATTACGCCTGCGGCTAATCCACCCTACGTTCTGCCGGGGGATGGTGTTAGAAGCGGTAATTCAGCTTCAGGCTGGCTTTGCGACCGTCGCCATAATAACCGCCGTTATAGAATCCCAGGTTGTTGAAATATGTCTCGTCGGTCAGGTTGCTGACATTGGCGGTGACCGACAGTGCCGGGTTGAATTGATAACGGGCCATCAGGTCCACCAGGGTGTAGGCGTCCTGGACGAACTTGAAGTCGCCACTGTGGCCCGGGCGGGTCACGAAGGCGTAGGTCTTGTTCTGCCAGGCAATGCTGGTGCCCAGGGTCAGCCCGTTCAGGCTGCCATTGAAACGATAACGTGTGGACAGTCGCAGCATATCTTCCGGCGAGGTGGTATTCAGCTCGTCGCCTTCCGGGTCTTCGGTGATCCGATAGGTGTAGCCGGCCAGCAGTTGCCAGCGGGGTAGAATTTCGCCCGAGGCTTCCAGCTCGAAACCATTGGTCTGTGCGCCGTCCACGGCACGGTAAGCTGCGGAATTGGGTGGGCCGCCGGGAATCGGCTGGCCGGTGGATTCCGCCAGGTTGTCCTGATCGGTGCGGAATACCGCCATGGTGGTGTTCACCCGACCATCGCGGAACTCGCTCTTGAGGCCGGCCTCATAGCTGTTGCCTTCCTCCGGATCCAGTACCCGGTTGTCGATGTCGCGGGCGGTTTGCGGCTGGAAAATGCTGGTGTAGCTGGCATAGACAGAGTGGTGCGGGTTCAGGTCATAAACCACGCCGGCAAAGGGCACCACTTCGCCGTTTTCTTGGAAATGTCGTTCATGGGCAGGGAAAGGACCGGCCCAGTTGAAGCCGCTCCGTGAGCGTTCCCAGTCCACCACGCGGCCCCCGGTAATCACCGCCAGGGAGTCTGTGGGCTTGAAGCGGGCGGTGGCATAGAAACCGGTCTGTTCGATCAGCTCTTTCTCTTCGGCATTGTTGGCGCCCCAGGCCGGCTTGGCCCGGTTGCCGTCCCAGGTGAACAGGTTGTCCAGGGTGTTATCGAAGTTCAATGCGGGCTGGCCGGTGTAGTCCCGTTTGGCGCGGGAATGACTGGCGCCGACCACCAGCTCATGCTGACGACCAAACAATTCGAAGGGGCCGTTGGCGTACAGGTCGAAGGTGTCCTGGTGCTTTTCTTCCTGGAAGCGTCCAGACCATAACGTCTTGCCGCTGCCGTCCCGGTTCAGGGTGCCGCCACCGGCGGAAGCCAGTTGGGCATCGTAGTTGTTTTCCTGGTAGGTATAAGCCAGCTTGCCGTACCAGCCGCTGTCGAACTGGTGTTCCAGATGCATGAATGCGGTGCGGGCATCCTGGGCCCAGCTGCTCCAGTCGGTGGCCGGGTTGGTATCACGGTCCAGGTCGGCAATGCCGCCGTCGCTGTAGAACAGCGGAATACCACCCCAGGTGGATCCCTGCGGATCGTAATCCATATAGTCCATGCCCAGGGTGATCATGGTGCTGTCGGAAATATCCCCTTCGATCACTCCGTAGAACACCTGCTTTTCATTCTCGTAATGATCCAGGAAGGACTCACCCTGCTCATAGGCGCTGACAAAGCGGGCCCGTACCTTGTCATTGCCGTCGATGGGGCCGCCCACATCCAGCTCGCCACGATAGCCGTTCCAGCTGTTGGCCTCGACGCCAACCTGGCCGGAAAAATCACGGGTGGGTTTCTTGCGGACCAGGTTGATGGTGGCGGACGGATTGCCGATGCCGTGCAGCAGGCCACTGGCGCCGCGCAGGACTTCCACCCGGTCATAGATGAAGGTGTCCGCCTGGGCGGCCTGTTTGCCCAGGGAGCTGTTGCGCATGGAGGGCATGCCGTCGTAGAGGAAATTGGTGATTTCAAAACCGCGGGCAAAGAACTGCAAGCGTTCCGTGTCCTGGGCATTCACGGTGACCCCGGGGGTGCGCTGCATCACTTCCGCCACACTGTTGAGGCCGAAGTCTTCCATTTGCTCGCGGGTGATCACGGTGACGGACTGCGGCGTTTCCCGCGGGGACAGCACCATACGGGTTGCGGTGTTGGTGGCGTCGGTGGTGTAGCTGTCCTTGCCTTCGGTGGTCATGCCTGCGTCATAGTCACCCCCGGATGGTGCGGCAGTGACATCAATGGTTTCCAGTGAGCGCGGTGGATTGCTCTGGCTGGTTTCTGCGTAAAGTGACGGGCTGGCAGCCAGTAGCAGGCAGGCGGAAAGTCGGGAAAGACGGAACGTGGACATGATTACCCCCAGTTGGTGCGCGTTCGCAAAGGTCGAATCGCCCGGTTACAGGCGCTGTGTGATGATGGCTGGGGGCAACCTGGCTACATCTGCTGGGCGCAGATGATAACGATTCTTGTTTAAGAGTCAAAGAAATGTGAAGACCGGGAGGAACTCACGGTGCTACTGAGCTTGTATCTGATCGGCATTACCGCCGAAGCCATGACCGGTGCCCTGGCCGCAGGGCGCCTGCGCATGGACCTGTTCGGCGTGGTCATGGTGGCCTGTGTGACCGCCATGGGCGGTGGCTCCATCCGCGATGTGTTGCTGGGGCACTACCCTCTGGTCTGGGTGGCTCACCCGGAGTATCTGGCACTGACCGCCATGGCGGCCCTGGTCACCACCTGGGTAGCGCCGTTGATGAGTCGGCTACGGATGCTGTTTCTGATCCTGGATGCCATGGGGCTGATGGTGTTTACCGTGATCGGCGTGAAGGTGGCGCTGGACATGGGGTTGGCAGCGCCGGTGGCGATTCTGTCCGGGCTGATTACCGGTATCTTTGGCGGGGTGATTCGCGATCTGCTCTGCAATCGGGTGCCACTGGTGTTTCAGAAGGAACTCTATGCGGTGGTCTCGCTGGGGGCGGCCTGCCTGTATCTACTGTTATTGCACTGGCAGTCGCCGGTCTGGCTGGCCACGGCGGTGACGCTGGCGACAGGCTTTATGGTGCGCCTGCTGGCGATTCGTTATCAGTGGCATCTGCCGCGTTTCCACTACAACGTACCGGAAGACTGAGAGCGTTACTGCCAGTTCACCGTCAGGGTATCGCGGGTGGCAAACCGCACTAGGTGGCGCTCGATCACATCGCGCAGAGTGGCGATCTGGTCGCTGTCTGCCTGGCAATGCAGTTGCAGGGTAGTGGCGTCTGCGCTCAGCTCGCAGGTGCCGAAGGGAAACTGAATCCTGCCCTGGTGGTCGTCGAACTCGGTCTCTATCTTGTGACTGAAATGGCGGCAGAGTTTTTTCAGATAGAGGCTGGCGTGTTCGGTGCTGGCGGTACCGTAGTGATGCTCCATGGTGGGAATCTCCGGAGATATAGTTGATAATATCAATTATATTGAGATTTAACGTTGATAAAGTCAACTATATGGAGTGGCCATGCCCGGGAATATTTCCGACCCGCTCAGTGAAGCCTTCAGTGCCACGCTGAACCGGTTACGCCAGTTGCTGCGCGAACCGCTGGCCGCGCTGCCAGTGCCGCTGGGGCCGCCGGATGTGTCGTTGCTGTTGCAGCTGTCCTCTCGGCCCGGTAGCAGCCCCCAGTGTCTGGCGCGTCATCAGGGCCGCGACAAGGCCCAACTCACTCGCAAGATCAAGGTGCTGGAAGCGCAGGGCCTGCTGCGTCGCGAGTCGGACCCGGAAGACGGCCGGCGAGTGTGCTTGTTCCTCACCGAGCAGGGCGCCAAGGTGGCCAGCGACGGGCAGCGAATCCGCGAGCAGGCGTTTGCCTCGCTGCTGCAGAACCTGGATGGGGAGGAGCGCAAACAGCTGTTGCATCTGCTGAAGAAATGTTTGCCGGACGGGTCATAGGATTGCCATAAACTGTTGGTTCTGATGTCCCTGAGGCGGTAAGGTTTGTCGCCACATGAGCAAGGAAGTGCAATCAATCATCAAGGAGCAGGTATGAATATGTTTAGGGTTGGGGTTTTGGGTGCGTCCTTCTGTCTGGTGCTGGCATCCCCGGTGCAGGCTTTCGATCTGAAGAAAATGACGGACTCCGCCAATGCGGCGGTGAACAAGGCCTCCGAGAGCGCCGATGCGGGTATCAACAAGGCGTCCGAGACCGCCAGCGATGGCATCAACAAGGCCGGTGACTCTGCCAATAACACGCTGGATAGCGTCAATGGCGGCATGGCCGTTTCCGGTGAGGCCAAGGCATTGGTCGATTCCCTGTCCACGGATCTGGGCGTGTCCGGTCAGCAGGCCGCAGGCGGTGCCGGTGCCTTGCTGGCCATGGCACAAAGCAACCTGCCCGGTGACCAGTTCAGCGGTGTTCTCAACAAGGTGCCGGGGCTGGAATCCCTGCTTGGCGGCGGACAAGGCGGTGGCCTGGCGTCGTCCATGTTGGGCAATATTTCCAGCATGCAAGGTGTCACCAAGGCGTTCAGTGCCCTGGGCATGACTCCAGAGATGGTCAGCCAGTTCGCACCGAAAATTCTCGGTTTTCTCGGTGACAAAGGCGTCACCGGCCAGGTGCTGAATAGCCTCAAGGGGTTGTGGGGCGTCTGACCGTCGTATCAATCTTGACGGCCTGCTGGCGATGTCACCGATAGTATGCTGATTTTGCCAGGGGCGTTTTGATGGATTCCTTGTCGCAGGTTGTTCTGGGGGCCTCGGTGGGCGGTGCGGTCATGGGCCGCACGCTGGGGCGCTCGGCGTTACTGGGCGGTGCCTTGCTGGGGACCTTGCCCGATCTGGATGTACTGATCGATTACGGCGATGCGGTGGCCAACTTCACCGAGCATCGTGGTTTCAGCCATTCCCTGCTGGTATTGCTGCCCGTGTCCCTGCTACTGGCCTGGGTGCTGCAACGCTGGCGCCCGGCCATCACGCTGTGGCGCTGGTGGGCCTTCACCGGTTTGTGCCTGCTCACTCACCCGCTACTGGATGCCTTTACCACCTACGGCACGCGCCTGTTCTGGCCCCTGGGTGATCCGGTGGCAATCAGCAGCATCTTCATCATTGATCCGCTTTATACCCTGCCTCTGTTAATTGCCGTGGTATGGGCGCTGTTAAGGCCGCCGGCCAGGCCGGCACTGGCCGCCGGGCTGACGTTATCCTCCCTGTATCTGTGTTGGAGTCTGGTCGCTCAGCAATGGATGACACAGCGAGTCATGCCGGTGCTGGCGGAACAGGGCTTGAGTGAGGCGCCACGTCTGGTGCAGCCCATGCCCTTTTCCACCCTGCTGTGGCGGGTGACGGTGCTGGGTGAGCAGCGGCGGCTGGAGATTGTCACCGGCGTGCTGGATAACGGCGATGCCCTGACAGTGGAAACCTTTCCCCGTTCGCCGCAGGACTATGCCGAGGCCATGCAGGTGCCGGCGGGCCGTAAGCTGGCCTGGTTTACCCGGGGTTTCATGGAGGTGGAAGCCGGCCCTGACCAGTTACTGGCCACGGATATTCGCTTGGGGGTGCCGGGTCTGCACCCCTTCCAGTTTGTGCTGGCCGAACGGGACGATGGCGCCTGGCAGGCCTTGCCCAGCTTTAAGCTGCCGCGGCCCATGGCCAACCCGCAGGCCTGGCCGGCGCTGCTGGACCGGACCCTGGCCCGCCAACCGATTCTTTGCCTGACCACCCTGGAAGCATTGCCGGCCGGCAGCCCCTGTCCATCGGTCATACCCTGATCGCCTAGCGGGCACCGGTATAGACCTGCTCGCGCCCGCCGGCGTGGCTGAACACCCACTGCCAGAGCTGAATGTCCCGGGCCTGAAAGGCGCCGGCACAGGCATTGAGATAATAGCGCCACATGCGGTGGAAACGCTGATCGTAACGATCTGCTAACTGCGACCAGTTTGCGACGAAATTACGATCCCAGGCGCGCAGGGTGCGGGCATAGTCCGGCCCGAAATTATGCAGATCCTCGCAGACAAACCAGTCCTCCGCATGACGGGCAATCTGTGTGCAGGAGGGCAGTTCGCCATTGGGGAAGATGTATTTGTCGATCCAGGGGTCGTGGCGGCTGGTGCTGGTATTGGTGCCGATGGTGTGCAGCAGCATCAGCCCCCGGCGATGCAGCAGTCCGGCGCAGGTTTCCATGAAGGTGGCGTAATTGCGGCGCCCCACATGCTCGAACATGCCCACGGACACCACCCGGTCGAAGCGACCCTCCAGCTCACGGTAATCCTCCAGGCGGATATCCACGGGCAGCGACGCGCAGCGTTCCCGGGCCAGACTGGCCTGCTCCTGTGACAGGGTCACACCGACGCCGGAGATCTTGTAGTGCCGGCAGGCATACTCCAGCAGCCCGCCCCAGCCGCAGCCGATATCCAGCAGGGTCATGCCCGGTTTCAGGTTGAGCTTGCGGCAGATCAGATCCAGCTTGGCTTCCTGGGCCTGTGCCAGGGTCTCGGCGTCGCGCCAGTAGCCGCAGCTGTAACTCATGGAGGGGTCGAGCATGGCCTCGAACAGGTCGTTGCCCAGATCATAATGCTGGCGGGCCACCTTGGTGGAACGATGCAGATTTTGCCGGTTGAACAACCAGTGCCCGAGCCATTGTAGGCCGTTCTGTAACGGCGAATGACTGACCCTGTGGGCGCCATGGGTCAGCAGGCGATGGAAGAATTCATCCAGGGCATCGCAATCCCACCAGCCATCCATGTAGGACTCGCCCAGACCCAGCGAGCGCTGCAGGGCGATGCGGGTCAGGGTGCGGGGGTGATGAATCTGCATGTCCCAGGGGCGGGAACCATTGATACGCACATCGGCGGCTTCCAGCACATCCCGCACCCGGCCGGTCAGGCCACGGTACACATGGGGGGCTGCTGATTGGTGGATCGATTGTGGACGCTGCACGCCAGCCATCGGGTCCTCCTTGCCAGTTTGCCGGTCTATCCAGGCGACTGCATGGCTGCCCATAGGAGTTATAGCATGGTAGTCAGCGATGAAAAGTCGATGACCGCACAACTGTCCCTATTGTCAAAAGTCCGCGCCGGCCTTTCAAGTCAGGGCTGATTCAGACCGGGAACAGGCTGTGCATGGTGGCTGCCAGAGCGCGTTGGCAGGCCGCCGGAGTCAGCCCCGACCAGCGTTTGAAGGAGCGACGGAAGTTGGTGCTGTCGGTGAAGTTCAATTGTCTGGCCACCTGCTCAGTGCTGTAGCCATGAAACTGTAACCAGTGAATGGCCTGATGCAGGCGCGCGTCGTCCAGCAGTTGTTGGTAATGGCAACCCTGACTGCTCAGGCGTCGCTTGAGGGTGGCCGGGCTGCACTGCAACGGGCTGGCCACTTGTCGCAAGGACGGCGGGCTGGCCAGTTGCTGCTGCAACTGGCGATACAGATAAATCCGGAAGCTGTCGCCGCCGGCCTGCGGGTCCAGATGCGGCAGGCACTGCTGTTTTGCCGCCTGCCAGGCGATGGCTGAGGCGCCGGGCCAGGCGGTTTCCAGGTAGCGGCGCGGCAGGATCATGGCATCCAGGTGACCATCAAAATACAGGGTATCGCCCAGATGTACCTGGTACTGCTCCGGATAGGAGGGCCGGGCATGGCGGAACTGAAAGGCCCAGGGCAGTCGCTCGCCGCTGAGCCAGCGCGTTACTGACGCCAGCCCGGCCATGGCGGCCTCAATCACAAAACGGTGCTCACTGCCGTTGCCACAACTATCCAGCCAGTGCAGACACAGGTGCCGGTCGGTGATGGTCAGATGGGCGCCGAGCAAGGGAAACACCAGCTTGCTGAAACCGGTAAATACCTGCAGGGCATCGTGCAGGTTGCCGGCATTGCCGAGCAGGGCGCTGATGGCACCGTAATGCCCGGGGAACAAACGCTGACCATAGCGAAAGCTCAGCTCCGGATCCGGAAACAACCGCCGGGCATTGTGGATCAGTTGCAGCCAGCTGTGCGGGCTTAGCCGACCTTCACCGCTGAGAATCTGTTCCTGAAACAGGCCGGTGTGGCGCAACAGTCGGTGCAGGTCGATGCCCTGATCATGGATCAGGTCGATCAATACCGCCGGCTGATGGTGCGCAGGGATGAAGGCCTGATCTGTCAGATAGCCGCTCATCAGGCTACTCGGGGTTGGTCCGGTCGGGCTTGCAGGAGATTACGGTTGGCGCGGGCAATCAGGGTGTCGGCGCTGTCTTCGAAGGAGACGGCCAGGCCATGCATGACGTGCACATAATGTGTTTCACCGCGGCGGGTCTTGAAGGCAAAGCTGGCCGCAGCCTGTTGCAACTCGTCCGCCAGTGCCCGGGCCAGAGCATGGCTGGTGCGCGGCAGCACCACCGCAAAGCGGTCGCCGGCATAACGGCACAGCAGGTCACTATGGCGCAGGTTGAGCAATAACAATTCAGCCAGTTCCTGCAGCAACCGGTCGCTGTCGGCACTGCCCAGCAGTCGACGGCTGTGATCGAAGCAGTGCAGGTCGAGCATGATCAGTGCTACCGGCTGTTCCCGGTGGCGCAGTTCCATGGCTAGCTGTTCGCGCAGGTAGGGGGCGCCATTGAGGCTGGTCAGCCGATCAAAGCGTCGGTGTTCACGGAAGATTCGTTCACGTTTGCGCAACTGGGCAGAGATGGCTTGCTGTTCCCGGTGCCAGTGATAAATGCCCAGAGTCAGCAGGATCATGCCCAGTGGCATGGCCCCTGATTCCAGCCAGTGATCCCAGGCTACAGTGACCGGCAGGGCGATCACTTCATCCAGCACATCCTGCCAGTAGGCAACAAAGATGGCGATCAGGCCGGCTACCAGCAAGCGGGTGACGCGGCCGGTGGGGCGACTGTTGAGGATCAACCCGATCCACAGTAGTGACAGAAAGGCGGCGCCGCCTTCGCCGGCAATATCCAGCCAGGTAATGGCGGACCAGGGTTTCGGATCGCCGGCGGCCAGGTTCGCCAGTAATACGCCATTGGCCAGCAGTACCAGTGCCGCCAGTGGCCAGCGGTGCAACAACAGAGTGTGTTTCACGAAAAATTCCTGTGCGGGAGTCTTGTTGCACAGGTACGTGTTTTTTGTGTCAGCAAAATGAAAAGTATAAAAATATCAGCCGGGAATCTGGAGGGGTCAGATCAGCTCACGGCAAACACTGGTTTTTTCTTTTCAGCAACGATAATTCCTTGATGGGAACGCTTTCAGTAACAAAACCGCCTGGCAGCCTTGATGTGCAACGCCCGGATTTGGGGTGCAAAAAGCTCATGACATCTCCGTCGTTTGTCTAAGTGATTGATTCTTTGTTGTCTGCGGCCGGCCTGTAACAGAAGTGACACGGCGACTCACTACCGTGCCCGGCATTGCCAATTCGCAAGGGCTTTGCCCGGGGGACATCATGTTCTATCACAATCTTGTATTCGGCGGTTTTTCCCGAACCGTGCTGGCCAGTGCCGTGGCGCTATCTTTTACTCCGGTATCGGCAGACGATGCCGCGCCCGCCAATGAGCTGGAAGCGGTGCGGGTTATTGGCCAGGCTGCCAGTATCGGTAAGGCGCTGGCCAGTCAGAAGGCTGCCGACAATATCGAAACCACCGTCAACGCCGATGCCATTGGCCAGCTGCCGGATGCCAATGTGTCCGAATCCCTGCAGCGTCTGCCGGGAGTATCCATCGAGCGGGACCAGGGCGAAGGCCGTTTTGTGCGGGTGCGCGGGCTGGCCCCGGATTTCAATGCAGCCACCATCAACGGTATCCAGACGCCGGCACCGGAGGCCGACAAGCGTGCAGTGGCACTGGATGTGGTGCCCGCCGCCTTGATCGAGTCCCTGACTGTGGTCAAGAGCCTGACGCCGGACATGGATGCCAATTCCCTGGGCGGCACCATTGAAGTAAAAACCCTGTCCGCCTTTGATCGCGACGGTTATTACTTATCGCTTAGTGGCAAAGGTAGCTACAACGACAACGTGGACGAGACCAGCCCGGAGCTGTCGATGGCGGCCAGCAATCAGTTTTCCGTAGGCGATGGCAACAAAAACCTGGGGATTGCCGGGGGGATCAGCTGGGGCAAGCGTGATTTCGGTTCCGACAATGTGGAAACCGGCGGAGCCTGGGATTTCGACAGCGGTAACGCCCTGGAAGAATTCGAGCAGCGGGACTATGCCATTATCCGGGAGCGCCTGGGCATGGCACTGAACTTCGATTATTTGGTCAGTGACAATACCAGCCTGTATCTGCGCACTTTGTACAGCCGTTTCACCGATAACGAGGTTCGCCAGGCCAACATTTTCGAGTTTGATGAGGCCATGGTTGCCGGACAGCGTGGCGATGTGTCGGTGGCCAAGGAAAGAAAGGACCGGGAAGAAACCCAGGAGATTTCCTCCTTTGTACTTGGCGGCCAGCATTTCTGGGATGACTGGATCATGGATTTCCAGGCGGGCTACAGCACTGCCAGCGAGAAAACCCCGCAGGAAATCAACGCGACCTTCGAAACCGATGATGTTCTCGCCAACGGTGGTTTCACCAATACCCGCAAACCCCTGTTGTTGGCACCGAACGGTTTTGCCGATGCCGGTAACTACAACCTGGCGGAAATCGAGGAGGCAAAAAGCGATACCGAAGACACCCAGACTGACCTGAAGCTGGATTTCACTCGCGAGCTGTATTGGAACGATCATCCTGCCTCTATCAAGTTCGGGGCCAAGGTGAGTCAGCGTGACAAGGACGGTGACGTGGATATCTGGACCCATGAACCGGATGCCTCGCTGGCGGATTACCGCGAGGATGTGGACTATGCGCTGGGCGCTTTCGGGCCCGGGATCAATAGCTCGGTAGGCAATCTGCTGGGCGATGGCGAATTCCAGATCGTGGATTCTGCCATTGAGGATTACAGCGTGAGTGAAGATAAGCAGGCGGCTTACCTGATGGGTACCGTGGATCTGCGTGACCTGCGTATTCTTGGCGGGCTGCGTCACGAAGGTACGAAATTTCGTGCCCGGGGCTTTGGTTCCACCGACGAGCAAATCACCGTCGAACGGTTTGATAATGACGAAGCGCATTGGCTGCCGGCCCTGCATCTGCGTTACCAACTGGCAAACAACACCATCGCCCGCGCAGCGGCAACCCGCTCGGTGGTCCGGCCGGTGTTCGAGCAGTTGTTGCCGTCGTTCGAGGTGGATGGCGATGAGGCCTATTTCGGTAACCCGGAGTTGAAATCACTGGAATCGAGCAACTTCGACCTGGGTATCGAGCATTACATGGGGCGCGCGGGTGTGGTGTCCGCCTTCCTGTTCTACAAGGACATCGAAAACTTTGCCTATCTCACCGACAGGGGCAATGAATTCGCGGAATTTTCAGAAGTAGAAACCTGGGAAAATGGGGAAGACGCCAAACTGCATGGCCTGGAATTGGCCTACTCAAAACAGCTGAGTGAACTGCCTGCCCCATTCAATGGCATGTTGGTGGGGGCCAATCTGACGCTGGTGGATTCCGAGGCGCAGATCGAATCCTGGGATGAGGATGCCGGCGCGGTTCGTCGCCGTGATATTGCCCTGCCCAGCCAGTCTGATGTGACCGGTAACCTGGTGCTGGGTTACGAAAATCGCTCACTGAGTCTGCGTCTGGCGGCTAACTACACGGGTAACTACTTGCAGGAAGTCAGCGATCCGCTGGATAAGCGTTACGACATTTACACCGATGATCATGTGCAGCTGGATTTCACCGGGCACTACTTCCTTACCGATGAACTGCAGCTCAGTTTCGAGGCGATCAATATCACCGACGAGCCTTTCTATGCCTACACCGGCAAGAAACAGTTCAACGCGCAATTCGAAGAGTACGGCCCTACCTACAAGCTGGGCCTGGCGCTGAAACACTTTTAATCAGGCCGGCGGGGCAGGCGGCGACGCCTGCTTCGCTGTTTTTTGTCTGTAACGGGATTGAAGGAAATGACAATGGAAAAAGTGTTTGCCCTGATCGTTTTGGCCGCCGTGATATTGACAGGCTGTGAAACGGAAAAGGCGCCGCTTCAGGAGGCGCCGTCCGAGGGCAACTGGCAGTCACCGGCGATGCCGCAGCCACAAACGTTGTGGGTAGAGGGTGATACCCGCGTTGCCATTACCGCCAATGGAGATTTGCTGCTCGGTGATCAGGTGCGGCAACGGGGACACTTTGAGAGTCTCGATGGCCGCCGCCAGAGCGATGGCAGCGTTCGTCTGGTAAGCGTGGATCGGCAAAGCAACGAAGCCGTGCTGTTTGCCCTGAACGATGACTCCCTGACGGAACTGCAGCGTCTGCCAGCGCCGGACTATCAGATCAATGGGCTGTGCCTGTATCGCGATAACCAGTCGCTGTTGTCGGTATTTCTGCTGGACGAACGGGGCGGGGCGGATCAGTGGTTATTGGATGAGAGTCGCCCGCCGCGCAAATTGCGTCATCTGGTCATGCCGCCGGATGCCGAATTCTGCGCCGTGGATGATGCCCGCGCCGCGCTCTATGTGAGCGAGGAGACTGTGGGGCTGTGGCGCTACCGGGCGGACCCGGAACAGGATCCGGAGCGCCAGCTGCTGGATCTGTTGGCGCCCCGTGGCAGCATTCAAAAAAGTGCCAGCGGCGTGGCCGTGGTTCCCGGTGGCGTGGCTCTGCTCGACAAGGACGCCGGCGAGCTGCACCTCTACCGGTTTGCCGATGATGTGCATCACCGTTACAGCGTACCGGATCTGGACGAGCCGGAACGTCTTGCCGTGTCCCATGATGGCTCTACCCTGAGTGTCTTTGCGCTGGATGATGGCGACCATGGCGTACGCCGCCTGGACCTGCCCTGGGAACAGGACACGGTCGTCACGGATGCCATGCCTGTGGTTGAACCCAGTGCCCAGACAGACACCGTCGCCCGCTTTGGCGATGCCGCTGACGACCCGGCGATCTGGCTTAACCGGCAGTACCGAGAAGCCAGCCGTATTCTCGGTACCGACAAGAAAGCCGGTCTTCATGTCTATGATCTGCACGGCAAGGAAACCCAGTTCCTGGCTGCCGGCAGGCTCAACAATGTGGATGTGCGCTATGACCTGACGCTGGCCGGCAAGCGCCATGACCTGGCCGTGGCCAGCAATCGGGACCATAACAGCCTGCACCTGTTTCTGATTGACCCGAGCACCGGGGTGCTGAGCGACGCCGGTCAGATCGCCACCGGGCTGGAAGAAATCTATGGCCTGTGTCTGTATCGCGACTATCAGGGGCTGTATGCCTTTGCCAATGGCAAGAGCGGTGCCATCGAGCAGTGGCGTCTGCACGCCGAGGGTGACGCCTTGCAGGGCGCCCTGGTGCGCAAGCTACAAGTGGACAGTCAGCCGGAGGGCTGCGTGGCGGACGATGACACTGGACGGTTGTTCGTGGGCGAGGAAGACAATGCCGTGTGGGTATTCCCGGCGGCGGCGGATCAGCCCGTGGAGGCAAAGCAGGTGGTGGCGGTTAGTGATCGGCTGCATGCGGATATTGAGGGGCTCGCCTTGTACCGTAAGGACGGGCAGCATTTCCTGGTCATCTCCAGTCAGGGCAACAACAGCTACGTGCTGGTGGATGCCGAGCCACCCTATGCCTGGCGCGGCCGTTTCCGTATCGGTTTGAATGTGGCTCGTGGTATTGATGGTGTATCGGAAACCGATGGTCTGGAAGTGACGTCTGCGAATCTGGGTGGTCCCTATACCGAGGGGCTGCTGGTCGTTCAGGATGGCCGCAATCGGCTTCCCCAGGCGCCACAGAACTTCAAGCTGGTGCCCTGGACGGCGATTGATCACGCCCTGCAGTTATCTGTCGAAAAGAGAGACTGAGCATGAATGAACAGGATCGTATTGATGCCCTTGAGGCACTGGACGATCAACCGGTAGCCCGCCGGGGTGAGGGTCGCGCCCTCCCTCGTCGTGCGGTCCTGAAGGGGGGGCTGGGTGCCGCCGTGGCCGGTTTTTTCACCGCGCCCCTGGCTGGGTGTGACCAGCCCGCGACGTCCACGGCCATGCCGTTAATGGGGTTTTCTCCCTTGCCGCCGCAGACGGACATGACCTTCGATAGCGTCAATGTGCCCGAAGGCTACAGCGCCCGAGTGCTGTATGCCTGGGGAGACCCTGTCCGGCAGGGTGCTCCGGCCTGGCGAGCTGATGGCAGCAACGACTGGCAGGAACAATTGCAGCAGGCCGGCGATAACCACGACGGCATGCATTTCTTTCCCTTTGACGATGCGCCTAATGAACGTGGCCTGCTGGTGATCAATCACGAGAAGGTGGCGCTCACGTTTCTGCACCCGCAGGGGCCGACCTTTACCCGTGATGCCAACGGGCGGCGGCTGCGGCCCGAGGCGGAGGTCAAAAAGGAACAGGCGGCCCACGGTGTCAGCGTCATTGACGTGCGCAAGGGCGACGATGGCCAGTGGCACCGGGTGATGGAGTCCCGCTACAACCGTCGCATCACCGGCATGACGGCGATGGCCCTGCGCGGCCCTGCCGCCGGCACCGACGCCCTGAAGACGGCCAGTGATCCCCAGGGCACCACCGTGCTCGGTACCATCGCCAACTGCGCCATGGGGTTTACCCCCTGGGGGACGTACCTGGCCTGCGACGCAAACTGGCCCAACTATTTCGTCAAACGGGATCAGCATGACTATCGCCAGGGCGTGGCCCACCCGCCCCCTCGGCTCCGCCAGGGTAGCCACAGCACATACTTTGCCTGGGACTCCGTGGACCGGCGTTTTGATGCCACCCCCTATCCGGAGCAGGCCCATGGCGGCCATGTGAACGAGCCAAACCGTTTTGGCTGGGTGGTGGAGATCGATCCCTTCGACCCGCACAGCACACCGATAAAACGCACCGCCATGGGCCGACTGGTTCGCGAATGCGCCACTCCGTCCGTGGGGCCGGACGGGCGCATGGCGTTTTACTTCGGGGATGACACCCGCGGCGAATACATCTACAAGTTTGTGCCCGCCGGGCGCTATCAGCCGGACAACCGTGCCGCCAATCGCCACCTGCTGGATGAGGGTGTCCTCTATGTGGGGGTGTTCGGCGACAAGGGCAAAGGGCAGTGGAAGCCGCTGGTTTTCGGGGAAGGGCCGCTCACTGAAGCCAACGGATTTTCTGGTCAGGCCCAGGTGCTGATCGAAGCTCGCCGCGCCGCCGACCTGCTCGGTGCCACCACCATGGATCGGCCGGAGTGGGTGGCGGTGAAGCCGGATAACCGGGAGGTCTATGTCACCCTGACCAACAACGACCAGCGTGGTCGTCGCGATGACCAGCCCCACAACAACGCTAACCCGCGCTGGGATAACCAGCACGGGGATATCCTGC
>UEXM01000930.1_pt1 | contig 27642 bp, 17 predicted proteins | sample 1796661 | NCBI WGS metagenome assembly UEXM01 (sample SAMEA4772469, study PRJEB27181) | metagenome
AGATGTCAACGCCTGTGATGCTTGCGATGTTCTCCATGTTGGACTTGAACTCAACTATTGCAATGTATCCAGCAGTTAACTTAGCAACAGGCATCCAATCCATAAAAGATACTTCCATTACTCTACTCAAGATAATAGCAATAGAGTAGAAGATGATTTTAGAAACAGTTCGGGCTAGACGATTAGAGCGTATTTCTTCGCCTCTTAGCTTGGCTGCTCTGCATCCAGTAATGACATCAAAGAATATTAGGACTGCTAATCCAATGATTGCTGCCGTGATGGGCGCAAAGAAAAATACTATGTAAGGCACTCCCAACTTCACTATTGTTCCAACTTCAAAAGCTTTCATAACCCAAGTCCAATCGTTGTTTTTCTACTCCACTCTTGTTCTGTAAATACCGCCTCAAAGTCCTCAATAGTTAGTGGATCATTAGGCACTAAAAGTCCAGCCTGACCTTCGTAGGTAATAGCCGCGAATACCGCAGTAGTCTTACCATCAAGTCCTCCGAAATGCTCGCTAGCTATTTCTCTGTCTCTTGCCGTAGCAATAGCCTCTGTGTCGTATGGTATCAAGTAACTCATAATGCGTATGCGCTTATCATTGTTGCTAAGTCCTCTGCTGGTGGTGCTGCTTTCCAAATTGTAACGGAACTTATAATCGAGTCGCCTTGATAGGCTAGCTGAATACCAGCCGTTGCCCATGCTGCGTCATCGGTCCAGTCTATGTTAGTAATAGCTAAAACAACATCGTTACCGCTTGTCTGAGTGTGCAGTTCGCCCCTTGTTTTTGGAGTCATCACAGAGCCGTTAACCTCGTAGTCAGGCGTTCCAACATCGTGGAAACAATCCGACCCATTACCCACAAAAGTGATGAATGGAGACTCATTCCCCGCCATTCGGAGTATTCTGTAGCTAATGTCTGTACCGCCCTTAAACTTCAACAGAACTGCTCCATCTGTTCCATTTAATCCAAGTGCAGACTGCTCCAAACCGAAGCCGTTAATCATCTCCATTGATCGACTCCCGTTGTTCATCGTTACCTGATTGGTATCAATGTAAACGGGCATTCTCGAAAGTATGGTAGTAGCCCAATCGTTTCCGTTTCCGCTTTGGTCATACATATCGGTAATAACCGCCTTTGTATCGCTATTCCACGTTGCAACATCTCCCGCCTCAACGCTATCTCCTGTAAAGTCTCGCTCTGTTCCCGAAGTGAACATCTTCGCGCCTAAGATTGCGTTGGTATCCGCGTAGGTACTCGCGAAGGCTTTCTCAACAGACCAAGACCCTACCAAGTTGGTAGTGTCCGTAAGGTCATCAATTGGATAACTTTTGCCTCCACCTCCTCCTCCCATGCTAGTGAAGGGGAGTCCTATGCCGTTACCTATAGCCATATCTTACAGGTTGTAAATCAAACAATCGCCTTCAGCCATTGTAATGTCTGTAATTACAGACCCTTCAGGAACAGGTAGATAGCTTCCAGCCTTAACAACAATACTAGCAGTTAAACCTAAACTAGATAAGTTATCTACACCGTCAATAGAAAATTTACTAAACTTAGCGTCAGAGTTTACAACAACAGCGTAACCAGTTAAGCCAGTGTGGGCAGTTGTTACTGCAAGATACTTAAAGCCTCTAGTACCAGATACCTTTCTTAGTTGGTCTAAGCTTTCTACTTCTCTTGGTGATAATTTTGACATGATTTTTTATTTATGATTTTGTCCAGAATCCGTATTCAAGAACACAAGCAGCAGTATTTGCTGTTGCCTCTAAGCCTACAGCACCTTTTACTGGAAAGAAAGCCATCTCACCAGGACCAAGATCCATGTGAGAGTTGCCAGCGTCATCCTTAATTGTGATGATGTTGGTTGTGTCAGCGTTCTTTAGATATACGTAAGTAATGCTAGTGTTGGCAGTAGTCAATATATTAAACTGACCAGTAGTCTCTACTAACTGTCGTGCAATATCTACTGACGGATTTGTTACCGTCAAAGCTTTTGTTTGGTTAATTGACAAAGCATCTGAACTTACGTCAGAACTTACCAATTGTAGTGTTGATGTTAAAGTTGCCATTATATATATTTTGGAAGGATGTCGTTAGTTATTTTTGAATTATCTCCACAAGGGCATCCACAATACTCGTCCATTTGATTTAGGAACTTTCTTGCCATATTGTTTGTGAAGGAAGAAGATGCGGAAGTCGGAGCCTCTGAATCGCTATCTAGAGATTTTGTTACCTCAGTACTTGCACTATCTGTATAAGCTAAAGAAGAAGCTGATGCCGCACCAAATTTACCTCTATCGTAAGTTATGGTTGTTGTGATTGTGTTCTCATCGTCACCATAACCCACTCCTTTAAAGGTGGACTTTACCTTGTATATGCCGTCTGTGTATTTATTGGCTCTAGTGTATGAATTTACATCTTCAGATAACTGCTTCACCACCTTCCCCCAACCTATGGAATAAGGAGCCAAATTCTTGCCAGGAGTCGCTATATCAACACCAGAATCTCCCCCAAATCTCAGTGCCGTTAGGTCTACAACTCCACTAGTATTACCTGCGGGGAATTTTACTTCATTAACAGCAACATAAGCCTGTGCAGTAGGATCATCTCCTACGTTAACCCCAAAGATATTATCAGACTCATACTCACACATCTGAGAGATGGCGTAGCGTAGCATCCAAGCTTTCTTCTTCATGCAGTTATACAATTCAGTATCACCACTAGCTGAAGCCTCCATCATATCTATTATCATGTCGGCATAGCAGCACCTTGCGAGTACTGTCCTGTTTTTTATGTTCTGTCTAGTGAAGTTCATTATGGAATGTTAACAGTCCTATAAGTTACATCAACTACAACATCGCTGTCTCCTCCGCTTGGGTCTCCAGAAACAACAGTTGCTACGATATTTTCTCCAGTATGCATGTTGGAAGTTGTTCCGTCCGTAAGCAATGCCATCGTTCCCCTCACATCTGAACTAGCCCCCAAACAATTTAAAGACGCTTGACCGTCTGGATTTGATGTGCTTCCAATGGCAAGCGTGGTGTGAGAGGAGTAAGATGAGGAGTTGAACTTTAGGTGTATAGCTGCGCTAATCACTTGTATTTCTACGCCAGCAATTCCATCAACCAAAGTAATTGGAGTGGAATTTAAGGCAAGAATCTGTGAGGAGGTAAGTGTCACTTGCTTTGAGTTTATAGCACCTCCAGAAGAATTAATATAGCCATATATTTTTGTGGCTAAGTCATATGCGCTCGTTGAAGATGGCGCAGCAACATCCGTATATCTAGTAGACATCGCAATGGCGGTATTACCCTCAGAATCTGTTTGAAGGACTCTAACCAACCCGCCAAGAACAGACACACTAAGACTAGACTTGGCGTAGTAGTTTACGTTGTCGTTTTCAACATCATAGATGAGTAAATCATTGGCGGTATTTATTACTTGAAAGGACATTATTTAATGTACTCTACAATTGCTTGCTTTAATATAATGTCGTTTGCGGCACTTGTTCCGTTTGTTCCAGTAATAGAAAACACATTAGCGTTAGCCCAAGTTGCTCCAGCTTTACTTACATCAATTTCAGCAGCCACACCATCAAATTCAATTGAAACATGCTCTACAGCAGAAGTTGCTCCTGACCTAGTTACGTCAGCAACAATTTTCCAGTTCTTTCCGTTAGGGGCTGTTGTAGTGCTATTTTGAGCGATAACACTTGCCCCTAAATAAACCTTTAGCGTCTTTGTGTTTGCATTCGCAGCAGTTTCACCATACGCAGTCATCCTAACAGACTCCCCATCAGCAGCCAATTGAGATGCCGCAAGAGTCGTTGTGAACAATGTCGTTTCTACTGTTGATGCAGGAGTGCCTACATCAGCATATGCACTTGCAAGCTTACCAGTGCTTCCTAGCTTGGCTAGAGTAACATTGGCATCAGCAATCTTAGCCGTAGTAACATTATCGTCAGCAATCTTAGCTGTGGTTACGTTAGCGTCTGTAATATCGGCAGTAACAACTGAATTAGAAACAAGCGTTACAACTCCAGCGTTGGTCATTGTAACATCTCCACTAAGCGCAGCAGCAGTAAAGCCGTCTGCGTTTCCGATAAGTATCTGAGTATTGTCTACTTCAAAAGCGGAAAGAGTTGCGCCAGCATCTTTATCATTACCAACTACAACAGTACCTCCAGTACCAGAAGAATTAGCAGGAGCGTCCTGCATTTTAGCAAAAGTAACTGCATCATCAGCAATCTTGGCTGTGGTAACAGCAGCGTCTTTTATCTTGGATGTAATTACAGGAGTGCTAGAAGCATCTGCATTTACATTCATATAAACCGCCCATCCGTCTGTTGCGTTTCTATACAGACAATCTACAGTTAGCGGATCGTTTACGCCTGATCCGAAAAGCTCCCCGCCATACTTTCCGTTGATGTCAACTCCAAATATGTTTAGTGCGTTAGAGCCTACTACAATAGCCTTTTCAAAGTAGAACTTAACAAAAGTGTTTGGAGAAGGTGTTCCTAAAGCAGAAAAGCTTAGAGTACCCGTTAAGGTTACTTCAGTATCTGCTGTAACTCTGTAGTAATTAGAAGTATCACCATACACACAACTTGGTGGTACGGTGTTCTCAACAGGTATGTTTATTGTGCCTGACGTTATCGTGGTCAGGTCTATTACATTTCTTGACTCAATCATGTCGTTATCTTCTTATAAGAGAGGAGCTTGTAGTAAATCATGTTGAAGGACCTTGGGTTATCTCCAACGTAAGTGTCTTTCATATAAACGTCCAAGTCAATTGAACTATTTAAAGTAAGACCCGTAGTGGCATCACAACGACCATAAGATGAACTTACAGGCGAAGATGTATCATAAGCCAAGCTGAAATACTCTGTGCCTGCTGATGTTCCAGAATATACAGATGTCTCAAGGATTGGCATAACACTACCAACAGCAGTCATAGGAAGTTGAACCTTCATTTTTACAATCTGATTCTGACCAGACCTAATACCGATATTCGACTTGAACGCAACCTCTTTGTTTACGTTTCCGCAATAGATTTTGACAGGAACCCCACCTAACTCAATCTTCATAAATGGTTCTGAATTAGGGGTGTACTTTCCGCTTGTTTGAAACATCATCTCCAACTCAACCATATCGTCAACATTCCCCCAAGTGTCTGCTGGAATTGAAACCCTCTTATTTGGAGTTGATTGATAGTCGCTAGTTCTTCCAGTTACTGGAGAAGTATCTATTTCAATTACAGAAACAGACGCACCAGCAGGACCAGTGTTACCTATAGGTCCTTGAGGTCCTTGCGTTCCATCTGATCCTTGTGATCCAGAAACGCCTGGTAGAGTTATACTTGAACATGAATTACAGCCCATTTTAGCAGTGTTTACAGTCGTTATTACAAATATCTTCAAGACCACTTAGTATGGTCTTTGCTTTTTCTAGTTTACCACACGCAGCAGCAGACTTGATTCCTTCTAAATACAAGATAACATCCATTGCCTCCTCAGACTCTCTAGTTCCACAGCATCCACAACCTACGTCTACCTTAGACGCTTTCTCTCTTACACACTTCTCTACGTTACATAGGAAGATGGAGTTAGTAATTGATGGAGACGGATTAGCAGCCCCATCGTCTGTCACAACCCACTTTACAATCCAAACCCCATCCGCAAATGTTGCGGTGGTTGTGGTTGTATTTGGGGTAGAAGATGTAGATGTTAGGTTGTTAAGATTAGCAACCCCGAAGTAAACACCTGCGTTTGCGTTAATGGTTAGAGTGCTTCCAGCACCACTATAAGTGGTAGTCGCAATGTTCACAATCCCACTAATAGCGTTTAAGGCAGCAGCTAAATCAAATCCAACTTGAGCATTCAAAGGGTTTCCAGCTTGAGGTGTTGCGCTGATAACGTAGTCTTGAATATACCCATTGATTAGGGTTCTGAATATAAAAGAGTACTCAGTACCTGCTACTGCTGTTCCCCAATCAAGGGTTACAGAGCTTATAGAGTTTGATCCAGTTATGTTTGTGGTTCCAGCCGTAATGGTTTGAGTACCATTGTTGTATAGGTCATCTGCATCATACTGAGTTAGATTACCGCTAGGATCTGTAACATACAACGTAGAACCAGGAGTCCCATCTGGAGAACCTGTTTTAGTACCTGTGATAGTGAAAGAGTTCTCGCTACAATCTAAGCAAACGCTATGTGATATCGCAGTAATTGCCATGTCTTACTTCTTTTTAGGCTTTATGTGAGTGTAGCCTTTAGCTTTAAGTGATAGGTGTTGTGCCTTTGTTTTAGCCATAACGCCTTTCCCAGACTTGGAATACATCATATGTGGCTTGAACGCCTTAGACTTTTTAGCACCACCCTTCTTCATTGAGGGCTTGCTTTTCTTTCCGTACATTTTACCGTAAGCCATATCTTACCATTTTACTCTGTTTGCCCAGTAGGCAGCAGACATTTTACCTTTTTTAATATTCGCTCTGTGACGAGCTTTGAAACTCGCACGTTTCTTTTTCATCTTATCTGACTCACCCTTCTTAGGTTTGCCAGCAGTTGATGCGCCTTGCTCTCCAAAACGGATTAGCTTGGTCTTACAACCGTCTTTAGCCATTACTACGTGACTTTTTTTAGCATTTGAAGGTGTTCTCTTAGGCTTATTAAAACCCTTGAGTCCTAAACGCTTCATAGTGGCTTTTGCCCTACTTACATTACAACTACCTTTTTTTGCTGCCACGAGTCGTTCTTCTTTTAACGGATTTCACTCTCTTGCCCATCCCCACTTTCTTCTTTTCCCTCTTCTTCCTAGCGAGTTCTGACTTAGACATTTCCGATTTGGTTTTCGGAGTCTTTTTGGAAACACGCTTGGTAGGTCTGCAATACTCATTTTTACCTCCAGCACCACACGCTTTACCACTCTTGGTATCTACCCACTTCTCTTTATCCCACCTCTTCAGGCTTGCGCCCTTCTTACCTTTTGTAACCTTGCCTTTTTTCTTTCGGCACTTGGCTATAGCTTGAGATGCTCTTGCACTAGGAAAAACCTTGTACTTGGCTTTTACCTTTTTATAGCAAGCATCTTTCGGCATGACTCAAAGGTACGGAATTTTGAGGATATGTAACAAGGTGATTACTTACCCTTGGTATCCTTACCCATTTCGTATTCTTTGTAAACGCTTATAAGCTCTAGATAAAAACTATCTGGTAGTTTAGGTTTCTTTTGACCTTTAACTTGGGCATACGTTTCAGAAAGGTTAGAGATAGTTTCCAAAAACTCTTCTGACTGCTTTGTAATAGGCTTTTTAGAGTCATAATCTAACTGAGGGTATGCCATCCAAAACGCCAAAGCCATATTTCTATCTTTTCTTTCACCAACGCCCAAGTAAATGATATCCTTTAGCTTTCTATTGTTGGATTCCTCTACTCCAGCGTAGTTATTTATGACTTTTTCAGCTAACTCAGATATGTAAATATCCCTGTCTTTATCGTTTACTTCAAAACCATACCCCTCTAGCTTATTAAAGAACTCATCCTTAGCTTTTAGCACCTTTTCAACATTCTCTTCTTTAGATAATAAAAGACCAAAACCTCCCTCTTTAGCAGCCTTATCAGCAACCTTATTCAATTCTTGCTTTATTAAATAATCCTTATCAAGGTTGTTTTGAAGCTCGTTATTTAACTCACTAAAGTTCTTATTCTCTATACCTGGTCTATACCTAGAAGAGTATATTAACTTCTTAGACACCCCTTTCATTATATTTTCCATGAAAGTCTTATCCTTTGCTTCGTAAGCATCCGTTCCAGAGGCTTTATTTAGCATGCTATAAGCAGTGTAAACGTATGGGTTGTTTTCTGGTGTTGTTATCATCTTTTGAGAAAAGTGCTGAATATTATATGGTGAAACATCCATCACGCCTTTTTTCTTCATAAGCATTGATATGCTCTTATAGAATGGCTGCACCCTGTCATCTGCATACCCTAGGTAAGCTTCAGAGATATTCATCTCATTAAAGTACTTCTTTTTTATTGGTCTGTTTCTATACAGATCATATCCTGTAACCATCTCTACTGTTCCAGACATTAGAGGATTTCCATTTAGAATCTCAGAAGCCATCTCAAGACCCCTTGTATTGCCTTTTTCATCCCAAAATGAAACATTCATAGGTAAAAAGTTATCAAATACAGCGTGGTTTATCTTAGCGGCATACTGTAAATTTAATTCTGGCAAAGCATCCTTTGCACTCTTACCCTCTAAAAGGTTGTCTATATACATTTCACCCATCTCAAGCGCAGGAACTAATGATGGATTCTTTTTTATCCTTATACTCTTGTAGTTACCCTCTTCATCTTTCAGACCCATTGGAATAAGGTAGTACTTCTGTCTTATATAAGGAGATGCTTGCTCCCTAGTCTCTCTAATGATGTCTATTGGCTTTTTACCCTCCTTTTCATCCTCATCATCCATAAACATACTTACAAGCCAGTAGGCAAGCCCAACAGTAGCACCAAGGCTCATTGCAGAGAACTGCATAGTTCTACTAAATATCTTAGCAAAGTTTTTCGGGCTACTTAAAGCACCGTACAATGGGGTTGTAAACCCTAAGAACCTAGCGTTTAAATACGCCATGAATGGATTTGCAGCTTTTGTTAGCCTACCACCTTCAGCAAAATTCATAAGCTCTCTAGCATACATTGCAGCAGTTTGCCTTGCGTCTTTTCTAGCTTTTTCTTGGTCTTTTGAAGTAAGGTTTTGCTTTTTTATCTCTGCGTAATAATGATCCCTTACCCTCTTGTAAATAGCCATCCTTGGAGCCAACTCACTTTGTTTGTTTATATACAAACTAGCATCAAACATTTTTCTTAGTGCCTTTCTTGACCCCTTAAAGGCTGGATCAACAATAGCAACATCGTCAACTTGACCAGCCATCCAGTCTAACATCTGTGTTATTACAGGCTCACCTTCCCTTCCTCTTGTGTGAAGATAGTCCATCATAACCCCTTCCATTACAGCCTCCCTAAATAAAGCATCTTGAGTCCTTACGCTTTTTGTAGCCGTTTCCATAGGCATACCAGGAACTATTCCTAAATCCTTTAAAAACTGAACTGTTCTTGCTGGCATAAATTCACTATATCCCTCAGCAAGAGAAAAGTTCAAAACCTGTGCTGCATCTACAGCAGCGTTACCTATTCCAAATAAAGGGGCTAAAGTTCCAGTAGCAAATGTTCTTAAAGCAGATACAGGAGTAGTTAATGCCCACATAGCCACCTTTCCAACTGTAGATTCAGATGCAAAGTTTCCGAAGTTTGGTCTAATATTGTTCCACTGCTCGTTTACATCTTCCCTGATGTAAAAGAAATTCTCCTTACCATCAACCATATACCTATTAGGAACAAAACCTCTTTTTTGAGTTAATGAGAAGTTGTCAAAAACATCATTAATCACATCAAGCTCATTCTGTTCTTCTGTATTTAGTTTTGATTTATTCTTTAGCTCAACCTGTCTTTTCTGTAGTCCAGATAGCTCCTCAGAAGCTCTCTGGTTAAGGTCATTATACATTCTCAACTTCTGCCTTGTTGCTAGATAGTTTGAGAATACTAGTTGAGAATCCCCAACAAACTCATAGAATATATTCTCTGAAGCCTTATTATCTTTTATACCATTTTTCAGAGTCCTTATAACTGGGCCGCTTAATGAGTAGTTAGTTTTTAACTGGAAATCTACCTCATATGGGTCTCTTTTTATAAGCTCATCATTCAAGTTGAATAAGTATGTCAAGAATACCCTTGGAGAGTACTCTATACCAGCCATTGCATCGTATTGTTCTTTACTTATAAGACCAGCTTTCAAATCATCATCTAACAACTCCATGAACGCAAAGAAATACTCATCTGCTCTTTGAGTTAGCTTGTTAAACTTCTTTGCACCTAATTGGTCTTCTATCTCATACATCTGCGCTCTAGCAGAAGCAAGTCCAACGGGCTTTCCTTTCGCATCTCTACCAGTGTAATTCTCTTCTTTAAGAACATCTTTAAGGGCGGTTTTAAGGTCCTTAGCAAGCTTTCTTTGTTGAGTAGATGTTATCTTATCAGTGTATAGTACATCCTGACTTTCTAAAGATGTATTTGCAGCGTCAAGTATTTCATCTATTGCAAATGGTTTTGTTGCAAGCATAGAAGAAACATCATCCATGACACTTTCCCAAGCGTCTATTCCAAGGTTCCCCTTGTCAAAAAATGATTGAGGAATGTCTGATTTTAATTTCTTAACAGAAGCTCTATTATCATCAGCCCTCTTTTGGTTGATAGATACAATTCTTCTTGCAGCTATAATAACATCAAGAAATTCTCTATCGGTAGGAGTCAGGTCTTGGTATATTTTCTCATAGTACTCAGAGAACATTAATTGTGCAGCCCCTGGCGAACCTAATACATTTATAAACCTAGATGATACATCTGATAAATTTTCATGAGAGGCTAGAATCCTTTTCGTTTGCGCCCTAAAGTCTAATAGGTCTTTTTCAACAGACTTTAACCTTTGTGTATTGGTCATTTTACTTGCCCGTTGAACCTTGTCACTAGCTCTTGATAAAGCCTCTGCTAACGGACCCCTAGGCTTACGGAACTTAATAACAGTTCCCTCCTTATCCCTTAGTGTCTGAGACTCTTGTTTGGCAGCATCTGCAATAAAAATTCCATATTCAGTTCTAATCTTCTCGTATATATCTGGGAAGTTTATTCTTATAGAGTCCATGTCATCCTGTGGCAAGCTTCTATACTTAGGGCCGTCTTTTTTGAAGCCCTTTGTCTTATCAAACCTTTCTACTAAATCAGGATTCTTCTTGGCAATTTCTTTTTCCTGAGCCTCAGTGAGTGGTATCTTATTGTACGTTATGCCAGTAAACATCACATCATAACCCTGACTTTCAGAGTAAACAGGATTCTTAGCATATACAAGCCCACCTATCTGGAACACCTCATCAGCTCCAACAACAGTTTTTTCTGGATTATTCCTATCCCAGAAATCAGACCTCTTAAATGGGTTCATCCCAATTTGTACCCACTCAGGATTTTCATATATATTTTTCTCAAAATACTCTTCAGCGAACCTTCCTCTCTCATCAACATCTTCTATGATGTTCCCATCCTTGTCTCTGAAGTGAGAAATCTCCCCCTGTATTCTTGCTATGGTGTTTTTACTTGCCCCCCTAGTAGCTATACTAAGTGCGAAGGCTGGTTTTGTAGCAAATGTAATCTTACCGCCCTTTGGGGCCTTTAACATTACGGCATTTGTGTAAGAAATGGTCTCCCCAGCCTTAGCTGCTCCTGAATACTTATGTATTGTTACAACCCAAGCATTGTGATCTTTGTATGCTGGTATATCCAGTCTAACATCAACCATAGTGCCATCTTCTAGCTCAATTTCCTTGTTGATTTTTAAAGGCTTGCTTCCACTAAGCCCTTCATTTATCCTATCTAAGGATGTAGCCGCAAAGAACTCTTCAATAGGTCTTACTGGTGTTAACTGGTCTCTTACAGCCCTAGCCTCTGCTAGTGTTTTCTTTCCATCAACAAGGTCAACAAAAGCCTGTCTAACAGCCTCATTTCTCGTGGAAATAACAGCGTCTGACGGCTTCATGCCCATATCTTCCCATGATTGGGTTTCGGTCCACTGTATCTTGCCCTTTCCTCTTTTCGGGGCAGAAGTTTTTTCTTCTAAGAATGAGTCTCTGTATGCTATACCAGCATCGTAATCATTAAACTTCTTCTCCTTTATACCAAGCTCGTTGTTAGGGTCATACACCATAGCAACAACATCTGGAGTGCCATGCTTTTCCTTATTCCATCCGTCAGGAGAAAATTCCTCATTGAATGGAATCCTAGCTGCTATTCTGAATCCGTTTCTCTCGTATATCTTTGTAAGATACCCGTCAAAGTTGTCAAGCTTTGTTCCCCCCTGTTTTACGGACTCCTGAAGAATTTTATCTGCAACCCCTTTTACCTTTGATGTAGGAAGTTTGAATACACCCTTGATGTCTCCATCATTTGACACAAACCCATAACCACCATCAACAGAAATTACCTTACCCTTTTTAGCCGCACTTAGAGATACAGAATCAACACTCCAGTATTGTGTTGGATCAGAAGCTTTTGTTTTTTCAAGTTCTGAAACAAACTTTTCTGGAGAAGCTTTTGCCTTCCTCTCTTTCGACACAACTTCATCCGACTCTAATGCTTCAGATGCTGCTGTATATATTGAGCCAGCAATACTTGTAAACGGAGGTATTAAAAGGTTTTTACTAAAAGAATCTTTCTGTTCTAGCAAGAATTTAGCGACCTCAAACTGCACTCCTATATCATCTTTAGCTGATTCTTTTGTGTAATTTGTTCCATTGGCTTCATTGTAGGCTTCGTACCCTTTTGAAGAGGGGTAGGACATTTCTGGAAATATGTCGTTAACATGATATGCCCCATCAAGAACAAAGGTCTCTCCGTTTGAGCTAAAGGATTCATTAAACATATCATGATCAATTCCATTCTCTCTATTGTTAAAGAAGTCTTCCTTTGATACTAACGGGTCCATAAAGTAACCACCTAGCGTTACTCCTCCTATAGACTTTTCATCAAAGTTTGTTGCCTCTAACTTTTCAAGCAATACCTCATCAGTGTATAATCTATAAAATTCTTTCCTGCCGTAACCAGCATCTTTTAAAGCCCTTTTTATCTCCTTGTTTTTGCCAGCAATACTACTCTTCGGAATCAAAGACTTTAGAAGCTCAACTCTAAACTTAAAGCTATAACTTTTACTTCGGAGAGCCGTTGAAATAAAATTTCTCCCCTCCTCTGTGTTAAATTTATCGGATTTTACCAGCTCAATAAACTTATCTACTCCTTTAATACGCTTTAATTCTCCATCTTTTTTAACAACAAGTCCCTCTGCTGCATTTATTAAAAGCTCTTTTATTGCTTCAAAACCACCTTCTATCTTTTCTTGATTAATAACTTCATTTATGCCGTCCATTAAAAAATCTCCAGCGTACCACTCTCCAAGCATTGTTTCAGCATTCTGTATAGTAACAAATACAGACAATGGCTTTCCAGATTCATTTGGGAACTTACTATCCCTATATTTAGTAAGTAACTGAGCCTTATTGTAAAGTGTGTTTATATGTATAGTAGATGTCGCAGCAAACCCTATAAGTTCTTCTTGGTTTAAAGGGAAATACGTATATCTCCAACCCCCTTCTAGTTTTTTACCATCCTTAGAAAGAAAGGCCCCAGTACCATCACTATTTATGAATAAAGAAGCACCACCAGAAGACTCAAGAACATCTTCAATTGTTCTAGGGGACGGCATGTTTAGAGGGTTCTTATATTCAACGCCTGTATTGAAGGAGGTGTCCTTCAATTTATTCATACCCTCAATTCTCTCTTTAATACCAGAGTCTATAATACTACCTGGCTCACCTATTTTACCCTCAAGAATACTACCAGCTATGTCTTCTACTGTTATAACCTCCCCTGTTCTTAGGCTGGTTACTAGAGAGTTCATCATAGCAACAATATCAGCGTCCTTATTTACGGCTCTGAATACGTCACCCATACCGAACATGTTAGCTAGTCTATTAATAAACCTCTTTATGATGTTCTGAGCAGACCTTGTTAGTTTAGAGTACTCTTTCCCTATAATTGCACCTAATTCAGCAATAGCTTCTTCAGACCTGTCAACGCCCTGATATGCTTCAAGCCAATCAGAAAGAGCATTTACAACCTTTGCATTCCCTTTAGATGCTCTCATCACACCTTCCACCATTCTAGTAGTAAGTGCGTTAGCCTCAGTAGATGTCTTTACAGCGTTAAGTATAAGTGGGTGAAATACTTCATGGTAAACAGTTTCTCCAGCCTTAGCTTTTGCAAGGTTAATGTGTATTGTTCCCTTAACCCCTTTAAATTCCTTCTTACCTATGAATATACCCTCTTCCTTGCTACCTGTAGCAGCCTCAAACTCTTCTTGTGTTTCGTGAACTACGATATCCACATTAGGAAGTATCTCAGCGATAGCTTTTAATACTTTCTGAGCATCTGCTACTACAGTATATTTTCTATTTTTCTCCTCTTTAGATTCAGTAGATAGGTTTATTTTATCACCCAGTTCATCTAAAGACTCTACTGTGGCAGGTTTTGATTTTGGAGCTGGCTTAGGTGCTGGCTTTGTAGGCTCTGCTGGAGCAGCCTTCTTATCGCCCTTCGTTATTTTTACCTCTACCTGTCCTATAACCTCTTCAAACTCTTCAGTTGTTACTGTTCCAAGTTCAGCTTGAGTAACTTCAATGGCAAGATCCATTGCTATCTCCGCATCATCTATTGCGAAGACTTGCCCATCATCATTCTTATTCCTTAGTACAGCACCAATTACAGTGTCATTTTCATCCTTAATTGTCTCTACTAGCTCAAAGTCGTTCATAGACGTAGCGTTAAGCTTTTGAGCTGTTGTTTTCTCTCCCTTCGTGTCGTAGTTCTGTAGAATCAGATTACCATCAGTATCTCTTTCAATAACCGTAACCTCTTCTCTTGTTCCTCTTGTAGGTCTTTTAGTCTTACCCTTTTGAGTATCTTCTGTTACCTCTACATCAGCAAAGAACTCGTCCCCCTCTATTCTTCTGACTTTCCTCCCTTCGATTCTTTCTTGAGGCGATTTTGTCTGTTCTCCTTCAACTTCAGCAGGAACTCTAGTTGCTGTTCTTTTGGTAACTGTGACATCCTTAGTCTCTGTGACGTTTTCATATTTATCTAGTTTATCGGCTGCAATAAGCAGCTCTCTCATTTGTGTTCGCTTTTGATTAACATCTAAATCTGACTTTTCAATCTTTTCAATTTCGTCAAATAAAATGTTAATAGCCTCATTTATTTCATTTATGTTTATGTCTTCCTCATTGTCAACCCTTTCCATAACAGGGTCTATCTTCTCCTCTATTATGGTTACTTCAGGAGTTACAGCAGGAGTTGCTTCATCTACTACAGGCTTAATTTCCTCTTCACCTATTGCTTGCGCCCAAGTTATAGCTCCTTCTGGAGTAGTTTCTTCAGACATCTTAGCTAGACCACTTTCAACTACCGCCAACAACGCCTCCTTTGTGTCTGACTCTGACACCATCTCATTTACAGCACCAAGTGCAGCCTCCATCTCAGCGTCATTGTTGATCAGTATCTTATGCTCCCCTCTTGCAAGCTCATATAAGAATGTTGGAGAGTTTAATAGTGTTTTAAACTCCTTATTACTTAAACTAGCTCCATCAACAAAATACCCTTGTGCCTCATTATTTACAATTTGTTCAGCCTCCTTCCTTAGCCCTGCTATTCTCTTCTTCTTAGCGGCTAGTATAGTGTCATCTGACACATCCCTCATATTTCTTTCAGCCTCTTGTATCTCAGTTAATTTATCCAACAACTGAAGTCTTTGCTCTGAAGAAAGATTAGATGGTAGGTCTGATATTTTTTCAAAAACAAAATCAATATGCTCATTACCAGAAGCAAAATCTTCTGATGAAATCTGACCTTTGTTTTGCATTTCAGTAAGGGTAGCTTTCATTTGCCACTTCCTTCTGTTCACAAACTCTTTCTCAGTCTCAAACTCGTTTCTTTGATATGCCCCATATCCAAAAGAAAGGGGCTTCATCTCTTCGTTGAATGTGTTTTCAGTCTTAGATATACCAGGTAATTGGTCTGATATATACTGATTCAAAACCCTCCTAGACCTAGCTCTACTTATATCAGACTTTAAAGATACAGCACCAAATGCAGCACCGTATATACCTCCAATAGCACCAACCTCTTTACCCATAGGGGTTTTAGCAAAGTTGATTATATCAGAAACGCCACCACCACTAAACACCTCTTCATACTTGACCTCTGGAGATTCATTAGCAACTCCCTTTAGGTAGTCTCTATACGCCTTGTCTTCAAGGATTAAACCCTCCTGATAAAGCTCCTCAACCGCATTCATTGGTATCTGAGAACCAAACTTTAAGAAAGCTCCAAGATAGCTAGTTGTGGGTAAGAATAATGTAGCAAACTCAGCAGCATCAAGTAGTGCCAAGTTCATATTCTTAGCCTTTATTTTTGCAGCCCTTTGAGAAGAATACTCTACACTCTCTCCTTTCTTTATGTTCTCGTTGTAGTCAAGAGCAGCCTCCACAGAGCCTTCAAAAGCTCTCATACCTACTCCAGTAATAGATCCACCCAATAGTCCAGCAGCGACTCTTGAAAGACCAACCTTAGTAAGCCCACCAACTGCTGCTGAACCAACCCCTATTCCTGGGACCATCATTGACATTGTAAGCGGGGCAGAAGGAAGAACCCTTGTTGCCCACCAATCAGGATTAGTAAGTTGAGAACTAGAGAACTCCCCAACATCTATCATTGGATTGTCAATAGTTATCTGATTAGATACGTCAACTAGATTATTACCTACTTGATTGTCCCCAACAATATATCCTAATGCACTTATGGTCTGACCTACGCCAGTGGTTAATCCCCTAGATGCTTTATCCATAAAAACCATACTTGCCCACTCTTGGTCTAGTAAGTCTTTTCTCTTTGTTAGTATGTCTTTAGCTGCTGTTCCTATAGCGTTAGCATACGCCTCGTTTTTAACACCTATCTCTTTCAATCTCTTATTGGATGAAAGATAGTCCTCATACATTTCCCTCTGAATCCTTGCGGCAGAGGTTTCATACATACTGTGTACATTATCTGCTTCAGACCTTATCTCAACTAACTCAGGGGAGTTAACAAGCATAATGTTGAACTCCTGATTAAAGGCTGACTGAGCCTCTTCTTGTGAAAGTTCTCCTGAATCTACTTTCCCTTGATACTTAGAAACAAGATTATTATACTCTTCTGGCTTTTGAACCTGTATGTTCTTGGCTATATTTTCTGCCTTAATATCAAACTTCTGCTGAAGTTCATTTACTCTTTTTTGGTACTCAGTAGCGTAAGGTGATATTGCTTTTACAACAGCCTCATCGTTATACTTATCCAACTCCTCAACCAACCCTTTGGCTTCTTTTTCAAGACCATCCATATCAGGATAATCCTGTACAACCTCTTTTAAAACCTTCTCCCCAAACTTCCTCTTTCCATACTCATTTATAATGTAGCTCTTAGCCATAGTCCTTTGCTCACCAAGCTGCATTCCTTGCTCATCAAGAATCTTGTCTACACTGTTTGAAAGTGCTATAGACATTTCTGGAGCAGTTAAAGCATCTGATAAATCCTCTGGTGGGTTGTCTAAAAACCTTTGATAGCTGTCAGGAAATAAAGGAAGCGGTCCTGGTCCCGTAGTACCAAACTCAAGTGCCGTTCCTGGTTGCGCTCTCCTGTCAATTTCTTCCAAGTAGTCTTCTTGGCTTGATTTTATCTTTTTAGATACACGATCAAGAGAAGATGTCATCATGTCATCTATCTGAGATTCAACATCTTCAAGTACTGGAGAAAATCTTTTAGCTATTTTATTCTTCTTAACCTCATTTAATGCAAGATTAGCCCTGTCTTCAAGCTCAGGATTTCTCTCCATAACTTGAATTTGCTCCCCCTCTTCTCTACTTAAAACATACCCTTCCTGATCTTTAGGAGCGTAATCATCAAGTACAGAATCAACAATACCATCTTCAAATACTCTATCTCCGTACTTAAATTCTATAAGGTCTACAGTCTCCTCAAACTTAGCTTTCCTCTCCTCCTCTTCTGGGGTTGGCTTATCTTTTTCCTTTCTTCTTTCTTTAGTCAGTTTTGATGCCTCATCCTGCTCTCTATATCTTTCCTCTGTGAATGCGTATAGTGGCTTAGTAGGCTCTTGATAGCCTGGTCTTTTACCAGTCTTATCAAAGTTTTCAGGGTCATCAGGGTTGGTCCTAAATGGGAATGGGGTGTCATCCTTCTGTTCTTCTGAAAAATCTACATCAGAAAAATCAAAACCCTTCAATCCCGAAGAATCCGTATAACCTTTGTTAAATGTTTTTAAGTATTGTTTTACAGGCACATTCCTGTCGGCAGCAGCAGTTTTACCAGTGTCTAAAAAGTTTTTTGCGTTTTTTAACCCCTGAAAATGAACCAACGCCATGAGTTCTTGGTTAGAGTATTCTTTTGACGCTTCAGGTCTAGCTTCTCTTAACCGCTTTGCCTCTGGTTTTAGGGATGTCTCAACCCAGTAATCCATAAAATCCTCTTGAGCTTGAGGGTTCTTTAGGTACTCTTCTTTATTTAAACCAGTGTATTCTTGTATGCTTTTACCATGCTGCCCCCATAGATGTTGGTACTTGCCTAAAGCAGAGCTTTTAGAGTTTTGAGCTAAATAAGGATCTGGTATATCATCCGATAAGGACTCCATCTCAAAGATGCCGTCCTTAAAGGCTTGTACATCAAAGTCTGTAAAATCCGAAGTACCAGTTGGTATAGGGGATTCTGAAACCTCTTTCTGGTCTTTTTTTTTTACATCCTGACCCCCAAATTCTATGTTAGAAAAGTCAAACTCTATACCTTTATTAGGATCTTGTTTTCCAAAATCTATATTGGAAAAATCAAACCCAGTCGAATTACTAGAAGGTGGATTCTGATCGCTCATTTAAGTGCTTTTAATTTGTGTAACCGTTACTTTTAAGCCAGTTTGTAAACTCTTGTGGGTCTGTAGCCCCAGATTCCTTATAGAGCTTTGTTTGTTCTTCTGCGCTCAAGGAACTAAACCTCTTACCACTACTGGTGGGTGTAGTTGACTTGCTACTTGTAAAATCACCCCTCTTATCTTTTGGTATTCCAGCAAGACTAAATGTTGTGTTTTCAATTTGGCTAGTTGAAGGTACAATTAACTCCCTAGAATATCCCTTGGCTTTTTCAAGCGTACTAGCGTCTAGAGTAGCTACATCGCCAGTAAGTGCTTCTCTAATTACTGACAAAAGTTCTTTTTCTTTACCTTTTTCTGGAGTTAGAAGTGTGTATTTATTTTGTTTGGTAATCTCATCGTATCCAACACGAATAGGATAAGCTGGAACCGTTTTCCCAAGGATGTCCGTTACGGGGACAAGTCTATTTGAACCTGCATCAACTTCAAAAACATCCTCCGATGGAATCTTAAAGTCTCCTTTTGGACTCTTATTCCATGTAAAATCATACACATTAGTAAGCTTTAGCCCTGCTGTTCCGTACCCTTTTGTTGGAATTGCCCCTGCATCATAAGACACATCATCTGAAGCGTTAATGGTAACCTGTTTTGTTTTAGCACCACCAGCATACATCGTAAACTTATCGTCATCGTCTATTTTTCTAAACTCCTGCTTTCCAGCACCCATTGTATTAGCCAATCCCATACCATATTCTTGCCATTTCTGTGAGAAGTCCTGTGGGGTTTCTAACGAGTATATATCTACACCACTTTTCTTTAGCTCCCCAAGTCTTTGTGCATTACTTGTGAATGTGTTGTTCCACATCTCGTATGCTTGCTGTGGATTAAGTGTTCTTTTTTCATATATAACAGATCCTGTCACAGGGTCTTTACCCATAGCCTTTGGCTGATTATTATCATCCATTACATACTGACCCTCAGTGCTGTCATAAACAGCCTTCATACTCTTCATGCTATCATGGACCTGAGTCAAAGGAGAGAATCCTATGGTTCCACTAGCATCATTAAATGTTCCGTATCCAGTTTTAGCACCTAACGCAGAAACTTCTTCAATACTCTTGTTTCTATCCTCAAGAGATGATAACCACTCTTCGTCAAAGTAAACATCCCCCTTCATGGATCTAGTTATGAAGTCATCTTTTAGCTTAGTAGCTTGAACCAACCCTGTCATTTTTACATTGTGGTCATTCATCTTGGTGTATGCTGAGTTATAATCCCCAGCCCTCCAAGCATTAGATACGTCACGTATTGTATTGGCGTAGCTATTCTTAGCATCATCCTGATACCTCCACCAGATTTTAGAATCGTCAGAGGTTATCTTTCCAAGAATGCCAGCGAGTTCTTTTTCATCAGCCTTTCTTTGTTTTGCCCTAGCCGCCTCTTTCCCCATACCCAACTTCTTCTCAGCAAGCCTTAATTGACGCTCGTCATTGAAGATTTTGTTGGTATCAATCTGCAAGGCTATACCTGCTGAAAGAGGATTTCCGAATGCTCCTGCCATTTTATTTGTGTTCTATATTTATTTTAATCAAGGTGTTGTTAGTTTACGCCACCTGCTCCCACACTAGCTCCCATATCTCCTCCCACACTAGCTCCCATTGAACCCACATCCATTAAACTCATGTCAAGAGAACTTGAACTCATGTCAATTGTATCAAGACCAGAATAATTTAATTCAGCATCAAAAGAAGTGCCTAGCTCTCCTGTCATAGTCCCTTCTGGGGAGCTGCCAAGGCCAGTTTCAAAGCCGCCAATAGGGCCATCCACACTAGGGTCATAGTCTGGACTTATAGAAATTGGGTTTCCCTCTGCGTCTACTCCTGAAGTTGTTCCTTCTGGAGCCCAGGATGCAAGTTTATCTCCACTCGCTGTAAATTCAGAATCAGCTCGCTGGGCTGCCCTAGACTCTTGATATTTCTCAATCCACGTTTCAGCGTTATCGCCAAGCATACCAGCTATTTGCGCTCCAGAACCAGCTAAACCAGCAAAACCCTGTTGTGCAGCCATGCCTAATTCTCTTTGTTGCATTGCTAGTTGCTGATTAAAAGAAGTTACGTTAGCGTTCTCTAAAGCCTGAACCTTAGAACCCAAATCAGCATATCCTCTAAGGTAATCTCTCTTAATACTTTGGTTCTGAGCCTCCAGTTGATTGAAAGCGTCTGTTGCATTGGATTGAGTTATTGCGGCAGCAAGGTTTCCCAAACCTCTCTGCTCCATAGCCCTTTGAGTTCTACTCTGTTGAGTACCTATTGCTTGCCCTGCAACAGCCCTCTCTTCGGGTGTCATACCTTGTTGCGCTCCTCTCCTAGCCAAAGCGGTAGCTGTCGCAAGGTCTTGATTAAGGGAGTACTCTCTAGACCCTGGTAGGTTCTTGAGTTCCTCCGTAGCCATGCCCATTTGAACTGCACCCACCCCCTGTCTAACTACCGTTGCTATCCAACCCATATCAATTTATTTTTGATGTTATACAAATATAGTTAACTTCTATAGATTCTTAACCTCTCCCTTAGCTTTACAACAAAGTTGTATAGCCTATTGTAGGTCTTTTTTGTAAAGAAGAACTTAACTTTTATAAAGTCTCCCATCAATGATTTTGTATCTCCAGAAGGGTCTCCACTTTGGGTAGAGTCGTTCTTTATAGGAGACCTCCAATGGTCATCATGGTCATCAAACTCACCCTTATTCAAGAAGCTCTCTTGATTGAGTGTCTTGAACTCCATTCTATCAGGCGCATTGTCACTTATAACTTGTGTGGCTACAAACTTCTTACTTGATTCAGGTAGATAGTTTACAATACCCTCAATATAAGCATCCTCAGACAACTCAATAGGTCTTTCATCCCCCACTTGAGTGGTGTACCATGTAGTGTATTCACCCTTCCTATGCTCGTATATCTTTTGCTCCTGAGTAGGATGTGCAGATAAGAACTTATTCTTCCAAGGGAAGTAAATCTTAGGCATGTGAGAGTAGAATGAGCTAAACCCGTTTGTCATCTCATTGAATGCAAGCGTGAAGTTGGAGTAATAGTCTCCATCATCTTTACTAACCAACTCCCAAAATCTAGATGAACCAGGGGTGTTAGGGCTACTCACAGAAGAACTATGTTCTTGAGTGCAAATGTAAACATCAGGTATCTGCTCAAACGGATAGTTGTTGTATGTTGAGTATGCAACTGTATCCCCTACATTATATGTTATTGCAATCTGATCTGGAGGGGTTTCCCACATTCCTCTACTTGCTCTATACCCCCTCCAAGTCCAAATAGCCTCCTTGTACTCATCATCCCATACAGAGCGTATGCCTTGATTTACGTATGGAGAGTCTTCTCCTTCAGTCCATCTAGCATCGTTCTCCAGGAACGACCTAAGACCCTTTACATCGGAAAGGACAACTGTACCGTCAGCACCAAACCTCATAATTAGCTTGGACTCTTGGTTGAACCAGTAAATCACATCCTTCCCACCTGGGCTTCTACCCTTTATTACAGACCACTTGTGTTGTGTTCCGTAGGCAGAAAGACTTTGACCATCTCTTGAAAGAACAGACCCATCGCCAATAACTATATTCATTCCCTCCGCAACATCTGTCTGTAGTTGACCCGTTGCGTGGAAGTACTGAGCTTGGAACTTTCTAGGCTGTAATGTAAACAACTCACCATTAACATTCTTGTGAGAGATAATCTCACCAAATGTTTGGTCTATGTCCTTAAAGTTCAACGGAAGAATAGACTGACTCTTATCGTCAATGGTTTGCTGGTCATACTTCTCGCTGTAATCTATCCTAGATGGTAGGTCTGTCTGCTGTTGAAGAAGCCTATCATTGATAGAGTTGTAGGAAAGAACTCCGTTCTTTGGAGTATATGACTCATTGTACCTGAAGTCTGTGCCAAACCCAAACTCATCTTCATTCAGCCAATCCCCCAATGTACCGTCTTTAGGGAATATAAAGGAGTCAGAATCATCAGCCCTCATTTGTGCGTTTACCCTATTCTGAGAATAGAACTTCATACCAGAACCAAAGCCTGGGGACTTAGGCTGACCTATTCCGTTCACATGATAATTACCACTATAATTGTAGCTTTGAACAAAGTGTTCGTAATTCCAACCACCATCTGTTTTAAAGCTAGGGTTTACCTTTCTATTTGCTAGATAGAAACCCTGAGTAAATGTATCACCTCCAAATACCTTTATTTGATTTACGTTGACAGAATCAATATTGTAGGCAGATCCCAATATGCTGCCAGAAAGGCCAAGCTGGTCTACTCTAAATGAGTTTCCAGTATCTATATATATAGTATCTCCTGTAGGGCCATGCTTGCCGCTATTTGCTTGAAATATCTGACCATAATATACACCATAGTCAGTGTTCTTCTGCTGTGGAAGTAATCCGTTGAGGCCATCAACATTGTCAGAATTAGTGCTTCCGTCTATTTGCAGAACTGGACTAGTCGGGTTTGTCCACAGGTTGTTGTACTGCTCATGGGGTTTAGACTTACTCCCAAACACTGTAGGCCCTGAATTAACATACCCATTACACAAGGCACTTAGACCCTTTCTAAATCTAGCCGTAGGGTAAACCTCAGCAGCCCCACCATCACCTATCTCAACAACATTATTAATATCATAGTTTACGGTATCATTTCCCATTCCGTCAACCCAATATTCAGTATATCCGCTTATACCATTAACATTCGGCTGCTGTATGTTTGCCGTTGCATAGTCACCAACATGACTTCTATTTAACCTAAACTCTCCAAACACTTTTAACTGAGCAGAGGCGGTTACTGCCGCTAGTCCAAGCATAACATCTGGAGAATAAAAAGAAACTATCCTTCTGTTAACCCAGAATGGATAAAAAAGCCTTCTTGATGGATAGAAAATAGGCTCTGAAGGTGCTAGCGCACTACTGGCTCCAGCGTTGTTTGCTATCATAACCTTAGTTCCAAATGGCTGACCATGTGCGCCAAAGAACTTTTTGTAATTTCCCTCAAAATTACCAGATCCTCCAGAGTTATATAGGTCAGGGTTAGCATCTTCACCATAGTGGTATAGTGGGCATATATTATGCATAGGATTTGGCCCTCTATATTCAAAGTCAGGATACCCATAATTACCTATACCAAACTGATATCGGGCAGGCCCTCCGTAAAACGCTGGCTGAGAATTGTTAGTTGCTCCCCAACCAAATCCCGCAGAATGAGGGACATTACTGTACTCTAGAGGGTTGTAGTATAGACCCCTTTCCCTAAACACTCTAGAATAGTTATTCCAATTTCCATTCAAAAGCGGAACACTAGGAGTGTCTGGACCATTCCACGCATATGTGCCGAAATCAGTGTCAGTTTCAGCGTAAAAACCGAACATTTTCCAACTATCTAGGCTTATGTTTGTCATCCCACCAGCAAATCCACCTTCACGTTGATCAATTAGCCTTGGACCAGCTTGAGATGGGGGATGTGCTGCGAAAGGATACTCATGGAAAGTCCCCTCAAAGTTTTTCCAATCAAAATTCGGATCAGAATCGTTCTGACTAAGTATTATGGCTGGAAGAATGGCATTGTATAAATCCCCTTTATTTTGATAAAAAGATACAGGGAATAAGGTGGTAGGTAATTCAAAGTGTCCGTTAGGCATTTGACTTCCTAACTCAGTAGTAAACACAGGATCAGCTCCCACAAAGTCTGGCCTATTATCAAACTGGTTCTTTACTATCTGGTTGTCATTTGAAAGTGAAGACCCAAGACCAACAGAAAGAACCAATGCCCCATTACATATAACCTCTGGGATACACTCTGCCCTGACAATCTTTATCTTGTCTATAAGATTTGACAGAGGCTCCCCCTCAACCTCATAAGCAAAGTCAAAACCAAAGAACTCAGGGTAGACTATTTTTACAGAAGCACCAGCCTCTCTTGGAACTGTGCCTGATAAGTTCCAAGGCGCACCAGATGGGATGCCCCCGTCTGCGCTGCCTGGGTGTCCTAAAGGTGTGCCTGGGAAACCATCTTTGTATATAAACCTATTAAGGTCATAATCTTCCAATATGTCGTTTCCAAGCTGAACCCTTCTGTTATTACCGAAAGGATTGCCGTCATTGTTTGTTCTGAAGTGCATTTTGATATCATCAACCCATGCAGCCTCCGACCATATTCCTGAATCCCTCCATCTCACCTGAACACCAAACCTATAGGTCTCATCTATCATGTAACCTAGCTTGTCATGTATTGTCTGTACGTTTTGGTACTCGTTAGCAGGAGTAAAGCTGTTTGACTCATTAATCCACTCTTCCTTGATTCTATGCTTGAATGTCTTAGCCCAATCCCTTATATCACGCTTAGGCTCCTCTTGTAGATTAGAGAACACTAGTCTGTTGTCTATGACATCAACATTGAGTGCCTTCTTAGGAAGCTTGAGTAGGCTGATAGGTATTTCCGCAAGGTCTATAACAACCGCACCAGGCTCAGAACCAAAGTGGTTAATAACCATAGTATTCCCAGTTATATCAACCTCTGGAAGGGTGGAGGCTGTAACCACATCCCCTACGTAATCAATGTAACCCAAGGATATATACTGATACATCCTTTGGTCTATATCTGAAACCATAATCCGATTCATCTTACCAGTGTTAACACCAGTAAGGTCTCCCATAGCTCTGCCTGTTTCAGCCTCACTATAAGCACTCACTATGTTGCTTAGGTAAGAGTAGGCAGATCTATTCCCAAAGAAGTCTACCAAATAACAGAAGTACCTTTTATTCCCAGCCCCAATATTACCACCAGCTTGTTGAGAGTGAAGCTCAATATCTGTAGATATCTGAGAGGATGATATTTCAGACTGCTCATCTATAATGTCATAATAGTAGAAGTTATCTGGATTAATAAAATTTAAAGCCCCATTTGTTTGATAATCACCGTAGTAATAGAAAGCCCTTCTATTGTTGTAATCATCGGTGTAGTACAGGGTCTTTCTTCTTATGTCATCCCTTCCAGATATATCATTGGCATGCTCCATTACAAAATTCAAATCCATAGAACGGAGCAATCCTGTGTATGTCCACACATCAGAATCCTGATTGTATGTGGCAACACCTATCTCCCCTATTGAAGAAGGGTTACTTGTAATGACCTCTTGACCTGAAGAGTATGGATTAAAGCTTGCACCCCATGCAACAGAGGTAACAATGTTTATCTGATTAGAAGATGGAACACTCTGTATCAAGAATGTTCCGTTAACCCAATGAGCTGCAGACTCACTTATACCAACCCACTCTCCAGCTTGAAAATTGTGATCCGATGTAAATGTAACTGTTGTTAATGGGCCTCCAGTATCAACAGATGAAACCGAAAGTCCCGTAACCTGTGGCTCTAAATCTGTGCTAGTTGATGTTATGAATAAATCACCAAGAATGTCACAAGATCCATTTGCCTTCAAAGGACCTTCAACATTCCTAGGTATAGCTTCTTGTATTGGATATACACTTAGGAAGTTGTCCCCCACAGACCTTAATATCCAATCGTAATAGTCGTAGTTATTAATCTCTACATCTATATAATCAGCATATATATCTATATTAACATACGGCCCAATAGGGCTTGAGTTAATAGCGTTTACCAGACTAGTCACACTTCCCGAAGCGAAAACATTGGCAATTAGGTAATCATCATTCATGCTCCAGAACTGGAGTTGATAGCCAGAACCAGACACCTGCATACCGCTAAACTGGAAGATATGGTCGCATGGTATCTCCAAGTCTGCTATGGGTCCAACGGGAATAAGAGGGTTGCCTATAATGAATGTGTTTTGATCAATAACCTCAGTAACCTCATGTGTCGCATCAAATAACCCTGGCTCTAGAACATGAAACCCTGTAAAACTAAACTCCATGTAATCGCCAATAGAGAAGTTGTGTGGCTGATCTGTGGTGATTGAGAACCCTATAATAAAACCAGCCTTACAAAATCTATCAAAGTCAAAAATCTTATCTCCCACATCAACAGCAAGAGATTTTCCCTTGTGAATCCTATACTTTTTATTCTGAGCAGTTACACTGCCTAAATCAAAAGCATGCTCATTACCTTTTACGGGGATAACAGCACCACCAGTACCGCCTTTCTCTGTTAGCTTTTGTATGTTCTTAGCATCTAAGTAGTTACCCTGCCTTACATAGCGAGGGTCTGCATCCTTGTCCATGTTGCCGACAGGATTGAATCTTACTGGTTGATCCGCCATTATCTATCGTTTCTGTCAGATGTTATCCAAGCGTTTAGAACTGCGCCTATCTCACGCTTGTTTTCTTCAAAACGCTCTCTCTGAGCCATTCCCTTTAAGTGTTGCTTTTGGTTCTTCCAAATTCTCTGATACTCCTGACGTATATTGACAGGGAATCTATCAAAGAAGGAAAGCGTAAAGTGATAGCACAGATAGGCTTCAACACCTCGCTCATGTCTCTCAGACATCAACATCAAGCCATCATCATCTACACTCCTAGAAAGATATGCTAACTTAATCTCTTCAGCAGAAAGGTCGTTTGGATTGTGAAACACAATGTATCCATCCTGAACCTCAAATACATCATGGTATGAATTACCATTAGTAGCCGTAGTATCACAACCGCAATCAGTTATAAACGCAAGGTCTAGATACGGCTGGTCAAAACAATTGCCATTCGCATCAGACATCCTAACCCCTAGAAGCCGAATAAAGCCCATAGGCAGCTTTACTCTACCATCAACCACAGGAAGGGTGCAAGCCCTTTTAACATACGTTGTGAGGTCTCCTACGTGCCTCATAGCCTCATCAGCCTTTCTCAATAGAAAGCCGTCAAATTCAGTTGTATCCTGAATGCGTAGCATCTCCTTTGCAGACTCTACAGCATCCTGTAGGCTTACAATGCTATATTTACCTACTTCAATCATTTCGTCTTGATGTCACGCTGAACATTTGAATCTTCAGCAGA
>UEXM01000931.1_pt1 | contig 27622 bp, 30 predicted proteins | sample 1796661 | NCBI WGS metagenome assembly UEXM01 (sample SAMEA4772469, study PRJEB27181) | metagenome
CTGTGCCAGTATATGTGACTGTGTTATCAGAGCCGTCGATGTCCATATAGTTGGTGGCTTGGTCAATATTAATAGTTGAAGTGACCGTATTGTTTGAGCCTTGAATAATCCAATCAAGATCTAATGTTCCTGCTGCTGCGGTGGTTGCTTGGTTCAACGTCATAGTATTACTAGAACCTGTCACGTTGATATTGACGTTAGAGTTATCTGCACCGTAAGTATTGGTCGTGTCAGTAACCACATTCATCACGTTAGAGCCGCCAGTAAACTGAAAAAAACCAGTATAGGTATCAGCAGTAATATCACCCTTCCACAGGTTGCTTGCGCCTATTTGATTGATATCGAGTGTGTTGGTTGTTCCGATAAAATCAAAGTCAGTTAGATTGCCAGCGACAGAACCCACACCACCAATTAAGTTGCCACCACCTTGTTGCTCTAAATCGATATTCGCCGTCGCGCCAGATTGATCCATAAAAATTTCATTATCCGCAAACAGTGGATGAGCTAACGTACACAAAACTAATAAAAGTATTCTATTCATTTTTTAACGCTCCAGTATCCTGCCGTTAGACCGTCTTGAATTGTTTGGAGAACTGCCGTTTCTATGGCGGCTTGGAGGGCTAAGTTTACAGACTCGTTTTGGACTGAGCCGTTCTCGATTTCAATCAATTCTGTGCCTTGGGCAACAAATTTGAAAACATCCTGACTATATCCTACACTAAGAATGCTCTTAGTGACCAGAACTTCGAGTAAAACCCTGCCGGTTAGTACCGAAACGGTACGTAACGACACTGTTATCGTATCTTTTCGGTATTTTTTAGACGCTCCAATGCCCAAGTACCTAGCACCCATGCCCCCGGATGTCTCATTACTGTCATAACCGACCACACTTCCTTGCATCAATAATCCAGCAAACAACAACGGTTTTATCTTTTGTTTCTCGCTGGCTTCTTGTCTCGTAGCGCGAATGATCTGTCGTTCCTTCATTAGGTTGTCTACACCAACGCGCTCAACTACATCAAAGAACCCTTGCTTTTGACCACCTGCATGGTGCAACGCTCGAATTAAATAAGTTACCGGGCTTTGCGTAACCGCTGTACTAAAGTTTGCAAACTCTCCATTGCTGCGCCGTTGCCCAGTGTCGTCATTAAAAGCCACGCCATACACCGCAACGACAGGTCTTTTTTCTGGTGGTTCAACACGAGCTAGTTCGGTAACCAGTAACGGTCGGATCTTGGGCAGCTGTTTTTTAGGGACAACGTGGTTGCTGACAGTAGTGCAGCTAGAAGTAAAAATCACCAATAGGCACAGAAATAATAGTCGTGCCACCTGATTGGTCAGTGACGGTGAGCGAAACAGTTTGTCCGTTAGTGCTGTAGTCAACTTTATTGCCCTCAAGCTCAAAGCTTCCACTCTCTGATTTTGTTTCTCCAAACATGTTATCTACTAATTGCCTAGACAACTCTGCGTATATTCTACTCTCTAAATTCCTAATAAACCTAGCCAAGGTACTATTATTGACTTCGCGCTCTGCTTCTTCAACCAAAGCAAGCTTCTCTTCTTTAATAGTATTTTCTCGACTGTGTTCTTGGTTTTCGATAGTCAGGTAGTGAGCAGATGTGCCGTTGCCAGAAAAGCTAGGGCTTTTAAATTTGTGCAACATTTCCGCAGACGCAGTGTTTAGCGGAGAAAACAGTAACAAAATAAAACAAACCAAAACCACACAAAAAATAACAACAACATGCCCTACAATGCTAGTTACTGTTTTTAGTATCTTTTTTATCTTGGATCTCACGTATTTCAATCACCGTATCAAGCTTTTGTTGTAACCGTATGATATCGTTATCCAACATACGAATGCGGTCTATTAAGCCTACCAGAGTGGTCATAGTTTCGCCAAGCTTAGATTTTATTTTGGTAGTAATAAACTGCCAGATAAAATAAATCATGTACAGCAAGCCAACTGTCGCAACAATCGGAAACCCGTATTCGTTAATTACTTGAGCAATATCCACTAAAATAGACTTATTTGTGGATTGAGGTTACGTTTTTTACATTCTTTTTCTAAAGCTTTGTCGGAAGCGTAGATTAATAGTTTTTCGGCTTCTTTTCTTTTTCTTTCCTGCTCCAATAGAATAAGTTTTTTTATTTCTTCTACCGGGCCATATTGAGATAAATCAATCTCTTCTCGCGTCTTCTTTTCCATCGGCTCTTGATATCCTTTCTAGATCTGGGCGTATGCCTAACACGCTACACATTGTGCAATCCATTCTTACCATATCATGGTTCATGGTTTTTACTCTATTGTCTAAACCTTGCACAATCACATGAATGCTCTGCACCTGACCGACAACAGATTCAAGTATGTATTTTATCGTAAGAAATATAAAGAAGCCGCCGATAAGCGACATCGCTATGGGAAAACCGACCTCTGCAATCAGAGCAAACGCTTCGCCCATCAGTCACCGCCTTTGAAGGCTTTGCTTTGTTTGTTCGTTCCTGCGTAAATTCCAAACACCGCTGCCATCGCTCCAACGACAATGCTGACCAACCCTGCTTGTTCTAGGTTTGGTTCTTTTAATTCCATGAACCAAGTGACTACGTCGTAAAGCAATACAATGTAAACCGTGACAAAGATTCTAGGGAATATGCGCCAAGCATCTACCGTCTTAGCTAAATGCACCCACTTTTGAAACGGGTTAACCCCTATGTTATTGGGTGTAACTTCTAACTCTAGCTCAACCTTCTTTTTAACAGGTTCTTCGGTTTTTACTTCCGGAGGTGCTTCTGGTGTTATTTCTTTCATGGTTCGCGGTCCGTGATTAAACTAGCGAGCCTATTCCTCCACGGCTTCGGCTTCTAATAATGTTAGACGTTATGTCGTTTGGAAACACATCTGCATACTGGGCCCGTTGTTGGGGCGAAGCAGGTGCGTTTTGAAAAGGAGAAACTTGCGACAAAGATGAAGCCGGGTTAGGCTGCGTAGAAGATATTCTAGCTTTTTCAATCTTTCTTTTAAGATTTTCTTCTGCTTCTTTTATGTCTTCTTGACGTTTTCGTCTAAACCGTTCGGTCGGGGTTAGGCCGTCTAATCTTTTAGAATCACGTATTTGTTGACGTTCTTCTTCTGACAGTTTTTCTAAAGAAGTTTCGGGATCTTCTAAATATCTTTCTGTTGCGGCCGCTCTAGGAACAACAGGGGTGGCTATTCTAGGCAACCAAGATTGGACCATTTTGTTAACGGCAGTTAAAAATTTTCTATTTTCCGCATTTATTACAGCTTGTTCCCCTTTAGGTCTGGGAACATAATTTCCTTGAGCATCTAATTTATAAAAACCTTTTTCTTTTCCTAAATCCAACAACCCAGCCAACACTTTTTCGTTACCGGGCTCCAAGGCTTCTAAAAGAAATCTTCGACTAAACCCGGGAATAGATACTACTGAGTCTCCAACAAATTCCCTAGCTATTCCAGCACCTACTTGTGGAATAATCAAATCCCCGCCGCTAAAACCAATTCTGTTAGTCAAGTTACGTAAAAATTTAGAACCTAATATTGCAGCAAGGCCACCCCGTATCGAGTCTTTTATTTTTCCCATTCTACCCTTTTTGATTTCGTCGGGGTTAGGTAAAGCCGTTTCCAAAGGTGTTTTAGGAGGTTGGCTCATTCTTGCTTGAACTTCTAAAGCGTTTGTAAGCTTTTTAAAGTTAACCATGTATTCGGCATCTATAATGCCTTCATCTAACATGACTTTTAGATAAGAGGGCTGCCCTCGAACGCCTCCCATAGGACCTAAAAGTGTTTCTTTAAATGTAAAAATGTTTCCCGTTAAGTCGCCGCTTCTGCTTACGGTGTTATATCTACTAAAAGCACGGTCTAAAACTACTTCTCTAAACCCTTCAATAACGTCATCGCTTTGTTCTGAAGACCACTTAGCTATTTTTCTAAAAGTTTCAACGGGGTTTTTAGCACCTTCGACAGCCGTAAACAATTCGTTAGCGTCTGACCCTATTTCCGATGCCCATAAATTTTTTCTAGCTATGCCTTTAACAAATTCTCCTGCCGCTTGAGGCCCTGTACTAGGCATACGCAGTATCTGTTGTGGGGATTTACCCGATATCATTGAAAATTGTTGCAATATTTCGTTAGCGTCTTGAACGTTAATTAAAGAACCTTTTAATTCCTGTAACGCAGGAACGTCTTCAAACAATTCTCCAAAATTATCAAAAAAATCTGTTAAACCTTTTTCGTCTAAAGTGCCGTCTTTCCTAATTAATTTTTCAGCCAACTGCGAGTAAATAACCCCAATTTGATCGTCTACCGCAGCCCCTCTAGCCTCTGCTTCGGCTTGGTTAGCTGATTCTTTTAATGGTCGGCCCGCCTCATCTACTTCTAAACCAATTGACCTAGCAGCGGCCCTAACTTGAGACATTCTTAAATTTACCGCGTCAGAGCTTCCCGTTTTTAGTTTAGCCAGAGCAAGCTCTGGGGGTATGCTTCTGGCCCCAGTTTTGTTTGTTTGAAACAATCTTCCAGCAAACGTTCTATTAAAGGTGTCGTTAAGCGCTTTAGAATTTTCCCAAGCGGAAATAATCGCTTGACCTGCTTCTGTCACTATCCCAGTTTCGCTTTGATCCTGTAATTCACGGTTAACTCTTCCGGTAATGTCTTCATCAATAGCACGAGCCAACTCACCGTAAGCAGAAGCCAGTACATCGTCTCCGGTATCCGCGTATTTACTTCTTGATTTACTTAGAAAAAGGCTTCTTAAATTCATTAATTCATCGAAAGGAAGGTTTTGTGCGTAAAGATCGAAAGAAAAGTCGTCAGGAAGCAAATCTTCATCAATGGGGTCAGAAACATCCATTATATTAATTTTTTTATTTCGTTGCGCCGCAGTAAAAGCGTCAACATCAAAGTCGTCGTCCGCCATTTGTGCCAAACTAGGGTCTTCGGCGAAGTCTTCAGGGTTAAAAAGTTTTTGGTTTAATAAATCTTCATCACTAGAATCTAAAGAACGGTCTGCTTTTGCATCTTTAGTTCGAAGACCTTTAAACTTTGTGTCTCTTAAATTTATTAAAGCCTCAACTAAAGCACGAGGTCTAACGGTTTCGTCTTTTGGAATTTTTTCGTAATAAGATCTTTCTAACCTTCTAGCCGATTCTATTGATTCTTCAAGAGCATTTACAAGAACTATAGAACTTTCCCTTCTTACCTCAGAAGCGGCTGTTTCATCAAGTGTTCCGTCTGAGTTTAATCTTTGTCCAGAGCCGATCCTTTGGTTAGCAAGAGTAACAGTTTCTATAACTTCGTTTATCTGTCTTTCATACTGTTCTTCAAGGGCATTGACCCTCATGTTATGACCTTCTACAAATTTGTTTAAGTCACCCTCTACTGGAATGTTAGCGTATCGAGCAGCAATTACGCTATTCATGTGCCCTATTAATTCTTCTTTTTCTTGTTGGGAAGCCGCTACATATATTTCATCAAAGTTCTTATCTATACGTCTAAGGTTTTGAATTGTTATTTCTATAGCCCTACTTGATGTAGCTTCTACTGGATTTCGGTTTGGAGAAAAAGGAACTTCTTCTCCTCCGGGGAGCACCCTAAAAGATTCCGGGTCACTGGCTTCTATTAAAGCACGTCGAATTTGTTCGGGATCTTCTCCTACTTGTTCTACTATATCAATCAAGGCTTTTGACGCGTTGCTTTCCCCTATTTGAGAAACAAGATTTCTATTTCGATATAAAGATATAGCTAGTTTAGGTAAGCTCATAAAAGGTAAAGTGGTTGCTACCGTTTCGTAACCCAATCGAGCTAACGGTTTTCCGGGTTCGTTGTACTCCGCAAGTCCGCCGCCAACCGCCGAAGTGCTGGTTATTACACTTTCAATTCCCAATAATTGAAGGGGACTGTAATCTTTGACGCTTTTTCCTAAAAAAGAACCCGCTCTTCTAAATAAATTGTTTACAGCTTCTTTAGCCCGATTAAAACCAACTTGATCTTCAACTAAAGAAAAATCTTGATTAGCTAACTTTTTTTTCATAAAAACAGTAGCAGGACCACCTATAGCGGCGTTTTCATAGAAAGTGTCTATACCTGCGCTTAAAGCATTTAATTCTGGATTAATAACTTTATCTACTTCAGGAATTATTCCTTCTTGAGATAAATAATCTTCTGCGGCATCGGCACCAAATAAAGTGCCTCCAATGCCAAAAAGAGCAACCCCTGTTGCAAGGGGAACACCTATAGTTGGTGCAGTAACAATCCCCGCGCCCAAACCTAAACTTGTTCCAGCGGCTGTCATGACAGCTTTAGGTAGTTTTTGTTGAACCAGATCTACAAACGTAGGGTCTTTATACCCCGTTAGTTTTTGAAGTAACTCTTTTTCAGTGGGCGGCCTTGTTACCCCGTTTTCTGTAACGGTCCAACCTTTGTCCGAGTGATCTCCAGCTAAAATAGCTTCTAAATTGTTTGGAATAGCCGGGTTAGCGTTAGCCGCTTGCTCTAAGAAAAATTTTGTAGTATTTGTAAGTGCTTCATTTTCACTGTCCGTTTGACGATACGTATCGTAAACTTGTTTAAGAGCAGAACTTCTCGGTTGGCTTGGGATCGTTTCAAATTCTTCTTGAACAACTTCGGGCCTATCAGAAACTTCTAAGTCTCCGATTCCACCTATGTTAAAAGTATCGTCGTTAGTTTCCATTAATTTGTCCCCAGAGCCTTAAACCCATCACCATATATTATTACAGGTTTGCTTGCTTCATCGAGAGCGGCTTTAAAATCATTGTCTTTAAGATCTATGGCCATGTCCCTAATTTGAATCAACGTTCGTCTATAAGGGATCATTGCTAACATTGAATTTCTAGCTTGAACCCCTTGTTCTGAAGAAATTGTGCCCGCGTAAGCTTTATTTACTAAATCTTCTGATAGGGCAATTTGTGCACCAATTACGGCTTGAACGGTATCTGCTTTTGCTATAAATTCCTCTCGACCAACAAAAGCACCTGTTCCTATATTTAAAGTTTTACCTAAGTCTTGAATTGCAGCAGTTAATTTTTGACCCTGTAAGCCAAATATTTCTCTTGCTTTAACTTGGCTAAGAGCATCGGTAAAACCAAATATTTGCCGTAATGCTGCTGCTTCTGGATTAGTTTGATTTCTTTCAAAAAGTCCTTGTAAACTAGTCATAACACTTGTTAGCGGAGAAGAAATACCTGTTAACGTATTAATTTCTTCTAAATATTTAGAATTAATCATGTCAGGAAGCCTCTTGGCATCAAGCTCTAATTGAGCCCTTAATTTTTCACCATCAGAAACGTAAGCAAAAGCGGGTCCAAGTCGTTCAAGTCTTTCGTTATCCAACAATGTTCGAAGAGGTTTGTTTCTTGGAAATCTGTTCATTAAAGCATTAATTGTTGTACTGTTTAAATTTCCGGTAGGAACAGTTCCGTTAACAATTTGTGTTTTTAATAAATTTAAATCTTGAGGTTTTACATTGTAATCGCTATCTGTCTTATAAAAAGGAAGATTGGGTAACCCTAAAGCCCCGTTCCCATCTAACGTACCACCGCCTATATTTGCAGTAAGAATATTAGTATGTCGTTTTATATAAGGGTTTTCATCACCTGTTTTAGCAGATTTTTTAGCAAATTTTTCAGCTTTAGCTCTTAACATGTCTAACTCTTGTTGAGCGTAAGTCCCCGCTTTTGACGATTCGTTTAAAACAAAACTTCTTGCTATGCTAGGATCGTCCTTAAATTTGTTTTTAACGTCGTCATAAGCTGCTTGACTGACGAAAGTAGTTTTAATTCCAGTAAGCGGGTCCACCGCAGTAACTGGTTTCCGGGCAACAGAATCAGAAATTATTCTCGGTAACGTAGCTTGGTCTCCATATTTTTTTTCTATTGCATTTTTAAAAGTTGGAAAGTTTTTTCGCAGAATGCTCTCGGTTCTGGTTTCATATTGTCCGACGTCGTTTTTTACAGTAAAAGTTACATTTTCATAAACCCTATCTTCAGTGTCGCCAGAAAGAGTTTCAAGCGACTTCGAAAGGAATTTTAATTGACTCCCCGGATTATCTTTTTGTATTTTTATCGCTTCTTCCCTGTTTTGGGTAACTATAAGTTGGTTGTTATCAGCATCAAATACCGTATATTCGTCCGGGCCTGATCCTGCTGAAGCTGTTTGAAGAGTACCAACTGTGGTAACTTGAAAATCTTGATTTGGATAATCTTTTCTTTGTTCTTCGGCTTCGGCTGCAGTAGAGTAAGTACCAACTTGTTTTCCATCAACAAACACCGCGTAAGGTTTATTTGCTGATCCTGCTGGAGCTACTTGAACACTAGCATCTACTGTTTGTACAGAAAAGTTATCATTGTCTTTAAACTTGGCTTTAAGGTCATAAAGAGCTATAGGGTCTGTGCTTATATCTCTTTGTATAAAAGTTCCTTCGGGGGTTTGTTCTACTAAAGCGTAAAGTTTAGGTGTCTTAGTAGAAGCTTTCATACTTGCTATTTTTGTTTTTATGTCAGCTTCCGCTTTCTTGTCCGCGTCTCGAAGAGCCATAGCCCTCGTGCCTATAGCTAACTTACGTTGTTTCTCTGCGTCGATGGCCGCTTTGGATATAGCGCCTACGTTGCCAATAAAGTTGCTTGCTGCGGGTCCAAACTGTCCGGTAGAGCCGTAATCAAAAAGGTTTTTAGACAAGTTAAATAATATCTGAGATTGGTCGTACTCGCGGTCCGCGGCCCGTGAGCCGAGAAACGGTCTAAGCTCTTCGGCTGCCGTTTTCTGGTATTCTTCAACAGTCTGCTTCTTTGGAATTAGCGAGTTTAGCATTTCATAACCCGTTGTTGCACTAGACTGCCTATTATTTATGGCTTCCATCAATGCTTTTTCAAGCTCGTTCATACAGCACCTGCCATCATAAGATTGCCTACGCCTTGCCCCATCGCGTTGGGGACGCCTTCGTCGGTTGCCATGTTTATGTCACCTGCCATGTTTTGCATTAAACCGCCTACGCCGCTGTCCATAGGCGTATCACCTTGGGCCATCATAAGCGCGGGTTGAGTAAGGGCAAGTACCGACTCAGGAGTTGCTTGAGCATCCTGTAATCCAACAATGCCCGCCAACTCTTGGTAACGCTCCGATATAGGCATTTGGTCACCACGAATCGCGTTGATTACCGACTCCGCATCTTCTGCATTGTCTAGGTCTGTCATTACAGAACTTAGGTAATCGCGGCCCACGGCCTCTGCTTCGGTAGCGGCTTGTTGTTCCGCACCTTCCAACATTGTTGGGTCTACCTGCTCTACTAATGAGTCTAACCCTTGAGGGGCCGCCCCCATCATCATGTTAGGGTCCTGCATCACTTCGCCTCCGTCTGCCATTTGATTGTTTGTGTACTTATCATATATCGATGTTTTTGCTCCGCCCATTTTTACGCCGCGTATAGGGCCTGTTAAAAAATAGCCGTCTTCGTCTACAACTCCTGCGTCAAAAAAACGTTTAAAAATAGTTTCGTTCATTTCAGTAGGGTTAGCAAACCCTTGAGAAGCCGCCATGCTGTAAGCATTGTGGGGAAGACCCGCTCCCGGCAATCTGTCCACGCCACTTGCGTCAGTATATCCAATAATTCTTCCAGAATCGTCTTTAATCGGTGTGGTGGTTATTTGTTCTCCATCTTTCATAAAACTAGGAGTTCTTCCCGATACCTGCCACCGTTGCTCATAAGTATTGTAATACTCTGGATTAAGGTCAGCAGAATCTGGAACGTAACCGCCGTAAGGCGTGGTTCCTGTTTGTTCTTGTGCAACGGAATTCGCCGTATAGGTTGGCGTTTCTTTATTTAGTGTAGAAAAAAGACCTTTAAATTCAGGCATTTTAATATTTCCTGAACTAAAATTAACGTCAGACGCACCACCGAAATTAACATTCGACGCACCACCAAAATTAACCGCAGCTTCTCCGCCGTTGTTAAAAAATAATGGCCTTGAAAGTATGCTATTCATCTAAAATAGGTTTGCTTTCTTGGCTGCGGCACCCGCTGTAAGTGCCCCTAAACCGAAACCTGCAACCTGTTGAAATGGCGAAGCGTTCGATCCGCTAGTAGTTGTAAACTGAGTAGAAGCTCCCGGATTGTTTTTATATATATCGCTTAAAAAACTGTAAAGCTTAAACGGATACTCTTGGTTTCCGGCTTCGTTAGCTCTTTGTGCGTCAAGTATAGACTGCTGATTTGATTGCTGCACACCACCTAGAGACATCAATGTGTTTACATCGGATAAGTTTAGCCTAGAAGCAAGTTCACCAATACCCGCTTGTTGTACTCCTATATTGGCTAGTTGAGATCCAATTCCTGCGGTAGACGTACCGATATTGGCTAACTGACCAATACCCGATTGATCTAACGCACCGTATCGAAGACCGAGATCTCCCGTCATACCTGCGCCCTGTAACTGACGCGCCTTACTAGCCTCGAAAGCTTGTTGTGCAGCACGTTGAGCGTTTAAGTAACCTGCGTTTCTCATGTTTGCGGCAGTTCTACCCTGTTGATCTAAAACGTTTCTACCCATCTCAGATTCCATAATGCCGCTTCTAGCACCACCAAAGGCACCAGAAGAAACTGCATTTGCTCGACCTTGTAACGCTTGTATGTCTCCCTGTCGCTGTATGTCAGCCAACGCTTGTTGCACCGCAGCATCTTCATAGGGGTTCATAAAAGCAGCAGTTGAACTGGGGTCAAACGCCGCTCCGGTACCTTCTAACTGACTAAGGGCTGAGTCTCGATAAGTGTCATACTTACCTATTCCGGCGGAAGCTTGTTGATAAGCTTCATTCATTATAGGCAAAGAAGCTCCGGTAACCGCATCCATTCCAGCTTGAACGCCTTGACCACCCGCCTGTAAGTAAGGAGAGTAAGCACCAATACCGCTTTTAGCTAAGTCAAAACCCGCGTTTTGCATTCCTGAAAAACCCGCTATTTGATAGTCTGCAGGGGTAATGCCTTTTTCTAAATTCTGTTTGACTAAATCGTTTACGCTATTAATTAACGCAATTCTTTTTGCTTCTAAACCGGGCGATTCCCGGTACTCTGTAATTTGAGTCTCGGTAGTCATTAAACCGCTCCTCCTTCAAAACGTCTCATCATTGCGTACATGTTGTTCATTCCTCTTTGTCGGCTACCGCCTCCTGCTCCGCGAACCGCGTCTGCGGTCATTACAAATTCACCGTCGGAAAGCATCGCCGGAACGTCGTCAGAGGTTCCTGTGCCCGGACCCGATATAGCTCCCATTCTTCTAGGAAAAGACGCTTCACCACCTCCTGCTGCGTATAAAGTAGGAACATACACATTTGAGTAGGTGTTAGGTGCGTTGTATGTGCTTGCATACGTTCTTGGGTCCATGTAGCCGTAAGCTTCTGGGTTTTCTGCATATAACTCTTCCCCTGTCGGACCCCGCTCTATTTCTTCTTCTTCTGGAACTTTAAAACCACCCGCTAATGAAAACAGCCCTGTACCTATCGCAGCGGATGGTCCATATTTACGAAGCATACTTGGACCTGCTTTAGCCACTTCAGCAGAAATCTCTGCGGCGGTAGGTTGGACACCTAATGCACGCATATTTGCTACATATTTTTCCCCAGCAGCTTTTTTCATAAGTTCAACGTCCGCTGGAGATCCCCCTGTTAAATAGTCTCCTGTTCGTTGTAAGAAGTTCCTGCTTTCTCCAGCACCCGTAATTCCTCCGGTTGTCGAACTCGGTATTGAAACTTGAGAACCACCTACATTAAACCCAGTGCCACCTGATAGTGGTCGGGTATTACTTGTTATTGGGCCTGATGGAATACTATCCATCATGTTTACTGGGCGAACTGGACCCATGTTTATTTTAGGGCCAGCCGATATTTGTTGAGCGTTAGGACCTACTGGACCTGATGGAAGACCATCCACCATGTTCACTGGACGAACTTGGTTAGATGGACCAACAGGGGTAACTTGAGTTGGATTAGCCCCAGCTTGACCAAAAGTAGAAGGATCTGCTGTTAAATACTTAGTGCTAAATAGTTCTGCATTAGAACCGGGCATTAAACCTCGACCTAGTGCAGAGAATCTTGCTCCGGGTGAAGACAAAGCATTGCCTATACTAGAAGTAAAGCCTTCACCAAACCCAACACCACCCGGTTTCAAACCTTTGAATCCTCCGGCCAGTCCCGTGCCTAACCCTGCAACAGCGCCGGAAATAAGCGCAGATTTAAGCGATTTACCTAAACTTTTCCCTTGTATTAAACTGGCTATCCCTGATCCAACCATAGGGCCAAATATAGGACCTAAAGGGGTAAAACCAAGCGCAATGGGTAAAACAACAGGGGCAATCTTTTTAAATACTTTGACTACGCCCTTTACCGCTTTTTTAATTCCTTTAAAAATTTTCTTAAAAAAGAACTCAGGTTGACCCGTTACTGGGTTCAAACTGTTTAATTCGTTACCTATAACATAGCGTTCTGGCTCTAACCCCATTTCTTCCATTTGCTTAAACAACGTAGCTTTAAGCTTTGGGTTAGCATCAAAAATAGCTGTAGGTATAACGGTTTCGCCCTCTGCGGCGTGAACCATGTAGGTATCTTCGTTTCTTCCGAACTCCGATAATTTGTCGGCTACTTGCTGTACTTGGGCAATTCCAGAGCTAGGAATGGGTGTGTAATCGTCGTCATCTGCCCAATCCCCCACAGTCGCGGTCAAAAAAGAAGCTAATCCACCTTCGGGAACCGTAAACGGCTCGGGTCTTTCATACGCTACTGCTTGTGTCATTGAACTGCACCTTTATACATAGGTTTGAACTCACTATAACAAACCTTTAAATTAATCGCCAACATACCTTTATCCTCACGAAATCGTTACTGTTACACTGCCCACGGCTCCCGTTCCACTAAGGCCGTCTGGGTTTGTCATTCTATTTAATGCTATCTTTAAAAAACCGTTTCTTTCGAACAACGCGCCTTCTTCTAAACCCGCATCACTGGTCGGTAGATTTGTCATGACCGCAGTGGTTGACCTCGACTGACCGGGATTTTGTACTTGGGCAACATATATAGCAAAAGAACGAATTATATCCGCCATATAAGTAGAGTCGTAAGTTTGTGGTGGATTTGGAAAAAACGGTATAGTTAAATTTCTGCTAGACATTATTGTCTCCCATCAGGGCGTATGTCCAAACGAGGTGAACCCAACCGCCACTGCGTTTCTGCGGTATTGCTTTCTACCTTTAAAGCAAACGCTCGACCTCGTAATCTTATATAAACCTGTTCCGTAAACTGCTCTACTACGGTAGAAGAAGCTGCTGCGGTTTGAGACACAACACTTGCGTCACTCTGTAAGTAATTGCCGCCAGAGGAGTTTCTTGTTTTTAAAGTAAACGTTGCTTTAGGCGCACTAGTAGAAGGCGAGCCATCAAACGTAACATCAGGCAATAATCGTCTTAAAAAAACAAAGTTATTGCCATCCCCTATATCTATCTGACTAGATTCTACGTGCGCGGATATAGCGCTAGGCGGCACTGTGCTGCCGTCGTCTAAACCAAATTCATGATTGTATAAGTAATGGTCAGTCCCTGCGGCCATTGGATAGGTGTTTATTCCCCGGTCTAACCATGCTGTCCGAGTTAAAGTTCCGTAATACCAAACTTTTTCTTGATAGTTAAAGATAACGTAACGGTCGCAATCGGTTGCATCAGAGGAAGGATAAAACCACCATATTTCGTTAAAAGTAGAGTTTAACCCTGCAAACGCCTTGTCTTTTTGCGTTTCATTAAAATCGTTAAAAACATACGATCTAACGGAACAAGGGAGTTTTTGTACTCGACCATCGTAAGCATAAAAGTCTTCTACGCCCATCCAAAAAACAACATCGTCTACCGCTTTGGCTGCGTTAGGTCCCATAATAGTTGTGTTTTCGGATATTTGATTAATGCCAAAAGTAAAAGGCGGACCTAAAAACTGCATAGCGTGTAACGAAACATCGGTAAAAACAAGTATTTGTTGTCGCGTTTCTACAGCACAAACTATTTCGGAACCAGAACTTATGGTTAGATCTCCTGCGGTATTTGTTGCCAGTGCGTCCCATGTGTTTGCGCTTCCTTGGCTACTAAACCGTATAAGTAAAGGGTCTTGAGTTCCTACAGCCGTTTGAGGGTCGCAACCAAAAGCAATAATGTGTCGGTCTTGGTCAGAAACTATTACTTGTTTGGCTATAGTAGGGGTTCCAGTATCTGCGCCACTTAATTCAGTAAGAGCAACACCTCGACCAAAAGCAGATGATTTTGCGCTAGTGTCCCAATAAAATATCCCGCCGTCTCTAATGTTATAGATTAGGTCTTCGCCAAAATTATCGTGAGTCCACAGGCGCATAGTTGAGGTAACACCTAGAGTACCGTCAGAGTCCCACGTATCTCGGCCCCACGTATCTGTTCCCCAACCTAAGTTGTAAACCACCGTATCTAAACCGACGTTTACTTGGTACGCCGCTGTAGTGCTTGTGCCGCCGTTACCCGTATCGCTGCTGTTAGCGTTTACTGTAGCACCCGAAGTGTTTTTAGCTGTTATTGTGTACGCATTAGCACTAACTACAGTGCTTACTTGATATTCTTGGTTCAATACTGCTGCTGTAATATTACCGCCTAAACTTGCGGCGCTTGCAAAAGTTACAAAATCGTTTTGTACAGCGCCATGAGCATTGTCAGTTACTGTTATAGTAGGCGAGCCATTACTAGCTGAAAAAATGTTGTCTGTAGTAGAAGTTTTTCTTAATGGAGTTATGTCTTTGTATTGTTCTCCCGACAAAATATAATATTTTAAATGCGTTCCAACTCCGGTAAAAGTAGACCCGTTTAACGAAACAAACGTGTGTAAAGCACGAGCAGATCCTAAATAAACGTTGTCATTTTTTCGCACCCAACCGCCTATTTTTTCTGGGGTGCCGGAAGTAAAACGTACTTTATTACAATCGTACCAACCGCCCTCATTGCTGTATGAAGTTATTTCTCTGTTGATACCCGGACGAAACTGTAACTTAGTTAAAGGCATTTTATATTTTCCAAGCAATTCCAGCTAGTAACACAATAACTGACCCAGCGCCCGTAATCATAATAAACTCTATGCGTTTAATACGCAGTATAGCCTCTTTCCAACGTTCTTCCATTTGAACCTCTACAACGGTAACACGCCTGTTTAAATCGTTAATTGGTTGAGTCATTTTCAAAGTTCTCGCCATTCTCAAACTTATATTGTTCTTTAACTTCGGCTATTAGCATATTAGTAAAGTGCGTCATAGCAGCTTCTAGTCGCTCTAGGTCAAACTTCTTACCTGCTACTTCACTTTGCAGTTCTTTTATATGCCTGACTAAATACCTTTGCCTATCTGATAAATCAGACTCAGTATAGTCTGTGCCGTCGATACTAATTACATTCGCTTCTTCAGTCATGCTATTTCTCCGTTACCAAGATGAAGGTAGTTTACCTACGCTAGTAGGCGTGTCTAACTCTGTCAATTGCGCGTCTATGTCAGCTTTTAGCGCTGCTTCAGTTTTATCTAAAGCTGCAAGCGTTTGTGTCTTGCACCAAGCCTCGGTCAAAGAATTAAACGCTGTAAAGCTATCTGCATTTGCAGCACCTATAGTTGCTTGCCCATAGATTGAAGTAGCATTATTTGGGGTTCTTGTGTCACTAACGCCAGTGATTCGCCAGTGTATAGATTTAACTACGTCACTCAACGAACCCTCGCTAGGTGCTGTATCTAGTTGGACAAAATTCCATGTGTATGTGTTAGCCATTATCCTGCCTCCAGTGCTGTTATTCTTGCTTCTAATTCTTGTATTGTTTTTACTAGTAATGGTACTAGCTTACTTTGATCTATCTGCTGATGAATTGGTTTGTTGTCATCGTCTACTGCATCTTTTGCGCCTGTAATTGCATTTGGCACAACGCTTGATACTTCATGTGCAAGAAAACCATCAACAGTTCCTTTTTCTCGGTCTGCAATAAAATTAAACCTTGCTGGTTTGAGTTGTTTTAGTCTTGTAGTCGCATCAAAAGTATAACTAACATTTTCTTTTAATCTGTAGTCAGAAGATGTATTAAATGCTGTTGCTGTACCGCTCGAACCTGTAATTGAGCCTATTAAATCGTTGTTAGACTCTTTATAAAAAGCCATAAAATAATTGTTAGTGCCACCTCTAAGAGCAACTGGTGTTACAGAGCCTCCAGTAACTTGTAGGTATGCGTTATCGCTAGCAATAATACTGGTTTGGTTAATTAAAACCTGTCCATTTGACCGTATACGCATGCGTTCTGTGCCGCCAGTTGTTGCATCGTTAGCACCAGTATGAAAACGTAAATTTGTAGCGGCGTTTAGCTCGCCAACACCTCCACCAAGATAGACTATATTATCAGTACCATTGCTGAGAACGACAACCCCTGCAACGTCTTGTTCTGAATTGTGATAATGCGAACCAGCATATGTGCAGTACTTAGCCGTATCATTGGACTGACTCTGCGAACCGACAAACTGATTGCCGACTGACCCTATTACTGTTAGCGTTCTTGTTGGAGCAGATGTGCCTATACCTACCTTGCCAGCACTAGTAATACGCATGGCTTCTGAGCGTTGAGGTTTGAAAATTGCCTGACCAAGACCATCAATAGTAAAAACAGGAAAATAACCACTGCTTGACCCGTTCCAACCCATAGCACCTTCAAGAATAAAACTGCTATCAGCCGCCCACCTATTTTGAACAGCTAGCCCATTATAGGTATCGGAGTCTTGTTCATTAACAACTCTTGCCGCCCAAACACCTGATGTTGGCCCTGATATGTTTCCGTCACCTGCAAGTAACACATCTAAAGTAGAAGCCGCTGCCGCGTGACCTATACCTACTTTTGTAGTTCCTGTTGGTATGTTAATAACTGTAGCGTCAGCGTCATTCTTGATAGTTACGTCTGATGTTGAGCCTTGTCCAGTAAGTATTAGCCCCTCAGCAGATGTGTAACCTACTGCCGCCGCATTTCCAGCACTTGTGTCTCCAGCTTGGCTTATGTCATTGGTTAATATTGTGCCTGTGGTTGCAGGCAAGGTCAGCGTTCTAGTCCCTGCTTCATCGGGTACTGCTAGCGTTACCGCACCTGATGTTGCTCCGCTTATTACTACGCTACCCATCAGCTTCCCTCCAGTGTGCTTATTCTAGCTTCTAACGCTTCAATAACAGTCTGCTGTTCTTGTATTGTTTTTACTAGTAATGGTACTAGTTTACTTTGATCTATGCTTTGATGGATTGGGTCGCCATCGCCGTCTACCGCGTCTTTTGCGCCTGTAACAGCTTCTGGAACAATGCTAGACACCTCATGAGCTAAAAACCCATCTACTGTTGTGTCTGCATCTGTTTTAAAATTAAATCTTGCAGGTTTGAGTTGTTTTAATCTTGTGGTTGCATCAAATGAATAACTAACATTTTCTTTTAATCTATAGTCAGAGCTTGTGTTAAAAGAAGTTGCAGAACCGTCTGTAGAAATATTGCCAACAAGTCCATTACCATTGACAAAACCTATCATGCTAACCGAACTAGTAACAAACGCACTGCCATCAGTGGTTTTAGCTCTAACACACATTCCTGTTCTTGCTCCAGAACGTCCGTCTAATTGAAAACAAGCATTACCAATAGAACCGTCTGAATAGGCGGCGTTCGATTGAATTAAAACATTGCTTCCACCTATAAATAATGTATTTGTAGCATTGCCTTCATTTATAACAACAGGAAAACTTCCAGTATCTCTGTCGTTTATTACCATAGAACCTGTTGCTATTGACTGCGCTCCATCTGACCTTACTTGAAAACCATAACCAGCGTTGCCATCTTCAAAAATTAATTCGGCATAATTGTTGCTTACGGTCGTTGCAATTTTTGCGGTTGTCGCTGCGCCACTAGAAATTTCTACAAGACTGTCTGGAGCAGTTGTGCCTATACCCACTTTACCATCATTTAATATACGGACTCGTTCTGTATTATTTGTATTGAAACGAAATGGGATATTATCGCTAGTACCGATTCCACCAATGCCATTATAGTTCTCAACATCTACTATACCGCCGCCTGAAGTACGGCTAAACCTAGCCGCTACACCATCAGCCCCAGATGCTACATGAAGATTTACCGCCGCCGCCGTTGTTCCTATGCCTACTTTTGTAGTTCCTGTAGGTATACTTAAAACTGTAGCATCAGCATCGTTTTTAATCGTTACATCTGACGTACTGCCTTGCCCAGTAATTATTACGCCTTCTGCGCTTGTATACCCAAGACCTGCATCATCTCCTGCTGATGTATCTGAACCGTTTAATACTAAAGCCATCAGTCTGCCTCCGCTATGGTGTTCCCAGCGGCAACCCATTTTAAAATTTCTTGATAATGATTATTGCTAGTATCTACTGGTACTGCCCAAGTTACCCCATCAATAACAGCATTAACTGATTTATTTTTATCGCTTGCGTATTTTGCAGATGTAATATTCATAATTAAAGCTCCGCGTCAACTGTTATAGAGCCAGAGTTTTGAAATACTATTAGTTCTAAACATATACCACTTAAATCATTGACCGATACACCTGATGAAACTGTAAAAAATAAATTTGCACCAGTAAATGTTGTGCCTACTAATGCACCAGCAAAACTCGCCATCGCTATGCCTGTATTAGCCGCAGTTAAAACTTTCATGTTTGTTGCGCCTGTAACCGCAATAGAAGGTGCGGCTCTTTTTGTAGGATAATATAGCATGTACTCTGGCCTGTTAGCTGAATCTACTTGCGCCGTTGAAACAGGCATTATTGAATTTTGTGCGCTATCGTAAACAGAGCAATACCTTTGGCATCGTTGCAACTCTTCTCCATAAGACAACTGCTCAAATTGGCTAGCGGTATTTCCTATCTCTAATTGCAGGTTTCTTATATCTATATAGTCATTAGCTCCTGCTGTACCTGTCCAAGTCCACGCAATCTGTATAGCTATTTGTGTTTTGTCTGCTGGTATCGTTCCAGTTCCAGAGTAAGTAACAAACCCACCGCCTTGAGGTATTTCGGCAGTCACAACAAAAGCATTTTCAGCAGTCGTCATACCTACTGGGCTTTGATCAGTACCTTCACCGCCAACAACTCTAAACGCTGTACTACCACTTGTAGGACTCCAGTTAGCACCGCCTCTAGCTCTAAAAGAAAGCGTTACACTTTTTCCTGCTAAATGTTTACTGTCTACACTTTCTAACCCTTGAGCTATACCTGTTGCAAACGTAGTTGAGTTTCCGTTAGGTCTTTGGTATCTAATGTAGTATCCGTCACCTTCACCTGCATCTGATTTTGTAAGGAATGATTGACCGTATCCTGTGCCACCACCAAAAGAACGCCACCTATCCATAGCATAAGTGTTCATCGTTGTGTTAGCCGCTGTTCCGTGTCTTTGGTTTACCGCACCATTTGGGTTGTGTATAGCGTTTCTACGACCACCAATCTGCCCTGAGTTAATGCTACCAACACCGACAATCCCACCAGCAAAAGTAACACCGCTATGATCTAGCATAATATGATTTACAGGGCTTCCATTTATTATGGTCTGTAAATACAATCTACCATCTTCAGTTCCATCGCTAACATCAACAGCCTGTGATACTATTTGAGAGTATGCAACATCTTGAGAATTATCATTTCTGCCACGAAAAACAAATTTTCCTAAAAAATCATCGTCTGCTGGGCTAGAAGATTCCCGATACAAAACAACATCTGGTGCTGAATTTGCCGATGCTTCTGTGGTTTTAATAACTAAAAAATCATCTGTGCCTGTGCCGTCAATTTGTACATTTCCTGTTATTGTTGGTATGGTTGCGCCAGAGCTATTTACAGTGAGCTTAGTGTTACCCGCTGATTGCAGTTCTAAAGTACCTGACGTATCAGAAGTAAGTTTTAAACCGCCAGAAGTATCTGCATTTACTTTAGTTGTCATTCTATATTCCTATAAAACCACCCAGCGGCTACCGCTAGGAATCGTTACCACTACACCAGATTCTACCGTTATTGGGCCAACGCTCATAGCATTTTTGCCAGAAGTAATAGTGTAATTAGTTGTTACGTCATCTGAGTTTTCTACAAACACTTGGTCTGCCCCGCCGCCTGTTGCGCCGCCACCAAGGCCACCCCATGCAGAAGTGTAGCCTTCAAACTGACTTAATGTACTGTTGTAGCGTATAAGACCTGCGGCATTTGATGGTCGTTGTGCTGTTGTGCCTACTGGTACTTTTATTGCGTTAGTCGCCGAAAACGACACTTGCCCAGCAGAGCTTATAGCTACCGCATCGGTATCACTAGCAGAACCTATTGTGCCAGCATCAGCGACAAGTAATGAACCGCCAGTGATAACTCCAGATGTAGTAATAGTTGAGCTACCGTTGTTGATTGTTCCAAAGCCAGAGGTAATTGAACCAGAATCTAGCGCACCTGTTGTAACGATAGAGCCAGAACCTGCAACAGCAGATGCTCCTATATCAGATAGCACTTCAGCGGCAGACCTGCCCTCTATAGACGTTCCAGCAACTCGTAAAAAGTCATCGTCTGCCACACCGCTAGTGAACACAGGTACATTGGTATTACTAATTCCTGTAGATAACGTAGCCGTTGTCGTAATGGCAGTCCCGTTCAGTGTCATAGCATCAGCTTCTAAAGTGCCGTCTACGTCAACATCCCCGGATATATCAAGGCTTCCACCTGTTAACTTATCTACTTGCAGGTCAGCGTAGCTATTAATTGTGACATTCCCTGCTGTCGTGCCGTCTTCTGTATTACAGGCTATTGCAGCAAATTCGTCAGCAGACTCGTCCCATATAAACCCTTTGTTAGCAGTATTACTAGCAGAGCCGTTGCCTCGCGTAATAATAAACCCTTCGTCATACGCTGTGCCTGTATACCCTTGACCGTATTTTACTAGTGGGTCGGTAACAGTAAGATTAGTCGTGTTTATCGTTGTGGTTGTACCGTTTACTGTAAAATCTCCAGTAACAGTTACATTATCGCCAAAGGTAACTTCTGACGTTCCGTGACCTATTGTAAGGGCTATACCAGAAGTTTCTGTGGCTATCTTTAATATGCCTGTGCCGTTAGTAATATATGAGTTTGTACCGTCATGGTACAACTGCATGTCAGACCCTGCGCCAAACTTAAACTTATCACTGTCTGGTACAATCAAATCACCGCTTGAGTCTACTGTCACAGCCTTCGATGCTTCAGATGTACCCAGTGTGGTAATGTCTAGGTAGTTTATTTCTGCGGCAGTTGCCGTTACAGCGGTACTAGCTATAGATAACGCATCAGTTTCGAGAGTACCGTCAATATCGGCATCCCCGGATATATCAAGGCTGCCAGCGTCTAATTCACCTGTTAACGTAATATTACGAAAAGATGCAACATCTTTATTAGCGTCTGCCGTTACCGTTTTAGATGCTACTACTGTGCCAACAGCAGCGCCCGTGTCGTTATAATTAAGTTCTGCTGCGGTCGATGTAACTGTTGTACTGGCAATAGATAATGCGTCTGTCTCTAACGTACCGTCTATATCAGCATTACCACTGATATCTAACGAAGCACCATCTATTTCTCCAGAGGCTGTTACAGTAGTAAAAGTCCCTGCTGCCGCACTAGCCCCACCAATAACCGTACCGTCAATCGTACCGCCATCTATGTTGACAGAGGAGAAAGACAGGTTAGCAGTTATATCAACTACTGCCGCTCCAGAACCTGCGCCATCTGCATAGATAATCTTACTGTCGCCATTTAAAACACTGACGTTAGCCCCGCTGCCTTGCGTAAACGTAGCAGTCTGCCCACTACTATTTACTACTATGTAAACTTTATCTGCGTCATTGGGAGCAATAGTAATTGTGTTTGTGCCACTAGGAGAGCCACCAAGGACAAGCACTTTATACATGCCATCGCTTAACGTGCCGTCAGTAGTGGTTAATGTATGTGTTGTTCCAGATAGAGTAATTGCACCGACACCATTAATGGATCGGTCAATAATATCCATGTTGGTGTTAATTGTGTCACCCCAACTGCCTGACTGGTCCCCGTCTCCCGGTTTTTCTATCCCTGAATTGCCTGTATACGAACTTGCCATTTAATTATCCTACCCTAACCAAGACACCGTAATTGTGCCAGAAGATCCTATTGCGTTACTCGCGCCCCAAGTCCAAAGAGTGTAGTTTCCACCAAAAGAAGCACTGTTTGCTTGTGAGTAACTAGCGTCAGTGCGATTGTATGTAGTCCCCCCTAACGTCATAGAAATCCAACCACTGTTATCAACATGAGACGTTACGTAAAACCTTAGTTGGCTAGATGTTGCATAAACACCGCCTATGGTTACGTCAAACCCTGAAAAAGCTATGGTGTTTGTACTTATAGAGCCAAAACTGCTTACCTGACCGTTTGCATCAAACCCAGTAACGCCTACGCCAAGCCCTATAATACTAGAACCTATGGTTATAGTGTAATCACCTGTGGTCTGAGTGTCAGTAGCTCCAAAAAAATCTGTTAGCGATATAGCACCGCTAGTAGGAACACTGTTGTTAGCTGTAGTGTTAGGAACAAGGCTGCCACCACGATAGTATTCAGTTAAAGAATGAGGGGCATCACCGCCAAACTCAGTAACTAAATCTCCAATATCGATAGGTGCTGAACTTGTAACCGCCATTGTTAAGAATCCTCAAATTTGATTGTTTGAACATTGTTTCTTAACACACTTACTTCTTCTGACAATTCTTTAACTGCTTCTATTAAAACGCCTACTAAGTTGCCATAAGCAACCGATAAATGCTTATCTTCTGTGTCATCTGTAACCACTACTTCGGGCATGACCTCTTGCATTTCTTGTGCAATAACACCTACAGAGCGTTTATCTTTTTTATCAAAGTATACGCCACGCATGGCTTTTACTTTATCTAATGCGCTATCAATCGTTTCAATATTTGATTTAAACCGCACGTCAGAGCTAACAGTAACTTCAGTAGTCGCAGTCAAAGTACCCGTTACATTAACTCCGCCTGTTACGGTGGCTAGTTTAGAAGCGTTGTCATAAAACAAGGTTACTGCGCCATTTACCGCAGCAGTCAAATAGTCTTCTCCACTGTCGCTTTCTAAAGTAAGAGCATCGCTTTGTATTAACAAAGAACCTGTATTGTTATCTATTATTGAATTTGTACCATTGTGGCTAAGTTGAAGATCACTTCCAGCTCCAAGTTTAATAATGTCGTTATCACCCATGTTAAGGTGCGTAGATAGAGTGGTTTCTCCAGATACACCTAAAGCTCCACTTACAGTTACCGTTGCGCCTGACATAACTATTGATCCATTAGAAGATATAGATATAGCATCCGTATCGCTTGCAGAGCCTATTGTTCCAGCATCGGCAATAAGTAACCCAGCACCAGAAGTAATAGCGCCGCCTGTGCCTAATGTTCCCGCAACGGTTACATTTGTAGTCCCTGTAGGAATTTCTATAACATCTGCGTCGGCATCGTTCTTAATGGTTACGTCGTTGGTTGAACCTTGCCCAGTAAGAATTAGTCCTTCTGCAGCGGTATAACCCATCGCTGCGTTATCACCTGCGCTTGTGTCACCTGTTGCCTCTACCGTAGACCCTGTTATAACTCCAGAGGCGGTTAAAGTGGCCGCTGTTACAGTTCCAGAGGCGGTTAAAGTAGCTGCGGTAGTTGTACCTGCTAAATCAACATCGGTTAGTAAGTCATAAACAATACCTGCCGAAGCACCGCCACCATCGGTAGCGATCATTTTTACTTGACCCGCAGAAACTGCAACATTAGCCCCGCTTGATCCTTGCGAAAAAGTAAGTGTATAACTGGTTGCGTTTTCTACTATCCAAACTTTAGATACCGTATTTGGTGCAAGCGTTACCGTACAAGCTTGACCGCCACCTGTGCATTTTAAATAAAAACTTCTAGCCTCATCAGTAGAGCCGTCTGCTATAGTTATAGTGTGTGTTGAGGCATCTGCAATGGCTTCTGAGCCGTAACTAAAAGCTTCTGCTATTAGTTCTAGGTTAGTATTAGTGTTAGTTCCCCATGTACCAGACGCATCGCCTGTAGCCATTTCATTAAGTCTTAAATCATTTACATATGTACTTGCCATTTTCTTGTACCTTTACGCTGCTATGTTTGTCCAATCGGGGTCTTGGCTTGGTGAAATCTCACTAAAAGACGAGGATTGACTTGGTGTAATTTGACTAAAAGACGAAGATTGGCTTGGAACAATTGGACTCCAAACTAGTACGCCTCCACTTAACCCGGTAGCTGCAACACCTGTAGCAAACGCATTGGTTACGTTAGTTGTAGTGACAGCGCCTACGTTTCCTGTTGCTGTGCTACCTGTAACCGAAACACTTACACCTACGCCTTGCACTATTGCAGGAGCAGCGGAGTTTACTACAGCTGTAGCTATAGGAACCGCGCTTCGGTTCCAAGGACCAGAAGACCAAGATCCTCTATTCCAACCAGCTACATAGGCGTTTACTCCGCTCATTTAAGCAATCCGTATAATCGCGTTACTCGCATCCGCCGCAGGAAAAACAATTACAAAATCCCCGGAAGACGAAGATTTGTCTGCACCAAAGTCTAAAACAACCACAGTAGGGTTGGTAACACTAAGCGAGGTAGTATTTGGCGTACTGTTGTATATCAACGCTCCGCGAGCGTTAGATATAGTCGAAGATCCCCAAGTGCTGTCTGCAAAATCCGTTAAAGCGGTTGTCCCAGATAAGGTTGGGTCCACTTTAGTTAACGTGTTTCCTCCAGCAGTGTATGCCGTTCCCGTAACTTCGTTACTTGTAGTATATGCTGTGGTAGCCGCTGTAAAAGACGCGCTATTTGTGTACATAGCTACTTTTACCGTGTCTCCTTTAAAATCGTGGCAGCCATACAAAAGTTCTTTTTTAAAGCTGCTGCACATAAAATTTCCGCTAAAAGCCATTTAAAGTCTCCTTATCAATTCCGCTAATTCGGGTTGTGCGGCATCTATTAACGCATTATAAACCGTTGTTCTATCACTCTTTATAGCCTCTTTCATGTAAAAAGTAACGGTTTTTATTAGTTCTTGTTTGTAGGCATGAGCTTGCGCTTTAACCATCGGATCTGCTTGGTCCGATACAGAAACTATGCGGTCAACGCACCGTTCTGCTATTTCTTCGGGCGTAAAACCCCGGTTATTGGTTGTTTGTACGTCTACTTTAAAAGTAGGTGGTAATTCCATGCTTAGTGCTTGTGTCATTGTCTTTGCCTAATAACTTGACCTGTCCTGTAAATATCTTGAGGTTCTTTTGCTTCTCCAAACATTTTTAAAGCAATAACTGCTTCTGAAAAACGTTTATTGTACTCTGCTAAAATATCTGCTTCGCCTTTCATGTAGGTATACGCTTCTACTAAACACCCGTACAAAAGACAAAATTTAGCGTTTTCGCTTAACCACGTAGTTCCGCTATCTCCTGCGGCGGTTAAACTAGCGGGTCTAAAAAAATAATGTAGTTCCGCTGCATAAGAAGAGTCTGGAGTAGGTGCAATGAGAAACGTGTCTACATCGTAGATTCCGTAATATTTAGGTGTTCCTGTAGTAGAACTATTTGGGTTTACCGTCTGAATGAACGTTGCATCTTTGTAATCTAAAAATATTTTATTGCTGCTACTTGTAGCTGATAAAGAAAAAGGAGCTAAATAGTCTGTAGGAGCGGTTAAAAATTGATTAGAGGAGGTAAAAGTTCCGGAAACGTTCTTTTTAAACAAATCTAATTGAACTGTTTTTAAAATGCGTTCTTCTGTTAACTGTATAAAATCGTTTAAATGAGAAACAAACGAAGTTTCTTCGTTTTCTGTGTAATCTTGTATTGCCGTTTTTAAACCAGAATATGTAAAACTCATGATGTGGTCACCGTAACTTGTCCTACTTTTCCAAAAGAAAGAACCGGAACAAAGTTTGCAATTTCAGGGATAGGTGTTAAAACATAAACGTTTAACGCTTCTGCTTTATCGGGTCGAGCGTTTCTAAGGGCTTCAGGGTCTATTACTTTTCGAGAAGGGTTTAGTTGAGGTTGTTTAGCTTCCCACTCATCGTGACCAACTAAAGAACCGTTCCACTCTTTCTTCATTTTATTCAAAGGGTAAGCAAACCCAGAACGATCTGAAATACCTAAAGCGTTTTTACCTGTAGCAAATTTAGACATCAGTTAAACCTAGTGTAACTTAAACTTGGAACTATATTAAAAGAAGCCCTGTCCCTATCTTCCGTAATAGCTCGTTGCATTTCTTCTTCGTAAAGAGTTTTTAAGACAGTAATTCGATCTGGAGCGCGTTTTATAGCTAAGTAATACGCTAATCCAGCCGCCAAACAAGGGTAAAACCTAAAAGGAACATCTAAATTGTCCGTAAAAGCATCTGAATCATCCATTCTAACCAAACGGTTAAAAACAAAAACATCTGTATTGTTTTCCGGGGCGGGCCATATTTTTAATGTAGGAGTTATCTGCCTATCTATAAAAAACTGAGACGGCCTTCCTGTGCTGGCTTTGTTAGGTATGTTTAAATACGAGTCTCTGCTCAAACGTTCTGCGGCAAAATCTGTGTCATCCCTTGTTACAACTAAAGATAGTATGTCTATAGTAGACCTAACGTTATCAAAACTAGGGACCGTAGAAACAGTAGAAGAAGTTGAACTTGTTCCTCCCGTTATTGTTTCAGATGCTACGAAAGTGCCTACAGGTATGGTAATAACCAACGTATTGGCTAAAAAATCAGGAGAAGCGGCTGGTAAAGACGTTATCGTAGCAGTTGCGCCGCTAGTTGCCCCCGTCACCGTTTCTCCTACAGTAAAACCGGAAGAAGAAGCCGCAATTAAAGTTAAGGTCCCGGCAGGATACTCTGTAACGCCAGAAGCTGCCGTAATCGACGTTTGTTGGACCGTCCACTGGTTTAGCCCTCGGTTAGCCCATTCTGCTAACATTAAATTTAAAGAGCGTTTAGCTGTTTTTAAGTCGTTTCCCGTTCTTACTTCTAAACCGCATCTTTCAAAAGCTTCTTCAATGTAGTCGCTTACGTCTAACTCAAAGTTTGTAGAACCTGAAGTAGCCATAATCTATCTCTTTTTAACGCCGCCACCGCCACGCATTCTACGAACGCCTGTCTTTTTAGTAATACCACCGCCACCACGCATTCTACGAACGCCTGTCTTTTTAGTAATACCACCGCCACCACGCATTCTACGAACGCCTGTCTTTTTAGTAATACCCATTGCTTGTCGCTTTCTTGGTGAAATCAAATTATCATCCATTTTTTAATCTCCCATACAGTTCTGTACGTTTTTTAAAAATTTCGTTTACGTTATAGTTACCAGTATACCTATCGTAGTATCCCATTCTAGTTAATTTTTGAGAAGCATCGTATAACTTCGTTAAACTCTGTATAAAAACCATAGAATAGGCTTCTTCTATGTTTGCTTCAAAATCTTCATCATCAATTAACTCGTTTGTTTCATCGTCAGGATGAAAAC
>UEXM01000932.1_pt1 | contig 27607 bp, 34 predicted proteins | sample 1796661 | NCBI WGS metagenome assembly UEXM01 (sample SAMEA4772469, study PRJEB27181) | metagenome
GCCTATGATCCAACGTTTAATATGACGCAGTTCAGGATTTGTATATCGTGCATAAACAATACCGTTAGCACGTTCATATACTAGTTCTTCGCCTGGTATGTTGTGATCAGGATTGGTATTCTGTTGCCGCATAAAAAGGTATTCCTTGCTGTATAATGCTTTTACTACCACCTAAAAAACTTAAATCCATTGCTACTGCTACTGCAATAGGAGTAGCGTGTAGTTCATAAATCATGTCTATAGCGGCTTGCATAGTACCTCCAGTAGCCATTAAGTCGTCTATAATAATAACTCTATCGCCTCTGTTGATACTATCTTTTTGTATTTCCATTGTAGCAGTACCATACTCTAGTTCAAATGTGTTGCTTACTGTAGCACCAGGTAGTTTGCCTTGTTTACGGCATAGTACAAGACTGCCTCTTGTTCTATGTGCAAGCACTGCACCAAATATAAAACCTCTTGCATCTAAACCTACAATTTTATCCACAGGACAATACTTGAGTAGGTTATCATACATGTAGTTGTTTGTAAGTTTAAATCCTTCACCTGCACATAAACTTGCTGTGCATTTAAAGTCCACGCCCTTTTTAGGGAAGTCTGGATAACTTTTGATATACTGTTTAATCATATTGGTTATTTGCTGTTGGCATAGTAAACAGTGCTTTTACAAATCCACCTTCTACTGTATCACTTGGTTTGCGAGCAAACACACACCAACGAAACCCTTGTTGCATTGTCCACATAGGATAGTTCTCTGCAATAAATTCTCGGAAACTTGTACCAGTGGTGTAAACATCATCAACAACCATTACTTCATCTGTAGGAACACCGCTGGCATACTTGTTAAGTGCATCTGCAAACTTGACACCACCTCTTGGGATACCTACTGCTTTGTAAAAAGGACGGTTTTGATATTCCATAACCATTTTTGCACATGCGGCCCATTCTGCATCTGTAAGTGCATCCATTTCAATTTTCCATGTCATTGGAATGCCTGCGTGTGATATAAAGTCTTGTTCTTGAAATAAATCCATGTTAATAACTCTGTGCTAATCGCCACATCAAGTATTCCTTGCTTTCAATAGGATCATACTTGTTTGGCTCGTTACGCAAGTTCTGCACAATAGTTCCTGGTGTAGGATCTACGAAGTGTGGCATGCTGTAACGTGTTTGGTCAATGTGTGTGTTTACTACTCTGTGCTTAGTGCTAACAAAGTAATCGTTTGTCCAACGCTGTAGTAAGTCACCAATGTTGACCACGACACCATCTTCTGCATAGGGTACGGGATGCCAAGCACCTCCTAAATCCTGTACTTCAAGTCCTGGCACATTATTAATCTGCCATAACAGTGTGATGGTGCCGTAGTCACTGTGTTCACCAATGCGCATTTGCTTGTCCTCTAGTGGACCAGTGTATGCAGGGTAGTGAATTACTCGTGTTGTATTATATGGATCCTGATGCGCATCTACTAGTGTAGTACCGCAGTCTAGGATAGTATCAAACTTAGCAAGTATACGCAGTGTTAGATCATCTGCAATACGAATAGTTTGTAATCCTGTTGTACGAAGGTCAACTTCCTCTGGCCATAACGCTTCTGGCATGCGTGTATTATTGTAGTTGAAACTTTCTTTCATATCTTTAGGAGCAGTTGGGTCTACATTTTCTGCACCCATAACACTATATCCTAAATTGTTTTCTGCTTGATAACTATATTTCTGCTTTTTATCCAAGTCCAGTTCAAAGAACTGCTTCATGTAATCAAACCAGTTTTTCATAGTTTGTTGATCAGTTGGATCTAATGTATTAGTGAAGACTGCGAAGCCCACTGAGGTGTAGGCTTCGCGAATCTCGTCCAATACTGATTCACTTGTGAAATCAATAACTGGAATCATTACTTAGGTACCGTTGCGTCAATACCCTCAACATAGTAATTCATTGTGTTGAGGTGTGCATCATCAGCAACAACACCATCTGCAAGTTGCAGTTTGCCAGTGTTGTCTTTGATAGGACCTGTAAATGCAAAGTACTCGCCTTTAGAGATAGCATCTTTAATTGCTTGTGCTTTTGCTTCTACGTCTGCTGGCATATTTGTAAACGGTGCCATTTGTACAGCATCTTCATTCATATGACCAAAGTAATCCTCAACTTGCCAGTTACCATCAATAACTTGTCCTACTTTCTTAATATAGTAAGGACCCCAGTTGTCAATAGTTGCTGTAAGTTGTGCTTTAGGAGCAAACCTGATCTGATCGCTTGCCTGACCAAAGCCTAATTTGCCTTTTAGTTGTGCAGCCTGCAACGGAGCAGGACTATCAGTGTGTTGTGCCATCATATCACAGCCTTCAGCCATCATAACGTTTGCAGCATCTGATTCTTTACTAGGATCATACCAAGTGTTTACCCAAATGATGTCAATATCAACTTTAGGATTTACACTCTTTGCACCCATGTAATAGGTGTTAATTTCACGGATAACTTCCGGAATAGGGTACGCACCAACATAACAAATCTTGTTTGTCTTTGTCATTAGTCCTGCAATAACACCTTGCACATGGCGTGCTTGATACAAGCGCAAGCCATATGTACTCATATTGTCTGCACGTTTGTAACCTGTTGCATGTTCAAACTTTACATTTGGAAAGTCTTTTGCAACTTTAAGCATTGGCTCCATGTAACCAAAACTGGTTGCAAAAATAATATCTGCACCATCTTTTGCCATCTGACGAATCACACGTTCTGAATCAGGACCATATTGTACGCTTTCGGCGTAGATTGTTTCAACTTTGTCTCCGTATGCTTCTTCTACTTGTTGACGACCAATGTCATGACGATATGTCCAGCCATGGTCACCGATAGGCCCGACATATACAAATCCAACCTTTACTTTGTCTGCTGCAACTGCACTAAATGTCATGCCAAGCACAACTGCTAGTGAAATTACTAGTGTTTTAATCATATTCATTTTCGATCTTTTCCTTTCGAGGGTTTTTACTGGAGGTGCTCGAATCCTCCGTTTTTTTACTTTGTTAAGGGTACTACAATAGTACTATCGTTATAGTCGCCGTCGCTACTATACGTTCTCTCAACAGTGTGTTTGATTAACTTATCATCACGCATGTAGTATGATGTTAGTTCTTGTCGAATAACCCCGTCGGGTATATTGTTAAATGCTTGTAAAAGTGGTCCGTCACGATTCATGGTCAACTCCAATAATTGATTTACCCCACCCTTGACGTCTGCGATAATACAGTCTATTTACATACTCGTCATGTGGTAGGTCTGGTTCTTGAATGTTTATTATATAAGATGTAGGAGTCTTTGTCAATTTGTTTCCTCTGAGAAACTCTTCGAAGTTATATTTACTTTCAACTTTATACGGGTAATTAGTATAGGGATCAGTTGTAAATATACGTTGATAATTCACTAATTCCTGCCATAACTCAGGATCTACGTCAAGTATACCTTTGAAAACACTGCTTAGGAAACTTGTTATATCATGTTTGTTTTCATGGAAACTTGTTTGTGCATCCCACATTAATGTATGTCCATCAAAATGTTGATGTCCGGAAGTGCCACCAGTTCCGTGTGTAAGGTAATAAGTTATATTTGTTCGCGCTTGCTGGTATACTGTATTGACTAATCCTTGGTCTTGTTTTATAGCAATCATCAATTTATCATACATGCTTCTATAACTTGTACCCTGACTATTTGCATATCTAGTATATACTTGTGACCAACCGAAACAATGAAAATTGGTTATCATCCAACTATATAACCAACTATCTACTAGATCGTCAAAAGGCATATACTTTGTGCCTACTACAAGCTCTGCACTTTCTTCTACATCATCTTCTTCTTCGCTACCACTTACATAACCATGTGCTGTCACTGTTTTAAAACCATGTAGTTCGCGTTGTTCTGGTTTGTTTAATTCAGCATTTTCTAACAACTGTAGTAGCCAACTTTCAATTGCACCATGTTGTCCCGCTTCAAGAATCGCACACTGTCCGTTTGCCCATGAGTCATAAGTTTCTTCAGGCAATCCAAGAATAGTTTCTGTATAACTCTGGATGCCTTCCTTATTGCACTGAGCAAACATATCTTTGAGACTGCTAATCTCCATGTTCTTTCTTTTAATTGATGTAAGTACTGCATCGTCCATGCTTTGAACACTCAACGTCATACCTCGATTGGATTGTTCTGAGCTTGTAAACTTCTTTACAATCTGTAAAACTTTTTCACTTGAATTTTTATACCACGCAGTATCTACTACTTTGGGAAATCCGTAAAGTTTTTGTAGCCTTAGAAGTTCATCAGTTATTGCCATATCTCGTTCAAAGAACACACCAAAGTTTGCATCAGCAATGGTGCAAAAATCAATACCATTTTTTGCAATCCATTCCAATTCTGCAAATACTTTTTCCAATTCAAATTTACGAATCTTTGCGTAGGTAAGACTTCCCCAGTCGCAAAACGTACACTGAAAAGGGCACCCTCTGTTTGTTTCCAGTGTAGCATTAAAAACAAATTTAGAATTATTTTTCATTATATCGTCAAATACTCCAGTGAGGTAAGGACTTGGAATATCTAAATTGTTTAAGCGAGCACCCTGATATATGGGTAAAAGATCTCTTCCATCCACAACAGTTTCTAATATTTTAGTAAAAGTCTCTTCTCCCTCAGTCAAACAAATTGTATCAATATAATTATGACTACTAAAGAATTCGTCTGTTGGTCTATCTGTTATTTGTGGACCACCCATTATAATCTTACAGTCCGGAAACTTTGTTTTAATGCTTTGGGCAAGTGCTTTGTTGTATTCCCAGTTCCACATATAACAACTTAAAAAACACAGATCTAGATTATCTAAACGTGCAACTAGTCTACTAATGCGTTCTCTGCGAAATATAATATCTACTAATTCAAAGTTTTCCTTAACAAAATCAAACTGTTTTGCATAACTCCAAAGACAGCCAACACTGTAAGGCAACCAGTATCCTTGTAGACTACCGATACCAATCTTAAAGTTAGGTTGAACTAAAAGTACTTTAATCATTTTCTGTGTAAATCCAATGTTGTGCAGTGATGTCCACCTCCTAGTGTTCTCGAATGTGCAAATGGTACAGTGTAACTTAGTACTCCATTTGCTCGCAGTGCTTGCTCTAGTTTAGGACAGTCATCAATAACAGCCAGGTCTGGACGAATCATAAAGAAATTTAATAGTATATAATTACTTGCAAATGCTTCGCCAGAAAAACTTTTGTGTGTTAAATCTTCATCGCCTAACCAAATAACTTCCCAATCTTTAAAGCATTTAGGCAATGTTTTCTTATTTACTCTATCCTTATTTACAACAACAAGTCCATCTGCAACAGGACTAAACGTGCTATCAATATGCACACCACCATAAGTTTTGGTAACTTCTACTGTATGATTTGGAAACTGTTCTTGTAACCAATTTGCACCTGCTCTTGTGCCGCTGACGCTTTGTAGATATAACAGTGTTTGGCCCAGTCTACAAACATTAGCAGCATCAAAACGCACCCATCTATTGCGTGGGGCAGTAATAACACGCTTTGCACTTTTGAGAACGTAGTCATAATAACGGCTCTCTTGCTCTCTGCATGCATACTGCATGTTACAATCAACAACAGTATTACCAACTACTAACAGCCTATCTCTTGGACAATAGTTGTACATGCCGCCTGTTAGTGAAAAGTTATGATACTTGGGTCTGTGTACTTTTACACCTTCTTGCTCCAGTGTTCTAGCAAAGCGATCCAAGTCCATGTCTGCTTGTGCAGTTACATGTCCTGGATATGCACCAGGCTGAGCAAAATGGCAACCCTCAGGCTTGTTAGCACCGGCTGCCATTCCTACTACCACACTACGAAGTGGTGACCATTCGTTGTGCGAACTTATTTTCATTATTTACAAACAAAACTTTGCTGTAGTTTGATGTTATCCATAAACTCTTTTTTAGTGGCACCATCATTAAAGAAACTACCGCGTAGCACAGTTGTTTGTGTTAAACTGCTAGTTGCCATGATGCCTCTGTTTTCACAACAACCATGTGTTGCTTGAATGTAAACACCAACGTCTTCACTACCTGTTGCACGTTGGATCTCTTTGCAAATATCCATGGCGAGTTCTTCTTGTAGTGTACCACGTCTTGCACACCATTGTGCGATGCGTGTATACTTGCTAAGTCCAATAAGTGTATCAGCAGCAATAATACCAATATACGCAACACCAGTTACTGGCTGGTGATGATGGCTGCAAACACTTTTAAGTTCACTTCGCACAACGAGCATGCCATCATAGGCATCATCTGTATGATTTGGAAACGCTGTTGCGTTTGGACGAGGATTATAGCGTCCTGCCATTAGTTCATTGATATACATCTTTGCCAAACGTCTTGCAGTATCCTGACTGTTAGGATCATTTGCTCTATCAATGATAAGCCCATCAAGAACACCTTCAAAGTTTCTTGTTACTTCTTCAATAAGTTGTTCTTTTTCACCATCATAGATATAACCTGAGATATTATCACCTGCCCAGTATCTACCGCCCGCGTGTTCAATTCGTGTTTTAATAAGTTCGGAAGTCTTTCCCATGTACTAAGTTCCTTTTCTAATAATGTATACATATTATATGTTTATTTAGGCAACAGGTCAATATTTAATTGATTGTGGCTTTAATTTTTTGCACAATTAAATCCTCTACACGAGTACTATTGACTAGCTCGTAGTTATGTTCTATCTCTTCTAAGTGGTCAAAGTAAAAATCTCGCACAAACTCCCTGCCCTTTGCTACTGTTGCTACAATTGCGTCAATCTTTTGCAGGGTAGGCATATCATCATATCCTGCAGGCAATATATCTTCCATCATTTCAAATCCCAAACTCTTAAGATAAGCATAATGCCCTCGAGCACCTAAAACTATGGGTAGTTGTCGTGTTTGAAAAGGTTTAAATGATTTTTCAGTTACTATAGGCAAATTTTCATTACGTTCATATGGATATTCTTCACATTCTGTTTCTGTAACAATAAAACAATACGCATTGCTATGTGCAGATAATTCCCAGGGAATATAAAACCAATTCTCAGGATGATTGTCAATACCATAATCCATGTGATTACTATGCTTTTCTTCTTCTAATTTTATAGGTAATAATTTTTTATATTCATGAAACTTTGGCAAATCAAAACTACTGTACAGGTCGTTTAAGTCTTCTTCTAATCTGCCTGTCTGATCTTGAACCAAATTTTGAGAAAAAATTATTGTTTCTAGTAAATTATTAAGGTAAAGATTGTGCCCTAGTATAAATCGGCTCATACTAGTCACATTGTTTAAGCAACTAAATCCATAGTCCAAGTTAGATGATAGTGGTATAAATTTTTTATTGACAATCTCACGTTGCCAATACCATATCGGAAGTGAAATATGATAATGCATGTCGTTATATTTTATATTAGTGTAGCCAAGTGACTGTAGGAAAACAGTCTTATTAGCAAGCGCAGGGTGATTAAAAATGTCTTGCTCTGCTGAATAGTATCTCCATATATCACCGTTTAACAGTAGAACTGAATCAGATTCTATTTGTTTATTATATAGAGTATCCGATATTTGCGCAGGCATTTCACTACTAATGTTAAACTGTGTTGCGCAGTAAATCTTATCATTAATTTTTTTCAGCGTTGATGATAAGATTTTTGGATCTGGTATATCAAACGGATGAGTAATCATTCCCAAACATAAGGTCCTAATTTTTCCACTGCAAAGTTTAAATAAGTTTCTACTTTTTCTAAATCTTCCTGTGTTTTAAGTATAGTCAGTTCATTTGCAAAATGTAATTCTACACCTAAATCTATTGCTAGTTTTAGTAACTGTGTTCTGCGGTCTGCGTCGTCAGTTAGGCTGTACATACTGTTAAGAACAACTACATCAGGCTGTTGTTTAATAAAATATTCTAAACTTGGTTGCCAATCGCAATGATCATTTTCAAATTCATAACTGGTGTATTGGATATTAGCTCTTTCGCAGTACTGATCAATAATGGCTCTCTGCATGGGTAGTGTAACATTTCTTGAAAAATTACTAGCCCATCCTGCATATGTAATAGCACTTTTGCCTGCATAGTCTCCTAGTTCTGCTACTTCATGATCTCCAGGCAATCGCATAAAGCCTCCAGGATGTCTGCGTCCGTATTCTTCACCTTCAATTAAAATTCGCATATCCATGCTTACGCGAGTATAACCTTCTTCATTATTGACATTGCCGTGTAACATTTCTTGGAAAAATAAGTGACTCTGCCCTGGCTTAAGAGTAACAGGGAACGCAACTTTTAAACATTCATCTTCCATGCGTTCGAGACTCCATTTTTCTGTAACAAAGTCTTTAGTGATACGGCGACTGTTTTCTAGGTCAACCATCCACATTGTGTTAGTGCCACGGGCTTCAGTAAACGGTGTCCAGATAGTTCTACAACCTCTACCATTGCCTACAAAAATGCCCTGATGAAACTGCAAGCGTCTGCCTACTCGTGCTTGATCTGGAATAACAACACGCAGAGTGCCCTGACGCTGAATCATGTAACGTTTACCAGCAATTTTTTCTGGAACAAATCCTTCTACAAATTCATCAAATCGTTCCATAAAATCTTTTCTACTGCAAGCATTTTGTACATGACGACTAACTTTCACAATTTCACTGGCAGTCAGTACAGTGTGCAGTGTTTCCAGTTCTGTAACCTGTGGAGCAACTTCCTGTACTACACTTAATGCCCATGCTGGCCAGTTGTACTTTTCTAAATCATAGTCAAGTGTACAATTATTCCATTCAATTTGCGTATCAGTTAGCATTTTTATAGTTCTTCTTCCATACTTCGATAGTTTTATCTAATCCTTCACCTAAGCCTGTTTTAGGTTCCCAACCAAGTAGTTGTGTAATGAGATTGTGATTACTATTTAACCAGTAAATTTCACCGTCTCTGATTGGACGTTTGTTCCAGTGAATTTCACCTTGCCAGTGTAATTTAGTTGCTATCTTTTCTGCATAATCTCGAATACTCAGCGCATTGTCTGGACCGATGGTTAAGATTTTACCGTCATTGACTTTATCTGGATTTGTAATAACAGCCATCCATGCATTGATAAGATCATCAACATAGATAAAGTTACGCCAAGGCTCTGCATATCCCATGTCAATTTCGTGTGGATTTTTTAACATACGACTAATAATTGCTTCAGTTACAAAGAAATTATTATCATGTCTGCCATATGCATTTGTTTGTCTTATTGCTGTAAACGGTAATCCCAAACAACGATGTGCATACTCCAGATACTTTTCACAACCATACTTTGCTACAGCATAAGGTGCGTTAGGATTAGGAATTGTGTTTTCATCAAACGCTACCCGTTCTGTATACATGCCAGTATGTTGAATCTCATCACTGATAGGTTGCCAACCATACACTTCCATGGTGCTTGCAAACACAAAATTTTTGAGATGCTTTAGTGTTTTAGCACACTCAATTAGGTTAAGTGTACCAATGTAGTTTACTTCACTGAAACTGATTTGTTCATAAAAACTTTTTTCAACTTCTGTACGAGCAGCAAGATGTACAATAATGTCTGGATCAACGCTGTTAACTTCTGCTTTAACTGCAGCATGGTTTGTTAGGTCACTTGCCAAGTGAAATAACTGATATTCTTTTTGTAGTTTGGGAGTAATTGCTTGACCTATAAAGCCACTACTTCCAGTTAGTAAAATTTTCATTGAGAAACCTCACTGAGATACTTGCTAAAACAAAGTCTATTTGTTTTTCCGCCTCTGTTATACTCGTCATACTTATTTAGGTGGTCAACACCTAGTATAACACAATTACTTGGAGCAACTCCAAGTTTATTGCATATATCATGTTGCCTTAGATGGTATTTGTCCCATAACCATTGTGGCTTGTATAGTTTTATCAGCCTGTGTCCTAAATGGACACTGCTTGTATTTAGGTAGGGCGTTGCTTGATTACAGTATGCACTAAGCGTGTCATCTACAAAGTTTTGCATTAAACGCATGCCAATACGCATATGACTAACAGGAAACACTTTACTAAGGCTAGTTGCAATTACTTCAATACACCTAAAATCTATATTAAAGTTAGTGCTCTTACTTAGGTTGACATACGCCATGTCTATCATTACAGGCACTGCTAACTGTTCACACTGTTCCATTACTAATTGATACCCCGGTGGAATGCCGCCTGTGTCACTGAAGGGCATGCTTACTGCTAGTACATCATTTTCCTCTATGTCACCATCTTCAATCCAAGCCCAGTCGTCGAACAGTTCTCTTGCTTGTATTTGATGATAAAAATATTCACCACGCCACAATCTTAATCTCCGATTGGTGTGTCGCTGATAAAACTTATCAAATACCTCAGTAGTGCCGTTAGCATATGCAAGATGCGTGAAGCGTTCTATACCATGTATGTTGTGTCCTTTTTGCATCCACTCAGCATAGTCGTGTAAAAACTCCTGCAAATCTGTGGTGTTGTAAGGACGATGTTCTATTTTTACAGTAGCAATAGCATCAACATCATCTATACTCCAAGCACCACCATAGGGTTTATCTTTTAAGTTTGGAAGTGTGGTCATGTTTTTTGCCTTATATCATAGGGCAGTTTTTCTTTGCTATTAAACCAATACAAACTACGATGCGGAGGATTTTCAGCATCAGGTTTACTTCTACTTTGATAGTAGAACAATCTCATGCCTTTACGACTTTGGTCTTCTGGACAGGTCATCGGATCTGGATAGCCGTGATATACTAAATTATGATAATTCCAAACTAACATATTTCCCCAGTCTGGTTTTATTGAACTAAGCAGTGCTTCGTTTTTAAAATCATAAAAGTTTAAACAGCCGCCCCAGTCTGCATTCCAATCCTTGTTAAAGTATATAATAATGCTTACTGCTCTGTGCAAGTGTATTTCTTCTACCCAATTAAAATCAGTATGCACTTTAAGACTATCACCAGCAAAGGATTTCATGTACCCTGCACCAACTAAGTGAGGATCAGGCAGTAGTTTTTCAACACCAGTCAAATGTTCTAACCAGTGCAAAAATCTACTGCTATGAAATTCATGCACTAGTCTTTCTTGTACAGGTGTAATTGACAGGTCGTTGTACTCATACATGCAACTGCCTTTGCGTGTAAAGTGTTTGCCTTTGTCTAGTTGCAAACCTTCAAGTTCATCTGCACATTGTTGTGTCATGTCGTCAGATAAAAACTCAGGTATGTTTATAAGTCCATAACTAGGGTGCTGTTGATAATTCAACTTCAAACTGGCTATATCAAATTTATTGTAGTTTATCATCTGTGTCCGGTAATTTGCAATGTGTATCTATGATCTACGCCCATATTTCCAGCCATATGTGAGGTATCACTTTCCCAGAAGACGTAGTCACCAGCCCGCCAGTTTGTTAAAGGAACACTATCTATTTCACTGATATGACCACTACGCCAATCTTCTAGAAATACTATTACTCTAAAACAATCTTTCAATTTACAGTTGAATAATTTCCTGTACATGTCATATGTATCACTGTGGTTAGGCAAGTAAGAACAAGTTTCCATTTTAAAATAACTTGTTCCCACATCTTTTGCTTTGTAAGTATCCTCAAACCAAGCGATAATATCATTGTTCCAAATAGTTTGTTTTTGAGTCATATCGCATAACAGACCACCATAGTGTCTTTTATCCTGCCAGTATCCTTGGCGTTTCCATCGTATGAAGTCTTTTTCATTGTTAAACGTTTTACGTTGGTAGTCTAATCTACTAAAACTTTGCTTTGACCAAAAAGGTTCAATGTGGCCTTTATGCCAGCGTTCGTGTGTTTCCGTAATGGATGACTTTATATCGTTCATCTTTAAATTTTCTCCAAGGATCAACAACTACACTGCCGTCACTTAGATAGCAGTATAGTGTATCTTCATAGTTTTGTCTGGTATATTTGTATGTTGTCTCTGCACTATGTCCTAACAATACTACTGCTTTGAATGGGCCACGTTGAGGACTTGTATGAGGATCTACCATAATAGGATAATAGCCTAGTTGTTCACAATAGTGTGCAACTAGTAAACTGTAACTGCCATCTTTGTATGGAACATCTGGCTTGTATGCTTCACCGTGGATAAGCACAGGTAGTTCATGTAGTTTTGCTTGCGCTACTAAAAATTCTGCTAGGTTCTTCGCCTGTATCTCGCGGGCATTCATAATTGCATCAAAAATGTCATAGCCTAAGTCTAGTTCTTGTGCCATGAAACGCAGGGCAATATTGTCTCTAGGATGGCAAGCACCGCCATCACCCATCCCTGCAGTCATATACTGCGGGCTCATGATCCGTTTGCTTGACTCTGCCAGTGCCTGGGTAACCACATCAACATTGATATTGCCCTGCTTCATTGCGACATCTTGTATCATATTTGCCAGTGTAATCTTCGTACTGATAAACGTGTTATAAAACACTTTGATACATTCGCACTCATCCCAGGTACCAACTACATACCGGGGATCATTCTCAATAACAGTTTTGTATAGGTTAATTAGTTCTCGTGCATCACCTGTTTCGTCACCATCTTCAGTGCCGATCATAACCATTTCGGGATTTCTAAAGTCCCAAGCAACACTGCCCATAGCAATAAGATATGGATTGTATACAAAACGTGTGTTGGTAACAAGAGGTGCCAGTTCTCTGCGAACTGTGCCAGGTAACACTGTGCTAATAAGCACAATCATTTGTGCAGGATTCATTACACTATCGCATTCACGCAATACATCTTTTACAATGTCGTAACTAAAGTCTTTAGGTTCTAAGTGTGCAGTAGGTGCACGACCATCGTAGTCTGCATCATGCGGAGTAGGCACAGCAACAAAAACAATCTTTGCAAACTTTACTGCGTCTGCAATAGTGTCTTTAACTTCTACTAGTTTACTTTTTACTTTAGCAACATCATAGCCTGTAACACTATGTCCTGCTTTTGCTATTTCTTCTGCACACGGCATACCTAGTTTGCCGCAACCAATAAAGGCGATGTTCATAAGATACTTTCTCGAATATGTTTATACAGTGCTTCACCACTGAAGAATTCAGTTTCTAGTTTTTTAACTTGTGTATGGATTGCTGGGAGAAATCTTGAGTAGTTCTCCATGTAGTCTTGAATTCTAGCAACAATTAATTTTTTGTGCTGTAAATATTTATCATAACTCTCTGTCCATTCGCTAGGATATACAAATTCTCTTACAGACATTTCACTGTAACTAAGTCTGTCAGGCACCATAGGAATAGCATCTACAAGTGCGCCTTCATACCAACTAATACCAAGTGTCTCTTGTAGGTTAGCACTAAACACAAGTTTAGCCTCACCTAACATATTATGATACTCGTTTTTTGTAAGTTCTTGTTCTTGACAAACTACAAACTTATATTCGGGTAATGCTTCTGCAAGATCTCTAAAGATATCTACTTGCTTCTCTGGTGCTACGCGATGTGGAAAAAGTATTAAATTTTGCTTTTCCATACCTGCATAAGCAGTTAAACTATTACGCAAATACTCCATGGGCCAGCCTACTTGCACTGGTAAATGATTTTCTAGTTCATTTGTGTATGTTTCTTCAAACAGATCAATATGAAACTGTGTAGCAAAGTAGTTGTCATCATAACAACTATACATACTACGTTCAGCATCTCTTACCCAAGGTTCATCGCCAATTAGTCTACCCAAAAAGTCTTGCGGGTCATAGCTACCAGCATGCCACATGCCACCGATGCGAATGTCAACCCCAAGAAGCCTAGCCATGTACTTGAGCTGAATAACAGTAGGATTCCAAGCATCAGTATAGAGAAAGTAATCGCCACTTCTAATACGCCCACTACAAAACAGAGTAGCAATCTGCATAAGTTGATTACTCTTGTATACATTAGTACCTCCAAAGTTTAAGAACGCACCCGGTGTTGTAGATTGTGGAACATCTCCGCCGCTAATAACTTCTACTTCACTTAGTACTGCCGCATCATTTACTAATGCACGTTGCAGTTGATCTGGAAGATGTTCTTTCCATTGTTTAGTGTAGCGAGTATCAACTGCTTCGATGTCCACAATATACACAGTCATTTAGTTTCTCCGTCCGCTTTGGAAATTACCACCACTGCGATTATCTTGATATTGACTTAGTCGAAACTTTGCATCACGCATCCAGTTTTTAGGAATACGAGTGCCCTGCTTAAATCTTGTATACTCTGCATAACCAGGCGCATCTGCACGATATAAGTCTGCTTCATTATATGCCCAGCCAAACTCCTTACAGAAACGCAAGTAGTCATCTAGGTCGTTAAATACTTTAATAATTTCATTACTCATTGGTTTTCCAGCCACGATAGTTCTCCCTTAGGCTTTTGGAAAGGTGACAACACAACCGTTCTCACCATCTTCGCTCACTTCAATGTGAACTTCTCTGTTTGATCCATACTTTTTACGGATCTCTAAAAACATGTCGTCTGCAATCATTTCACAAGACTTATAGTCCAGTGTCATAACGTTTTCACTAAACAATCGTTGCAGCCAACGACTAAATTGTATAAACTCTACTTCACGATCATCATGGAATACTTCAATGCTTACACGGAAGTGAAACATGTGACGATGTGGATATCCTAGGAATGAAACATCATCCCAGTCACCTGTTGCTAGTTTTGGATCATCCAGTGCAGCAGGATATTTATGAATACCCTCTTTCTGAAATGTAACCCAAATCATACGCTTGCTTTTATGTAGTTGTAGACGCATAGCATCTTCTCGCATTGCTTCTAACATCATGTTATCCATTTCTGCCATTTCTAATATTCCTGTTTCCAAAAGTGTGCATAGTAGCCTTTGCCGTTGGTATCGCCACCATAATTGTCTAAGTCTTGGCCATCATACTCTACGCCGTATACTAGATCCTCACCGTCCGGTGCTTCCTCTGTAGCAAATTTTAACAGATTTTGATTAAAAGGTAAAGCAGTTTCTATCATAGCCTCAAAGAAAGTTCCTTTCTCCTGGCTTTGGAACTGGCAGATGTATGTCCCTTTTGGAGGATACTTATTGCCATGTTCGTGACCTTCAACATACCCATCATGTTCCCAGTCGCTTTCTTCTCCAACACGAGATAGAAAGTCATTTAGGTCTTCATTTTCGATAGTATCCTCTAGAACTTCTGCATCGTATTCTTCACTGCTGACTTTTTCTACAGTGAGGTATGCAGCATCCTGTGCAATATTGTAGGTTGCATCAAATTGATCTACTGGCTCGTAGTAAGTACTGCCAACACCATCTTCGTCATGCATAAACAATGCTTCGCGAGGAATAGTTGCAGGATCTAACTCATCATAATCTTCTTGCTGTGCAATATCATCTGCCTCAACATCTTCAGCGTTGATAATATAATTCACAACATCACTGTCGCCATGTTCTTCGCCATGTGCTTTCCAGAAGTCATATGCTTCTTTGCTGATTTTCATGTAACTAGTTTCTGCACCATATCCCCAAAGACGGACACGATAGAAATGTGGGCCTTTAAAGGCCTCGATTAAGTTTTCTTTTTCCTTTAGTGTAGCCATTACACTACCCTCATATGTTGTTAACAGATAATATACTATATAATAGCACAACTTGCAAACTTGTCAAGTTAAACTTCCTCAAAAAGACTGTAAAACTGTGTACTGGCGTTTACTGTCTTTTTGCCAATAGCACCACGGCTACCAACTACACGCATCCACAAACGACTATGATCATCAATAAGTTTCATTTGTTTGTCAAAATCATCCAGTTCAAATATGCGAGCGATTACATCTTTAACTGCAGTTGCTTCAAAGTTGTCATCAACTAGTTGATAAGGATAACTACCTTCGTCATAAAGTCTATTAGTTTCTTGTACACTGCGAATATGGGTGTAAACATTATGATTCATTAACAGTGCGTAACTGAATGTATCCCAACTAGTTTTACCTTCAAGTCCATTCTTATTGAGATCACCTGGTGCATATACACAAATATCTTTTAGAGTCATGTTCTGCGTAATAGGACTTGGCATCCAATTACTGTATAGTTTTGCGCAATAGTCATCCCAGGGTGTTGTATCATTACTGAATGCTTTATCATCTGGAGCATTTTCCATAATGTATCCCCACTTTTCATTTTGTGGATGCTTGTAATATGTGTACTGTTGTCCATTACTTGTTGCTAAGAAAGGACTTGCGCAATCAAAACTAATAGTAAAGTTTTCATTATATAATTTACGAACGCCACGTTGAATAGCAGTAAGTACACCTGCCCATTCAAGTTTGCCTGTACCCAGAACGTGCATCCAATCATGCTGTCCTTTTTCAAGTAAACCATCATGCATCAGTGTTACTATACGTTTGAGGATAAGATGTACATCACATGCATTTTGTCCACCCATAGCATAGCCTTCAAAATGTGCATCTGGATAAACACTGGAATCATTAAACACTTTCATCTGTTCATACCAAGCATCTGCTTGTGCATGATTCTCACCCTGTAGTACATTTAAAAACTTACAATCACCATTGCGATTTTTGATAAAGTATTCATTATTAAATGCAGTTGCGTCTGCTGCTTCTTGATATGAACTAATCTGTGAGGCTGCAGCACCTTCTGGACTACGACTTAACCAGGCTGGCACATCTAGGATCATGCCATAGTCCATATACTTGTCCATCCAACGTAGTACACCATCACGCTTCTTTTGTGCCTGTGGACAACCACTGCCTGCTTTCCAATCACCTGGCCATTTACCCTTACCAATCTGAAAGCCACCACTGTCACCCAGCATAAAACTGTTACTGCGATCACGTTCACGATACATCATTTCACGCGGCAAGTCTTTTTCAATATCCAAACTACTATGACCAGCACTGTGCAAACTCCATTTGTAGTGCCAGACTGGATTAGGTTTTAGATAGTCCATATTAATTGCTGCAGGACCCAGGCATTCAGGGATGCGTTCCTGCAATACACTGGGATTATTGGATCCTGCACTGTGCCGCGCCTTTCCAGTTACATTCACGTAGAATGAACTAAGTGCTGGAAGAAACACTGCGTAGTCATTTTGTAGTTCAGTTAGGTTAGTTGGTAAATTGTTCATATTTTTCAAACAGTTCATAATCAGTTTTGTGTAAATCTTTTAAAACACTATCTTTGTTAAATTGTACACTAAGTTTATTGTAGATTGCAAGTTTATTAGAATTATTTCTTGCAGGGTTTACGGGATCTTGCCAGTTATCAAAATTAGCAACACCGCCTGTACGTCTAATCCACGCTGCAAGTAATCTATAAAATTCATTAGATCGTGTTCTTTGCATATAGATATATTCTAAGTTTCGTGCGGCGCCTATAAATCTATGTTGATATTCTGTATGATCATCATATACTGGATTCATTCTTATAGTTGATACAAACATATCATTGTCTAACAAGTCTAGTATTTTCAAACTACCGGTATCACTCATACACTGTGCAAATCCACTAATCCAGCGTTCAACAGGATCGCGCAATGCTACAATTTTTTTTATACTAGGAGATTCTGCAATGCTACTAATTAAATCTTCAGGTACATTGTTCCAAGCATTATCGTCCAACACCTTTTGTATGAAACTACTTCCATTTTTAGGAATGTTGATCCACGCATATTTCAGCGTAGGATCAACTTTCATTGCATAAGAACGAGGACAAAAGAAGTCTGCCATTACTTGCTTTGTGCTGGAAGCAAGTAGCGATACTCTGCAAGTCCGCTGTCAACAACAATCTCTGCAACGCCATCGTCACTGATCTTGAATGTTGTATCGCCACCAAGGCTTAGAATCTTGCTGACCTGCTCAACGGGCCATGCCCATCCGCGTGTCGCCTCACCTGCAACATCATGTTGGAATACAAAGTTACCAGCATGTGTGCTATGGTCACCAAAGTAAAACTTAAGGTTTCCATCTTCTGTCTTAGCAATGAATGTAGTCTCTTCACTGTTAGCACTAATCATAAACTTAAAACGCTGGATGCTTGCTACTGTAGGTTGGAACTGAATGCCCCAATTTACTTCACGCATCTTAACTGTTTTTAGTTTTTCGTTAATGATCTCACTTGCCATAAAGCGATAGTCATTCTTAAAGTCGCCGCTGGCATTTGCAAAAGCAATGCCAACAGGTACTGTTTCACCGTTGCGCTCTTGTGTGTTAATGCTAATGTTAGCATTTTCTGCATATTCTGGAATACGCAGGATAACACCCAGTTTGTCCAAGTTAGGCATACCAAATGTTCCCATGAAGTCTGCTACTGGTGTCTTAGTTGTGGCTTGAAGAATAACACTACGGTCTTCTGCAAGTCCTTCAAATGTTGTGGTTTTGTCTGTGCCTGTTACTTTAACAAGACTAATAAAGCCAAGCGAATGTGTGTGCTTGACGATGTCGAGTAGATAATCTTTCATCGAAGTTTCCTTATGTTTGTAATAGTAGTATTATATTTAGGTTTGAGGTTAATGTCAATAAAAATTATTTAGAAGTTTCAATTACAACAAGCGGTGAAGTTAGTTTTTGACTAGTAAGATCACCAGGTTTTTTGACTATCATCCAACTATGAGTATCTCTATGGCTCTGTTCACTTACTATCTGGAATCCAAACATCCGCACCATATTTGTCATAAGCTCTTTAGTGTTATATGTACGGTAGCCTCTAGGTCCTGCACATAGGTCTAAACTTGCTAGTTGTTCACAATTGTTATAGGTAAAGATAAAATACCCGCCCGGCCGTAATAGATTGTATACTCTACTAATCTCATCCTTGATAGGATCCATGGGCCAAAATTCATAACAGTTAATGCTTGTTGCCAAACCAAATTGATTTTGCGGAAAATTTTTTAAGTTGTTATAGAACATTAAACGTCTAGTTGAAAAAAAGCTGTTAAATTTACTGCGTATACTATCTGTGTCTGCGATATTGCCTGTGTATATATAAAGAGGATCACATGCCAGCATGCTTTCTGTAAGTACTCCATTACTAGGATTAAGTTCAACACCTGCGTAATGCCAATCGCTATAGAATCCTACTTCGGCTGCAATCCTATTAATAATTTCAGTGTCACGATAAGCTCTTTCTTGCACTAGTTCTAGATTATGTTCTTTACTTTCAAATGTTTCATAATCTTTACGAAGTATAAGTAGCTCTTCTTTTCGCAAAAGATCGTTAGTTTTTTGATTTATGTTACCAAGTAAATCATTGTATCTAGCAGTAAGAGTCTGCATCTCACTAACAATGCTGTCTATTTCAGTGTAATCTGTTTTATCACGCCAGTAACGCGACTGTTCTTTGAAATACTCTTTTTGTGTTGTTAACAGAGTGTCTAAATCCAGCTCATGGTCTTTGTTATCACGCAAAAAGCGACTAAACAAAATTAATTTATCCACAAGTTTCATAAACGTTCTCCAAGTGTATTTATATGCGCATATTACTCAAAGGAGAATAAATCATCAAATGTGTTTGCAGTTTGCGTTGCACCCTTTAAGTCCCAGTCCAGCACACTTAATAAGTTGTCAATCTTTTGATCTACAATAGTGGCTTCCATTAGTCCATTGTCAAAGGGCATTTCCTTAAACCACTGTGGCAAATGAGTCTCATCAGTTGGATAACCTATACTTGTATATCCTAGTGGATTGCTTTTAAGTTTGCACACAATAGTTTTAGCACCATCCATAATCTCTTGGCTGTACTTGTCACCGTTCATCTTACGCATGTTGTTCCAGTTCATTGCTGCTCTAACGTGTCCTGGCATGTTTGCTTTGCCCAGTCGCTTTTCTTCTGCACTGTACTTGGTCAAGTTGTTAACACGCTTGGGTGTGCCTTTTTCCCAACCCGGACGCTCATGGAATGTATTCTTAAACTCTTTTACTTTTTCAATAATTTCTTCGCGCTGACAACCAGTAAGCACATCCAGTAGTAGTTCACTAAGGAAATCCTGCATAACTTTTGGCGTGTCACTGCGCTTCAAATCCAAGCCCATTGCTTTTACTTTGCCGGGCTTGCCATCTGTATCCAAACGGAAACCTTCTAGGTCATAGATCAGTGCAGCATAACGCTTCTTAGTAATGTACAGTCCTTTAGTTGCAACAATCTCTCTGCCACCTTTGATAATCTCACCATTTTCACGCGGACAGTGAAAAGCACGTTCCATAAAAATAGGAAACTCTATGTTCACTTGATCTGCAATACCATCATAGAGTTGTGCAACAATCTCTTTTGTCCACTCTTGCCTACCTGCCTCAACATCCTCTCGCATCATGGGCCATGCACTAAAGTACACACTATCAGTATCGCCATACACAATAGCATCGCCTGTGTATTCTTCTTTGCCTGTAAGTAATCCATTTACAGTTTCAGCCATGCGTTTTGTAATACAACGTCCTGTAAGTGTTGTGCTTTGTCCTATACGGAAGTCATAAAATCTACAGCCAGGATTGAGTATGGCACCATACAAACTATTCAAGTTAATCTTCTTAACCAACTGTCGCTTGTCCCAATACTCAACATCGCCGCCTTCGTCCTTGGCTTTCTTTAGTTCTTTCTGCATAACTTTGCGTTCTGCATACCAACGTTCAAGCAGTGCAGGAATAACTCCCTTGCGTTCATATGTAAAGATAGTGCCATTAGCACTTAGCGTCCAGGGCTGGTTACTATCAAACATTAAACGCCAAACATCATATGCACTTAGCGTATCTTCGTCACCGTTCTCCCAGTCAATAGTAATTTCAGTACCACGCTCCATTGCCATAACTGCACGATACTCTCTACTTCCAAATTCATTTTCCCAAGCCTGTGCAAAACTTGTACCACTTGCAGTCTTTTCACGCAACATGTGTTCAGTCATTGTTTGACGCAGTTGTCCTACCACAGTTTCTGGACCCATGTTAAGTGCGCGGATCACACTAGGATACAAACTGTTAATATCAATAGCACCAATCCAATCATGCAGTCCCTTTTTAGGATACGCAACATATGCACCCGCTGCTACTATCTTTGGACCATCGTCCCTGCTTTTGCGATTAGGAACAACCATACCACGACTATGTGCGTCATTGATAATTGCTTGCTCTGTTAGTGCAACAGCACCCATGGTAGTCATTAGTAGCACAGTGTTTTCATGTGCGAGAATGTTACTTAGATCAATAAAACGTAGTTTCTTATCCAGTTTGTTTAGCAGTGCAGTATCTTGCCTGTTATAGTCAATGAACTTTTCAAAGTCTTGATTGTATAACTGATCCAGTGTGCCTTCATATGCAACCTTGCGTTCATCTAGTTCATGTTCACCAATAGCATCCAGTGTATAACTGTGACGCTCTTCATAGGTGTATTTGCGATACAGTTGCATGTAGTCCAAGTGTACCCGCCCTACTAGATCAAATGTATTGCTTTCTTTACCAAAGCGTTCAAATGTGCGCTTTTTAGGCTGTTGTCCAAACAAGCACCACTTGCGGTTGTCATCTTTACTAAGCACACGGGTAATACGATTAATTGTATAGGGTATATCATATCCCTCACTGTTCCAACCACTTACAATATCTGCATCATCTAACAAGTCTAGGAATACTTCTAGCATCTCTGCTTCACTTGTAAACAGGTATGTGTTATCGAATCGTTTTGTTAGATCCTTAGCAGTTTCCATTGTCATACCACTGGGCGGGATAGCAAGTGTTACAAGCGTATCTGTCCAGTCTAAGTATATACTAATTGCTGTAATTGGATTAAAAGGATCGTCAGGACTACTGTAGCCTTTTTCTTTGTGAAAATCTACTTCAATATCGAAAAAAGCAGTTTGCAGTTTAGGAGCATCTTTGCCTAAATAGTTTTCTTCCAAACAACGAAACACAGGATTAATGTCGCTTTCCCATGTGCCTTTGTCTCCTTGTATTTTTAGTTCACGCTGAAACTCTTTGCGATTGCGTGTTGCAAATCGACTTACTGGCGTATCAAAGATAGTTTTGTATTTGCCACGTTGATCATCATAATAAAACACATAGTTGGCACTATACTCTTTGTATTCACGTTTGCCATCTACACGTTCCACTACATGGATACGATCACGTTCTCTATCAAAATATGCGTCTACATAACTCAATTTTTTATCCTGTCATACCAAAGTTTATGCACTATTGTAGCATCTTTATAATTATTGTCAATGTCAAAATATTCTGTTGCAGCGTTGTAGAGTTCCTTATCTAATACTGGATCTAACAATCTTTTAGACTCTATCCTTAACCAATTTATATTACAACCTATATAATTTTCATGCAAATTTTTTTTAGTTAGCGACGGGCTGTCTTTGTTCATATCCTTGTAATGATTATTTGCAATTTCAACATCTACACACATCACTATTGTTTTCATATCTTGCTCTAGCATACTAGCAAGATGTTCTACTTTACAAAACATTTCTAACTTATTGCGAAACTTCCACTCATATTCTAACCAGTTTTGTTTACTTCTTTTTTTGTTATATACATATTTTTTAATAAATTTAACTTTACTTTTTGGATTTAAAACTGCACTAGCAGGTAAATCTTCATAGGGCAAATTGTTAAATTCTTCTAGAGTATCAGGCCAACCATCATTGTGCATATTACGATAAACATCTTTTTGTGGAAACATAACACTGTGATGAAACGTTGGTTTATCTATTGTAAGCCATAATAGCCATCTCATGTGATTCATAAAACCGCCGCCAGGACCTAATATCTGCATTAAAATAATCCTAAAACGTAAATCCCTGTGAGAAGTATATTCATCCAAAGTAAACTGTTTTCTCGCCATAGATACCCTACAGCAATCCAAAGTCCATTAGCAATAATAAATGCCCAGTGATGAAAATAAAGTTCGGGAACAAAACTTGCTAGACTAGCAGCAACTACTAGTGTTGTTGTTGCTAACCATGCTAACCACTGGTAGGGTTTTTTATCTACCACCATAGTGCCGCTACTCCATAGCCAAAAACATTGACACATGCAAAGTAGGCAGTAAGCAACATAATCCATGCTGCACCTCTACGCCAACTTGCATATAGTTGTGTTACGCTTCCTACAAAAAATCCAGGATAAACAAGTAACATATTTGGATTGTCAGCATTTACTGCCAGTAACATACTTGCACCCACTGTGAAGATGAAACTAATCAACTCAAAGAAGAATGCGGTCTTATCGCTGGTATAACTGTTAATCCAAAATTGTTTTACTTTTTGCACTTAGATTTTGCCCACAGTAGCCAGGATGTTCTCAAGTTCACTGTATTCATCGCTATGCTTCTCGAAGTCTGCTTTGTATGCTGTGCGCAATGCTTTTTTAAGCACTGTTGGTTTAATCTGCATTTCTTCTGCAATTGCTTTGATTGTGTCGTTGAGACCATCGTTTAGATCATCAACTTCCTGCATTACAGTGATGCCTTCATTTACTAGTTGTGTTAGTTTTGCTTTATCTTCAGTCGAAAAAACTCTGTCACTCATGTGAATACTCCTTGTTGATTATGCTTTATTATATATGTATGTGAGAGAAGTGTCAAGTAATATTTTGAAATATTACCACTTGCGACATGACCAATAACGTGCTTTTGTCTTAGGTCCTGGATTATCACAATTATGTCTTGCACGGAAACTCTTACGAGCTTTTGGATTGGACTTACGGATACTCATAGTTTTTTCACCGGCTTTCTTAGCACTAGTGCCTCCATGGCCAAAGTTCACTTTGATTACATTGCCTTTTTTATTCTTAACGTATACTTTAAACTTTTTAACATCACCACGCATTGGCTTGTTTAGTTTTACTTTACGTCCTTGGTACTCTGCTTCAAATAAGTCATTTTCATCAATGCTGTATCCTAGATACCCATACTCTTCATGGAAGTCTTGTGTATCCTCAAGTGTTACTTCATCTTCAAAGATGGCTTGTTCAAATGCTTCGTTAATGCCCATAGGTTTTCCACCTTTAGTCATTGACATTTTAGTAACAGGTTTAGCACCCGGCTTTGATATAGTTGATGTTGCACTGACTTTTTGATTGTTGCCCAAATTTGCACTTGCGCTAAACTCTTTCTGTCCACTATAGCGTTGCTTGGCTTGAACGTTCGTTCCAGCAACACTAGATCCAACTGTTTGAGTATACCCAGTCTCTGGACTACCCTTCACATCAAGCGTAGTGCCGCCTGACTTGTAAGTTGCTTGTTGATAACCTGGAGTAGCATCTGGTCTGAATGTTTGCTTTGCTTGAAAGCCGCCTATTTTAGGAGTACTAATACTGCGCATATTGCCACTGCGATCTTTAACAACTGTGCCACCAGCATCACGAGTAGTAACTCTGTTTGCTGCTTTGTTTACAGTGGTAGTCACACCCTGTTTATTTGTTGTGGTAACTGGTTGTTCTGTAATAAAATCACTTGCTCTCATTTGTTTTTAACATTCTTTGCTTTGCCCTTGCGATTCTTCTTAGGGTCTTGTCTACGTTTTCTGTTTACTGCTTTTGCAATTGCTGCCTTGCCACCACTGGCTCTTAAACTTGCAGCCTTTGATTTAGACAAACACTTTGGTTTGCCCTCACCTTTTTTTCTATCCCCACACTTACCAATTCTTTCGCCTTTGGTATTATAACGATCCCAGCCGCCGCCTCCGGCGCCGCCCTTTTTGCCTTTGCCGAACCAAGAACGCAAGTCCTCATGTAGTTCAACAATACGCATTATTTCTTCTTGCTGTTGCCCCAGTTGGCTGCACCAACTTTGCGGCATTTTACTAGTGCGCCACTAGCATATGCACTGGGCCATACTTTGTAGCGTGATTTTACTTTGCGATAGCAAGCATCTTTTTCGCCTGCTTTTTCATCAAACTGTTCTTCTGTAAGTGATTCTTCAACACTTTCTTTTAATGCACTCTTGTACATATCTACTGCTTTAGCAAAGTCATCATTTGTCATCATGCGTTTTGTTTCAGGATGATCTGGATTATCCACAGCCATGCGCACACTACTACCATCTATGTCTTTTTCTTTCTTAAAGTCCATGTATGCTTGCATCTTTTTAGGATCTATTTCACGAGCTCCTTCTTCAATGTCTTCACTGGCTTTTTTAAACAAATCTAATTGTGTGCCCTTTGGAATCTCAATTACTTTAGGTTCTTTTGGTTTATTTCTGTCCTGCAATCTAGCCATTGCATCCAAACTTGACCTGTTGCGCAGACTTGCAATACTTTTATATTCTTCAAGTTCTTCTTCAGTAATGCCTTCGCTCATGCCAGTCACTGCTTTCATTGCACGATCCAGCATGCCCATGTTTTGATCTACACTAATTTTAAGATCTGGATCATTGCGCTTTGCTTCTAGTTCACTTTTAGCAAGTGCAGTAATTTTCATAGCAAGTTCCATCTTATCGCCCTTGCCCATCTGCACAGCACGAACAAGTTCAAGCACTTCTGCTTGCACTGCTTTACGCTCAGGACTGAATGATTTTTTCATAATCTCTACTGTGGCATCCATTGCAGAGTTTTCTGAGAACTGACGGAAACGCATTAGTCTTCCTCAGCCTGCTTTACTGCATACATGTGTGCATCTTTAAGAGCTTGGAATGCTTCAGCAATCTTTTCATGTGCTACATTCAAGTAACTTTCGTCACCACCTTCAGCAATTACTCCGCCGCTAAGTTGTCCACCTTCTGATGTAATATCAACAAGTTGTTCCATTACTTTGTATGTACTAGCAAACATGCGATCAAGTTTTGCTGCACCAATGTTTGTTTCTGCAACTGTTGTAGCAACTGTGCTAAGATCATTACCAGCTTCAACTTCACTTTTCATAAAGTTACGATAGCGTGTTGCCATATCATCAGTTTCTTTAACTTCCGCTGCTTCAACAACAACTGGCTGGTAAGGATTCTCTGCACTGATAGCATTAAACTTGCTTAGTAGGTTTGCTGTTTCAGCAATCTCTACTGGCTTTGTGCTTGGAGCACTTTCAACAACAACTGAAGTTTCCTTGTTCTCTTCGATGTCGTTTAGTTTCTGTACTAGTTTAAAAAAGTCAGACATTATTTTTTGCTCCATTCTGAAAATTTACTCATTGTAAGTGGTCTTGTTGTATCTTGTGCCATACTCATATCAGGCTTTGATTTAGGAAGTGCCATTTTGTTTGCCATTTTCTGTTTTGTTTGTGCAGGCACTGCTGGTTTACTTTTTGGCAACGGCATTCTTTCTTTAGTCTTGCTTAGACTCGCAATGATGTCACCAATTACATCTTCATCTTCTTCAATGTCTTGGTCTTCCATCATCTTCATATCAAAACCACTTACTTTAACACCATAGCGATCTTCTAGTTCGTCAGCAACCATATCAAAAATTTCATCTTCGCCGTCGCCAGGATTAACCATTACTTTTACATTTACATCTGTTGGAAGTTTATCAAGTGCTGGTCCATCATATTCAATGTTTGTTGCTTTAACCATTACTTCACGATCTTCTATGACCACTGCTTCTTCAACATTTTCACGGATCAATCCCATTTTCATTGCAGCTCTGTACAATGCTTCTTGGTAGTCGCCCATGTCAGCGTACTTACTTTCAGGACCAACCATTGCTTCAATTTTGCGAGCAGCATCTTTGTCCATGCTGGCAAGTTGTCTCATGCTCATGCGACCTTCTACAACTTCTGCTTCAGTAACTTCTACGCTTTCCGCATAAAGTCCATCAATGTCACCCAAATAACCATCACAAGCATTGTCCTCATCATTAGGACAATCGCCGCCACAATATCTGCACTCTTCTTTTTCTTCCATTGTCATAGCGTCTGTCATATCACCAGCAACAGGAACAACTGCTAGTTCTACATCAGACATTGCTTGACCTTCCATGTAGTGCTTAACACTACCCAAGTAGTCAGCAGCCTTAGTAATCTTTGCTGCAACCCAACCATCAATGCCTTCCATCTCTGAGACATCTTTAAGCATCTTGTGAATTGCTACTGCATATTTTGCACTCTTGTAGCAATCGCTTCGCGCCATTTGCACTTCATGATCCTTTTCAGCCTCATGAGCCATGTCAGCTAAACCTTCATTTAACTGTTCTTTTTCAACATTAAGTTGTTCAAGTTTTGTAATAATATCACGCATTTTATTTGTTCCTGTTTTACTTGCTTTTTATATTTATCGTTTGACTAGTGGTGTGCCCATAATGTTAGACTTAACATCAAGTGCATTGACTGCAGTACCGTCTGGTTTTTTCTTTTGTGGTGCAGTTGGAATGCCGTTTTTGTCTCGCTTAATTTTAGCATGTGCTTGCACTGGATTTGCTACTGTAGCCATACTAGCACTTGCTGTTGCAGTTGCACTTGCTGATTCTGTTATTTCTTTAATTCTCATTACCATGTCTCCCAGTCTGGTAGTACTGTATTTAAGTATTCTCTATGCATTTCAGTTGTAGGATGCATGTCCCCGCATGTATACAATTTTTTATCTATTATATCTTGTACATTTCTAACCTTA
>UEXM01000934.1_pt1 | contig 27563 bp, 48 predicted proteins | sample 1796661 | NCBI WGS metagenome assembly UEXM01 (sample SAMEA4772469, study PRJEB27181) | metagenome
ACGTTTTTTAATGCGAAATTGGTGAATCCGAGGTGGCAGCCTGGCTTACCAAATTGGTAAAGAAAGAGAACATGGCAAAGTATAGATGTAAGTGCAAAGAGTTTGAAATATCAAAAGCAACTATGACGATAGTCGAAGGAAAAGTTGTGACTCGCGAAGCTTACTGTGAAGACTGTAAGTCCTATGGCTCTTACGTTAAAGAACATGAAGGCTTTGGTGGCATCATTAAGAAACCTAATGGAACAGTCAGCAAAAAGTTCTAACTATGGCAAAGGGAAGAAAGAAGAAACCAACTAAGATTAAGGAGATGCAAGGCACGTTAACGCCTGGCCGATTCCTTGAGAACGAAATGCAGGTTGAGTTAGTAGACAAAGTTCCTACTCCTCCGGACTATCTAAACGAAAAAGGGAAAGTAGAGTGGAATCTAGTTGCGCTAGAGTTACACTCAAAAGGAATGTTGCACTTTGTAGATCTAGCTTTGCTATCTGCATACTGTAATGAGATGGGTATTTACTTAGAGAATTCTGAGTACTTAAAAGAAAATGGGTCAGTGGAAAGAACTTATCGAGACGGTAAGATGTATAGTTCTAAGCTAAGACCCGAAGTAAAAATAGCAAGAGACGCGTTAGTAGCAGCAATGAAACTAGCAACTCAATTTGGATTTACTCCTTCATCACGAGCGAGCATTCCACAACCAGGAGCAAAAGAATCAAATGACGACGAGTACCAGTTCTTCCAGTAAATACTATTTTGATGAGGTTGCTGCCAACAGAGCAGTAACGTTTATTGAAAGACATGTCACGCACGTGAAAGGAGAGTTAGCTGGAGAGCCGTTCATCTTAGAGGAGTGGCAAAAGGAGGAGATAATTAAACCACTCTTTGGCTATAAAAACAGAAAGACTGACATAAGAAGATACAACACTGCTTACATTGAAATACCAAGGAAGAATGGGAAAAGTAATTTGTGTGCAGCGATAGCATTGTACTTACTTTTTGCTGATGGAGAAAAAGGTGCAGAGGTTTATTCTGCGGCAGGAGATAGAGCTCAAGCTGGAATTGTTTTTGATTTAGCAAGACAAATGTGTCTCAATGATAAAGTAATATCTAGCAATTGTAAGATCTTCAAAAACTCAGTTGTGCATGAGAAGTCCGGTAGTTTTTACAAAGCCATTTCTGCAGATGCTTCTACTAAGCACGGGTTCAATGCCAGCGGAATTATCTTTGATGAGTTGCACGTCCAACCTAACCGAGACTTATGGGATACGCTAACCACATCGACTGGGGCTAGGAAACAACCGCTCACGATAGCAATTACAACGGCTGGTTATAACAAGAACTCGATATGTTGGGAAGTGCATGAGTATGCAGTTAAAGTACAAAAGGGAATAATTAAAGACGAAGGCTTCCTAACGGTGATATATGCAGCAGACGAAGAGGATGATTTTACGAAAGTATCGACTTGGAGAAAAGCAAATCCTGGTTTTGGTACAATTGTCAAAAAAGAATACTTAGCTAAAGAGGCAGAGAAAGCACAGAAGATAGTATCGTATGAGAATACCTTTCGCAGATTGCATCTGAATCAATGGACTACTAACGAGACCAAATGGCTTAGCGACCAGCAGTGGATGACATGTGACCTCAATGAAATCAAAGAAGAAGATTTTGTTGGAAGAGAATGCTACGCTGGACTTGACCTCGCTAGCGTTAGAGATGTTACTGCATTGGTTTTGATATTCCCATCAGAAGATCGCGTCGATGTTTTACCATACTTCTTTACTCCTAGAGACAATGCATTCATAAGAAGCAGAAGAGATGGAATAGATTATCTAGGTTGGGAAAAGAAAGGCTTAATGGAATTGACAGATGGAGACGTAACAGACTACAACTTCGTTAAGGATAAAGTGAAAGAGTTAGCTGAGAAGTTCGTTGTGAAATCTATAGCTTATGACCGTTGGAATTCTTCTCAGTTAGTAATTGACCTTTTGGCGGAAGGTTTACCTATGGCACCATTCGGACAAGGATTTGTCTCGATGAGTGCACCGACAAAGGAACTAGAGAGATTGGTTCTAGCAAAACATCTTAACCACGGAGGGAATGAAGTCTTGAGATGGATGTGTTCGAATCTACAAATGAGATTAGACCCTGCTGGCAATATAAAGATGGACAAAGGGAAATCAAAAGAAAAGATTGACGGCATGGTATCATTAGCTATGGCGTTAGGAAGAATGATGAATCCAGGAGACAAGTCTGGACCATCTGTTTATGAAGAAACTGATATTACATTTATTTAATAACCAATTGTGGATGGGCTTATATTTGTACTATCCTATAAGAAACTATGGCATCTATATTTGACTTATTCAGAAGAAAGGAAAAGAGATCTAATAACTTCCTAAGATCAGCTCTAGGAGGCGGCACTAATACTGGCGTGACAGTAAGTGAAGACTCTAGTTTAACTTATAGCACGGTGTATGCTTGTGTCCGAGTTCTTTCGGAATCAGTTGCATCATTACCAATCAACGTCCTTAAAAAAGAAAGCGACGGTGATAGAACAAATGATACTACTCATCCAGTTTATAAGCTATTAGCAAAACGTCCTAACAACTACATGACTAGTTATACATGGAGACAAATCCTCATGACAAATTTAGTCTTGAATGGTAACAGTTATTTTAAGATCGAACGTGATGCAAGCGCGCGTCCAATAGCCTTACATTATATACCTAGCGACATTGTTTCTTGCAAGCTTGTTGACGGGGAATTGTATTACGATATTAAAGGATCAGAAGGCGAAGTTGTTTCCCACGAGAACATGTTGCACTTCTTAGGACTAGGATATGATGGCATCAAAGGTAAGAGTGTAATACAAACACATGCAGATACTATAGGATTAAGTATTGCAGCAAACAAATATGGTGGAAGCTTTTATGGTAACGCAGCTTCTCCATCTGGTATCTTGTCCCACCCTGGGAAACTATCTAAAGAAGCAGCTGAAAGATTGAAATATAGTTGGAATTCAACTTACGCAGGAGGACCTAACAATGCACATAAGACTGCTATCTTAGAAGAAGGTATGGCATTCAAGCCAGTTTCATTAAGCCCTCAAGATGCAGACTTCTTAAACACTAGAAAGTTCCAGGTATCAGAGGTAGCAAGGATTTTTAGAGTCCCACCACACATGATAGGAGATTTAGAGCGAGCTACCTTCTCAAACATAGAGCAACAAAGTCTCGACTTTTTGATTCATACACTAAGACCTTATTTGGTCAACCTAGAACAAGAGTTGGAGAGAAAACTATTTAGAGAGAATGAGCTAGACTCTTATTATATTAAATTCAACACCAATGGCTTATTAAGAGGAGACTCTGAAGCTAGAGCTAAATTCTATAAAGACATGAGTTCAATAGGTGTTCTATCTGTAAATGAAATAAGAAGACTAGAAGATCTTAATGACATCGGAGAAGTTGGAGACCAACATTACTATGCTCTTAACTATGCTCCTATTGGAGAAACAAAAGAAGACGATGCCAATACCGAATCCTAAACCTAACGAAACATCTGAAGAATTCATCGAAAGATGTATGTCTGATGAAACAATGCAAGAGTACGATGACGAGCAAAGACTCGCAATATGCTCTAACCAATTAGATGATGATATGGAAAATAACAAAGAAGTAATTGATACAAAAAGACACATTCAAAAAATAGAAGAAACCGAAGATTCTATTATAATTTTCTATGCCAAGCATGAAGACGAAGTCCCTATGGAAGACGAAGTCTCAGAAGAATTAGAAGATGAGATCGAAGATGAGGTTGAAGACGAGGACTATCCTTTGTATCAAAGATCAAATCATAATAAAGAGATCAGAACTTTTGATGTTCAAAATTTAGAACTAAGAGAAGTTGGTGACAAGAAAACAGTTGTTGGATATGCTAGTGTGTTTAATACACTATCTAACGACATGGGATTTAGAGAACTTATTTCTCCAGGTGCATTTGATGGTAGGCTGAAAGACGATGTACGTTTTTTAATCAATCACGAAGGACTACCTCTTGCTCGTACAACTAATGATACCTTAAGGCTGTCAACAGATAAGACAGGATTAAGATATGAAGCAGATGTTGCCGATACTTCTATGGGTAGAGATCTTATGGAGTTAATGAAAAACGGAACCATCAACCAAAGTTCTTTTGCTTTTACTGTTGATGATGATTCATGGGAAGTTAAAGATGGAGTGAATGTAAGAACTATTAACAAAGTATCAAGACTTTATGATGTGTCTGCCGTTACTTATCCAGCTTATGAAGAGGCATCAGTTGGACTACGTTCTATGGAAGCTTGGAAGAAAGAAGAGGATGATAAGGTAATGAAAGAAAACTTAGAAAAAGAACAAGAAGAAAGAAAGAAGGAAGAAGTGGATTTAACTAAACGTTCTCTCAGTGAGCTACGTTTGTCAATCATAAAAACAAAGTAACTAATTATTAAAAACTGAAACTAAGATGAAAACATCTAAATTCTACACAGAGGAGAGAGCGTCAGTTGTTGAAAATATGGAAGCAATCGTAGACACGGCGAAAGTCGAAGCACGAGAGCTTACAGATGACGAGACAACTAACTTCGATTCTCTAAATGACAAAGCTACTGCTCTAGAGGCACAAGCTAAAAGAGCTGCATCTTTTGAATCTTTACAAGCTTCTAAAGCTAGTAAGGTTGAAGAAGTAACTAACACACCAAAAGAAATTCGTAACTACTCTTTCCAAGACGCTATGAAAGCTGCTTACTCTGGTAAGTTAGAAGGCTTGATTGCTGAGATGGATCAAGAAGCTAGACACGAAGCTCGTTACACTGGCCAATCTTATAAAGGTATCGGTATTCCAGCTTCTATCCTAACTCGTGCTGCTGTAACAACTGCTGCTTCTGCCGCTACTGAAGTTATGTCTTTCACTGACCAATTAGATGCTAACCTAGTATTGACTAGCGCTGGTGCAAATCTTTACACAGGAGTAAATGATGCTAAATTCCCAGTTGTTTCTGGAATTACATCATCTTGGGTAACTGAAGATTCTGGTTCAGATGTTGCAGCTACTGGCGCAACTGGAAGCTTAACCTTAGAGCCTCACAAACTTATTTCTGTTGTTGATATGTCTGCTGAAGCAATGACTCAAAACCCTGGTCTTGAGGCTGCTATCCGTAGAAACATGGCGCAATCTATCGCTGCTACTTGGGAAAAAGCTTTACTAGCTAAAACTGATGTAGGTGGTGCTGCTCCAGTATCTATCTTTGCTGATGCTGCTGCTGGTGCGACTGGCGTAACTGCTGCTGATTTTATCGCAATGGAAGCTACTGTATTAGGAAACAATGTACCTTTAGAAGGTTCTAGAATGGCATACTTGTTTGACAAAGACGCTTATTCTTCTATCCGTACTTTACTTCAAACAACTGGAGTTGCTGCTCTTTGGGATCCAAATGACAAGAGATTGAATAACTACTTTGGATTCTTTAGCACAAACGCTGGTAACGGTGGAACTGCTGACAAAGCTCACGCTTTATTCGGAGACTTCTCGAAAGTGCACCTTGCTCAGTTTGGTGGCTTGGACATACTTTTCGATCCGTACACGAAGTCACGTCAAGGACTTGGTTCAATGGTTGTTACTAGTCTTGTTGATGGAGATGCTGTTCAGAATGACAAAGCTTTCTCTACATTGATTGAAGCGTAATAAGAATTCCTTTTTTCTGTTTGTTGTTTTATCGGGAGGGCTTGGGCACGTCCCTCCCTCCTGATAATTCTTTAAAAAAAAACTATGAGCGACTACTTACCATATTTTAGAATAAAGCCACAAGAGGATAGAACTACTTATGCGGTTACCCTTGACGAAGCTAAAGCTCATTTGAGAATAGTTAACACGCACACAGATGATGATGCTTATATTACGGAACTAATAAAGATTGCACAAGCTTTAGTTGAGACAGAGTGCTCTTTTACTTTAACACCACAAGAAATGATAGCCATTGGAGACGAATGGCCAGATAATGATGTTATTGATTTAGGAATATCTTGCTCGGGAACTGTTGCGGTTAAGTATTACAACACTAGTAATGTTCTTACTACACTAGTCTTAAACACTGACTACTATGTTTCAATGCCAATAGGAAGCGTACAAGGCATTAGAATCTACCCGGTAACTTCATGGCCTGACTTATATGACAAGCCTGATAGTATAGAAATCACTGTTACCACTGGAATGCGAAGTGTGTTAGTGGCAGATAACCCTGCACAATACTTACTTGCTAAACAATGCATGTATCTTATCATCGGTAGATACTACGAGATGAGACAAGACGTTGTTACTGGAACCATGGTAAGTGAAATGCCTTTAGCAGCTAAGCACATAATAAATCAAATAAGGAATGTCACGATATGCTAAACATAGGAAGGTTAGATCTTAAGTTTCGTTTTTATACCGGTAGTTCTGCTTTAAACGCTTACGGAGAAGAAGTAGAGTCTTTTGCTGCAGGACAGTATTTCTATGCTAGAAGAGTTTATAAAAAATTTGAAACAAATATGGATGCAGCTGCTTATCACGGAGAATCAACTTTAGAGTTGATAATAAGATTTGATGATGCTGTGAAATTAAACACTCAAATACGTGGCCCTATATTTTCAGGAGATGGGGAAACACAGGTGTATACAATAACAGGAATTGAAGAATTAGGAAGAAGAGAGGGAATGAAACTTTATGCAACAAGATTAGTGTCACAAGAAAGTAATTAGTGGACAAAGTACAAGTACATATCGAAAAGCAGTCAATGCTTCAAATAAAGAATAGTCTAGCCAAATTATTTCCAACTGATGCTAAGCAAAGACGAGCCTTGACTAATTCAGCTAAGAGATCTGCTAAGCCAATTCAAAGAGCTTTGAAAGATCTTATTAAAGCTAAAGCATCTAAAACTGCTAAAGAAAGAAGAAGATTAGGTTACTCGGTAGGTAAACTTAGAAAGTCTATAAGGATATTCCCTTCTAAGAAAGGTATGAAGTCCGGTAAGGTAGGAGCTTACGTTGGACCAATGATTAAAGTACCAAAGTCTATAAAGAAAAAGAAAGGGCAAACAGAAATACAAAGAAGAAAAGCAGCTCAGGAATGGGTAAAGAAAAGATCTGGATTTTACTTCTACATGTTAGAGTATGGATTTGGACCAAGAGGATCTTCACAAAAAGTAGGTGGATTAGGCTTACTCCCTAAGACTGCAGATAAAGCAGGATCTGCTGCTCTTAATCTTTTTGAAGGTGAAGTATGGAAGGAGCTAAATAAAAAGAGTATGAAACTATTTGGAACATCAGTAAAATAAATGAATCCAGGAAAATACATATATGACGAGCTCTCTACTGACGTAGGTATTGCTGCTATGGTAGGAACTAGAATTAGACCTCAGCTGAATCTTACAGCAGAAACTATAGACCTTCCGTACATTGTTTATACTGTAGACAGTAACCAGCCTAGTAATGAAAAAGGGACACTTACCGGAGCTTCTAATCTTGATGTTGTAAGCGTTACTATATCAATTTTTAACAATAACTACAGCAACTTAGCGGACGGCGGAGCAGCGGTAAGAAGAGTTTTGGATTATTCTGTAGGTTCAGGCGACTACGCTAATATACAACACGTATCTTTTCAAGGAGAAGGATATGAATTTGACGAAGACTATAAACCAAGGGGATTGTACATTCTGAATCAGAGTTACCAATTCCGCATAACAAGATAAAGATATGAAAGTTAGATTTTTAAAGACACACGTTCTTCACAGTGCTAAGCCTTTTAAAGAAGGAATGGAGATGAACTTCAACCCTAAGGTTGCTGAAATACTTTACGCTAAAGGAGTTGTAGAGATACTCGAAGAACACAACTTCGAAACACCTAAAAAAACAAAGGTTGAAAAACCTAAAAAAGAAGTAATTAAACCACAAGTAAATAACTCTAAAAACTAAATAAAAATGGCTACTACTGGTATTGTAAATGGAACTAGCATTATTGTCGGTATCGACTCTACTGCTGGAGGTGCTGGAACAACATTTGTTCCGGTAACACACTCAACATCTGCGTCAATAAGTTTCTCAATGGAAACAAGAGACGCAACAACAAAAGGATCTGATGGATATAAAGAAGTCTTAGAAGGTCTACGAAGTCTTACGATTGATTGTGAGGCAATGACTGCTCTAGATGCTGCATTCGGATATGAAGAAATGTATGCACTATGGAACAATAGAACTTTATTTAATCTTGAATTCGGTACTACCGCAACGGGTGACACTGTTTATCAAGTTAAAGGATATTTGACTTCATTGTCAGTGTCTTCTGGTGTAGAAGATTCAAGCACATTCTCAGCAAGCTTTGAGTGTACTGGAACTGTTACTACAGCGACTAACTAATTTAAAGGAGGGGGGTAAAACCTCCTCCCTTTTTTACTAACTAACAACAAAAAGAAATATGTACGAACTAATAGAAATTGAAGGAAAGCAGCTGCCTATACGCTTTGGAATGAATGCGCTAAGATTATTTTGCAAAGAAACGAAAACAAGCCTAAATGAATTTGCCACGTTGGCTAATGATTTAGATTTAGATAAGGCATGTGTACTTATCCTTTGCGGATTAAAAGATGGAGCAAGAAAAGCAGGCAAAGAATGTTCTTATAAAGTTGATGACATAGCAGATATCCTTGATGATGATTTTGGTATTCTAGAAACAGCCATGGGATATTTGAGAAATAGCTTTGACACTCCTGCATCGGGAAACTCAAAGGGGGGCAAGCCAGTTCCCAAGAAGAAAAAGTAGAATTCCACGATCTAGAGAAGATCGCTTATGGAAGGCTAGGGCTAATGCCGGACCAGTTCTGGAATCTAACGATGAGAGAATTCCGTTTAATGCAAACGGGGTATCTAGAAATGTTGGCAGATGAACAGGTTCACAATTGGGATTTGACAAGAACCCTTTGTGCTTATATTCTTTCACCTCACTTAAAGAAGGGTAAAAAGATAACGCCAAAGGATATTATCAAGCTGCCAATAGATAAAAAGAGAGATGCTGAAGATGATTTAGCTACAAGAAGACAAAAAGCAATCTTTGACCTCAAAAGACATGAGAAGATTAAAGCCAAACAGACAAAAGAAAAGAAAGAAGGAAAGAATATGAACCCTTTTATAGGAAACAAAAATGGCTAACAAAAAAAGTATCAACTTATTCTTAGGGCTGAATTCTTCTCAGTTCCAAAAAGGATTGACTAAGGCTCAAAGAAGACTAAAGAGATTCGGATCTTCTATGAAAAGAGTTGGTAGGTCTATGACCACTTCTTTGACTCTTCCTTTAGTTGGTATTGGAGCAATAGCAGGAAAAACCTTCATGGACTTTGAGCAATCAATGCTTAAAGTAAAAGCAATATCTGGTGCAACAGGAGAAGAATTTAAAGCATTAGAAGCTAACGCTAAAGCATTAGGATCTTCTACAATGTTCACCGCTTCTCAAGTAGCCGGTCTTCAATTAGAACTTTCCAAGTTAGGTTTAACTCCTGGCCAAATAAATGAGTCGACTAGTTCGATACTAAGTTTAGCACAAGCAACTGATTCAGATCTTTCTCAAGCTGCAGAAGTAGCAGCAAAAACAATGAACGCGTTTGGCTTAGAAGCTACTGACATGAATCGTATTGCTGATGTGATGGCTGATTCATTTAGTTCGTCAGCATTAGACATGACTAAGTTCGAAACAGCAATGGCTTCTGTCGCTCCAGTAGCAAAACAAGCAGGATCTGATATAGAACAAACAACAGCTATCCTTGGTGTACTTGTAAACAATGGTGTTGAAGCATCAACTGCTGGTACTGCTCTTAGAAATATCTTCCTAGATCTTGCTAAAGAGGGTCAGACAATGGGAGAAGCAATGGCGGAGATTCAGAACTCTACGAATCCTCTAGCTACCTCGATGGAAATGTTTGGGAAAAGGGGAGCTACCGTTGCAACTATCTTAGCGAACAACGGAAAAGAGATCCAAGCTCTGAATGAAGACTTTAAAGATTCAGAAGGAGAAGCTAAGAGAATGGCAGACATTATGGACTCCGGATTAGGTGGTTCATTAAGAAAACTAAAAAGCCAATTGGAAGGCGTGGCCATACAATTAGGTGCAATCCTAGTACCTATATTCCAAAAGTTGATTGGGTTCGTTAAAAATGCTCTAGATGCGTTTAATGGATTAACTGGAGAACAAAAGAAGTTAGCTGTTGGATTAGGTCTTGTAGCAGCAGCTATTGGCCCTCTTCTTTCTTTATTCGGATTCTTAGCTACTACACTTGCTGGACTAATGAGTCCGGTGACTTTAGTGATAGCGGCTTTGGCTGGAGCTGGATATGCAATTTACAAAAACTGGGAGCCTTTCAAAAAGTTGCTAGTAGACCTTATCAACTATTTTATAGACTTATATAATGAGTCTATGTTGTTTAGAGGTGTTGTTGAATTGATATCTTTAGCATTTAAAAACGCTTGGGCAAACATTAAGTTGTTCGGCAAAGCTGGTTGGGCGATAATAAGTGCATTCGGCGAAAACATACGTAGCCTTTTTGGTGGCATTGGTAAGATTATCAAAGGAGCGTTTACAATGGACAAAGATCTTTTTAAAGAAGGTCTTTCCGGAATGAGCGAAGCCATGGGTGATGTATTTGATCCAAGTAAAAACACAGCACTTGGTGAAGCAGTTGATGAACATGGGAAAACAATTGCAGAAAACTTAGATACCGCAATAAAGAATACTCTAGGAGAAAGAGAAAAGATAGAATTCGTCACAGAAGAAGATATACAAGGCGGAGTTGATGCTGTTACCGACATGGTAACTAGAATGAAAAATAAGCTGACAGGAGTATTAGGTGGTGGAGGAGGAGGAGAAGCCGAGCCTTCTACATCTGGGTTTTCGCTTAATATACCGGACATGGCTAGCGGAGGTGGTTTGTTGCCGTCTACAACTCCAGAAGAAGGTGACGGAGGATTTTGGAGTAAGAGTGCTGACGAGATTGCTGAATGGGCCAGTTCCGCACAAGAAAACATTGGTAAGTTCCAAGCAACTTGGGGGAAAGCTATCAACCAAGCAGCTGACATATATAGCCAATTTATCGACGGTCAAATAGAAAAAGACAGACAAAAATTAGATGCGGATCTAAGTAAATTAGAAGAAGACAGAGAAAGATCAATATCGTTTGCGGAAGCAACTATATCGGATGAAGAAGAATTAGAGCAAGCCCTTTTTGATATTAACGAAAACTTTGATAATCAATCGGAGGCTTTGCAAGAAGAGCAAGGTAAGAAGGAAAGAAAGTTACTACGTAAGCAAGCGTCTGCACAGAAAGTGGCTTCTCTTTTTAGCGTTGCCGCAAGTACGGCGGATGCAGTTATGAAGGCTGTAGCAGCGTTCCCGGCAACTGCTGGTCAGCCATGGGCTGGTATTGCAGGAGGAATGGGAGTAGCTCAAGCTGGAGCAATCTTAGCGGCTCCACTTCCGGCTCTTGCAACAGGAGGTTTAGCATTCGGACCAACCGCAGCGTTAGTAGGGGATAACCCTAATGCATCAGTCGATCCAGAGGTTATTGCACCGTTATCTAAATTACAATCAATGATGGGAGGAATGCAAAAGGTAGAAGTTCAAGGTGTAATTAGAGGAGAAGATATTTGGTTGACAAACAATAAACAAATAACAAGACAAGCTAGACTAGGATAATGGCATTAGGAAACTTATACGCTTACTCGGAATTCACATCAGACCAAGATGTTACTTATAAACTATCGATCTATGATTCTGAATACGCTGCAGGAACTAGTTACGAATTTACTAGTGGCGTGGATGGGTTTAGCTTAACCTACAAAGGTAATGGAGACGAAAGGTATCAACCTATAAAATCTTCTAGCGTAAGTTTCAACATGAACGTTCCTAGCACCTCTAGCCCTCTTTACACAATCATCAACAACTTACAATCTTCGAGCCAAGATAGGTATAAGTTAAAAATTGAAAGATCGATAAATGGAGGATTGGTTTACGCTGATTTTTGGCACGGCATTATAGTAAGCGACATTGCAGAATTTGCAGATGTTTCATATCCAGCTTTTCACCAACTAACCGCAACTGATGGCTTGGGTTTAATGAAAGACATTGACTTTAATAGAGATGTTTACGATGGCACCAACGGGACTCTAGATGGTTCATATACAATGGCAAATATCTTTTCTAATATGCTTCGGTATTACAATCCGATAGTTGACTTTTTTGGAGCTGACGATCTTTTTACCACAGAACTTTGTCATTGGTACGAAGACACTATGCCAACACCCGCTGAAGTTCAGAGCCCATGGGATTTAGCCGCTGCATATCCCTATGCTTTCACAAAAATAAAACGAAATAATGAAGGCGAAGTAGAAGAGGTCAATCCTATATCTGCATACAAAGTTCTTGAGGAATTGTTGAAAGCCTGGGGAATGAGAATATGGCAGCAAGACGGTCATTGGTGGGTGGCTCATGTTGGGATGTGGGCAGATCTGGCAGGGTTTAGTTTATGGTATCGAACAAGGAAACAAACCGGGGTTATTATAGCGTCAGGAGAGTATGCAGAAGGAGACTTCCAAAAAGAGCTTGGAGATATTGGTGACGGTTATGACATAACAAAGCTTTCTGGAGGTGTTGATTCGTTCCTGCCAGAAGTGAGATCTGTTCAAGCTGAGTATTCTAACTGGGAAAATAATGGAGTTTACCCACCTGGTGATGGCATGTGGGGAATACAAAATTTAGTTAGTTGGACTTCGAATGCTGACATGGAATCGAACCTAATTGATTTTGGTTATTTTGTTGCTGGTGCAAATAATTCTTTTTTATTGCAAGATTTGATTCAAGGTAGACTTGACGCAAGTGGAACCGCTGTCTATCCTGATAGGGTTTCGGCGGTGTATATGATTAAGATTGGAGCTTACTATTGGAATGGCGACGAGTGGACAACTACACAATCAGTTTTTACTTCACCTCTTTGGAACGCGTGGACTCTTAGTGGAACGTATTTTAATTCTTTCACTCCAGTAGGGTTTGCAGGATCTAACTTCCAACAAGAGATGCCGGCAGTTCCAGCAAGTGGCCAGCTATATTATGCTGTTAGAAAAAGAGAGACGAATGCTTTTTTTGGTGATGGCGGCAATGATTATGACGTGAGAATTTGGCCAGCTCCTCCATTTCAATTCCTTATAGACGGAGAGACTACTTCGGGAAGAATCTTTGGAGCTGCTCAAGCTTCTACTGATGCTAACCTTGTTTTAGATCTTGGAGAAATACTTTTAGGAGATGGGCCTACCACATCGGCCCCTAACTGGGGACGCATTAGAGTAAGTAACGGAACTACTTTCCAGCCTACAGTTCAAGAAACCTGGCAAGCTTGGCAAACAGGAACCACGGGAAGGATCACACAAATTTTGGTTCAAGAATGCTTAGCGGGTCAACAAGAGTTTACTCCCTTGAATAATTATAATTTTATTCTCAGAAACAAAGCAGCTTTTAGATTTGGAGATGCGTTAGACGATAACACAAGAGGGGGTAATAGAATGCTTGCTAACGGATGGACTTTAACTGCTAACACCGACCAAGTCAGTGGCGAGTTTTTTAAAGCTTCTAAAGATGCTACTGGAGTAAATGTAACCACTGATGAAAACGGAGACAGTTTTGCTGGCGGAGAATTAGGAACAGAATTTTAAAAGTATATATGAGTAGTCTAGTTCAATACAAAGAGATATCGAGAGTTTCTTCAGCTGTCGCAGCTGGAACACTTGGCGGGATCATAAACATCAATGCTTTGACCGTTCCATTAAAGACTGGTGACGATATTTGGATAAGAACACCAAGGGGAGAAAGTATAAGGTTTCAGATTACTGGTGATGCTCCTATCGGAACGACTGCTATTAGAGTAGATATTAGCGGATCTTATCCAGGTATCACTAGTACGTTGTCAGGAATACCAGTAAACTCGGCTGTGATGCTCCCAGATGTGTCAACAGCTTTACTTGCTCGAACGTCTTATCAATACTTAAATTGTACAGGAAAAGTCAACGCCGGCACAAGTCAAAATTGGAAGTTCGGCCATTTGTACGGAGTTCAGTATTACAATTGGAATCAAGATTCTGGAGACAATGGGGTAACAGTAGACAGCTCAACTGTTGCAATAGATAGAAGCTTTCAACATATCGGATTTAGAGTACCTTACGATTGTGAGCTTGTAGGATGGAGCGGTTCAGGGAAAAACTCAAACGGAAACAGAGATTTTGCTGGTGGCTTATATGTAGGAACTCCGCAATGGGGAACGACTAATGATATGACTATGACCTTGAGAGCATACTCCTCTGCAAGTTTTGCTCCAGGAACGGCGTATACTAACCGAGCCGCAAAGTTTGAGGACTTGACTCGTTCCTATTCCATAAGTGCTGGAGATGTCATTTACCCAATGATAAAAGGATTGACAGCAACAAATGACTCTTTGATAATTAACTTTACCATCGTACTCAAAACCATACAAGCATAATGAAAACACTTACTGAAATACTAGAAGAGGCTGGAATAAAAATTGATGATGTAACAACACCGGAAATGGTGGATGTATTGGAAAAGATAATTGAAAAGATTGATGAACTTATAATAAAACAAAAATGAAATCATTCCTAAAAGAAATAAGCGACGTGTTGTTCTTAAACATTGGAACACTATCATTTGTATCATTAGCCAATGTTGAAGTGATGCTAAAGATAGTTGCTTTGGTTTTGACCATACTTTACACTGCTGACAAATATATCTACAACCGCAAAAGGAGAAATAAGTAATGTCTACTAAAAGAAACACGTTATCTTTCGTACAAAAAAAACGAGTTAAGCGGAAGGGAGTACACTCGAAGAACTCTTCAAAAGGACAAAATGGGTACAAGAAAAAAACAATCGGGCAAGGGTCTTAGCGAATCAACTAAGCTACTGATAGCATATCTTATTTTGCTTGCGAGCATAGTAATGTGTAATCTTACGTGATGCAAAAAGACTTTACAATAAACATAGGTAACATCATTTGGGTGATAGGGATCATCTTCACAATGGGTATAGCTTACTCTCAGATCGGACAGCTAGGGGAAGACATTGATGTTTTAGAGCAACGCTTAGAAAAGAAAATAAAAATTATCAATGAGTGTGAAGATAGGATTGTGGAGATTGAGAAAGATTTGGCCACATTCAAAGGATGTAAACACCATAAATAATGGAAGAGATATTAAAATTGATTGAGGGCTATGGATTACCATTGGTTCTATTGCTAGGGGCTTTGTATGCCTTATACAGATTCCTGGTTTTTAGTTTATATGAAGTTAAAAACCAATTCTCACGCCATCACGAAAAAGCTGCAGACAATATAAACGAGATGCAGAAAAAGATAGACATTATTTTAGAATTTATAAAGAGAAAGTAATGGAACTAATAGTCTTGAGATTTAGTAGCCAATCAGATTCAACTTCCGGTCTATTATTTGAAAAGACTGATGTCAAGCTTGAGTTCTTATGTTACACACTAGAAGACGAGCGACGAGCTTTAAAAGTACAAGGAGAAACTAGAGTGCCTGCTGGCACATACGAAATTAACTTAAGAAAAGAAGGAGGGTTCCATGAAAGATATACTAAAAAGCATCGTAGTATTCATCGCGGCATGTTGCATATATGTGATGTGCCTAATTTTAAGTGGATTCTTATTCATACTGGCAACACTGACGAGCATACTTCTGGTTGTCTTATCATCGGGGATTCGCAAGAGAATAATACAATACTTAAAGACGGGTTCGTAGGCAAAAGCAACAACGCTTACAAAAGAATATATCCGTCAATAGCTAAACAACTTGAGCTAGGAAACAAGGTGACAATACAATACATAGACTATGATTAGCAACATACTAGGAGGACTATTTGGAAAGGTGTTAGACAACACTGAGGGAATTCTCGACAAAGTAATCACAACAGATAAAGAGAGAGACGCTGCTAAGATCGAACTCAAGCAACTACTACTAGACTATGAGTCTAAAATTGAGAGCGAGATAACAACAAGATGGGAAGCAGATATGAAGTCCGATTCATGGCTATCTAAGAACATACGACCTTTGGTTTTAGCATTCTTAGTTATTAGCTCAGTGATACTTATCTTCATTGACGCTGGAGCTATTAGTTTTGTAGTTGATGATAGTTGGAAGAATCTTCTTCAAATGGTGCTTATGACAACCATAGGTGCCTACTTCGGTGGAAGATCTTATGAGAAAATCAAAAAGTAATATATGGACTACATAGAACAATTAAGAAAGGAAGACAATAATGTATTAGTAGTAGGAGATCTTCACGCTCCGTTTGTTAGAGAAGGATATTTAGAACATTGTGAAAAGGTATACGACCTCTACAATTGCAATCAAGTTTTGTTTATCGGCGATATTATCGATAACCATTATAGTAGTTTTCATGACCCGGATCCCGATGGCTTTGGAGCTGGTGAAGAATTAGATAGAGCTATCGCAAGCATAAAACCTTGGCATGAATTATTCCCAAAAGCTAAAGTATGTATTGGCAACCACGACGCCATAGTCTCAAGGAAAGCTTTCGCAAGTGGAGTATCGAAGAGATGGGTTAGAGACTATCACGAAGTATTAGGTACTCCAGGCTGGGAATTCGCACAGCAACATATAATTGACGATGTGCTTTACGTACACGGAACTGGTAGCTCTGGTAAAGGAGCAACTAAACGAATAAGAGAATGGCAAGTATCAGTAGTGCAGGGACACATACACACGGAGGCGTACGTGGATTGGTATTGTAATAAGGACAAGAAACTATTTGCCATGCAAGTAGGATGTGGCGTAGATGACCGTAGCTATGCCATGGCCTATGCTAAGAACTTCACAAAGAAGTATATTGTATCTTGTGGGGTGGTTACACAAAAGGGAACGCTTCCAATAGTAGTTCCAATGACCTTAGATTAGCGCACTTGCACTAAGGAACTCTCCGAAACTCTCCGTCTGTAGCCTAAAATAGTTCTATTTTTAGGTTAAATTCACTAAATTGTATGTAACTTTTAACAGTAAGAGGTATGCTTTCTTATCAAGGGAATGTACTTTTATTGAAAATAATGTCAAATTGTTTTAACAGTTTGGAGAAAGTATGTATATTAGCACTAACAATAACAACAAACAATTATGACAACTTGCACAAACGGAACACCAAAAGAAGTTAGAAGATACGAAATTATGATGGCAAAATATGTATGCAGCCTAAAGAGTGCCTTCACAGTTAAGATGTATGAGAGCAACAAATACATGAAACTTCAACAAGGATATGAAGCTGTTTGCGAAAAGCATAACTACACACCGAATTATTCAATAGCAGACTTCTGCTCATAACAAACAAACATTAACAATAACAAACAAACATTATGGAAACTATCCACTTTACTAGGAACTACAAGCCGACACAAGCTGAAACACTAATTAGAACAAAATTAGCATTACTAGGATTTGACTTCACTAAGCGATACTGGTACGACGAAGAGAAAAAGTCGTATGTTGCATCACAAGAATTTGAGATCGACCCAAAAACATTAGGACAATTTGGACCTGCTATAAAATCAATGGGAGCTAAGGTTACTTGCTCATTCATAAAAGCTGAGGATGCTCAAGAAGATAGAGTTTATCTAAACGTAATAATTATTCGCTATGACTATAAACACCCTAATGGATCTAATGGTTACACTGTGACACTTGTGTCTAAAGATGGAGTAGAGTGGATAGATAGAAGCTTCTAAAGATCTAAAACCCAGGGTGAACCTGAGGCTAATGACCTCGCACTCTGTAACCCCTACCGCCCCACGCTGAAATAAACGTGGGGGTTTGGTGGTATAAAACAAACATCAATAAAACTAAAACAACACAAATGAAAAAGCACCAGGTAGTATTGCAAAGAGCTATAGGAGAAATCCTTGGCAAATTAGAAAAAGAAGATCGAGACTTCTTAGAAGAATACATGGACATGTTAGAACAATACACTTTTAAGTATGAGTCTGACACTCCAGTGAAAACGTCAAGAGTGGAATACTCAACGACTAAACCAACTCAAGATAGTTCTTGGACTAAACTTATCACAGACGAATTCAAAGGTAAAAAGAAACCATTGAAAAGCAAGTCTTTCAACGAAGACCAAATCAACTTAGCGATATTTGATATTGTTGAAGATACTAAGGTTGATACAATCTTGATAACTCAACCTCTAGACCTTAAAGATCTTAGTAGAGACACATACATGAAGTTACGTAATGTGGCTTTGATAGGGTTGCACAACAAGAAGAAACAATACCGTTAGTACGTGTTTGTTAGCCTAGGAGAGGGTAGTACACTAGCGGTAGTTTTCATAGACTATCCTCTCCATATAGGCTTTTCTCTCCGAATTAACACTTATTCTTAGGTTAGATCTAGTAGAATAGCACTAAAAAATAGCAATTCTTAACACTAAGAAAGACTAATCCTTATCAAGGAAACACAAAAAAACTAAAATAAATGTCAATTATTGTTAACAGAGTCAATTATACTTGTATATTAGCACTAACAATAACAACAAACACTAACCTAACAAACAGAAATTATGGAATTTAGAGACGTGTTATCAAATACAATTTGGGATTTAAACTATAAAGATCTTACCATTGTACAACAACAGAAAGTTTGTAGTATCATATTAAAGACAAGACAATGGAAGAACAAGAATCATTCTTAGAAATGGCCTTAGGAACATTAGTAGTATTCTTTCCTTTTTGGTTAGTATTTACTTATAGCGGTCATAGCACAATCAATTATTTTATTAAACTATTAAACTAGAACAACATGGCAATTAAAGAAAGCAAAGTAACAAGCGCAAAGTTTGTTACTCAAAAAGAATTAAAGTTCGGAACGTTTTACGAGCACGAAGTTGAATTTGAAAACGGAGACAAAGGATTCTATTTGTCAAAGACACAAGACCAAGCTAAGTTCGTTGTTGGAGAAACTGCAACCTTCGAACATACTCCTCATGACAAATGGCCTAAAGTTAAGCCGGTAGACCCGAACTTTGTGAATTCACTACATGTAGAAAACACTAGCTCTAATGGATTTAATGCTCCGGCTAACGTATCTTATCAGAATAATAACAAAGATGAGCTTATATGCCGCCAAAACGCGTTAACGTCTGCTGTTAGATCTTTAGGTGAAGGGTGTACTACACAAGAATATATTGAAAGAGCCGAACAGTTCAAGCAATATACTTTTAATGGAGTGACACAAGCTAAAGAAGAAAAGCCTACTGGTTTACCGTTCTAATGGAAACGAAAGATACAACTATATACAAATGGATGCTAGTCTTTAAGAGACCTCAGATGAATATAGAAAAGAAATACGTAAAAAGCTTTAAGTTATGGGATAACGACTTAGTGTTTGGTTCTGACAACGTTACTTTCACAGGAACAAATGATGATTGCGGAAAGATGTATGACTATTTCTTAGAACAAGGGATATGTATTAGAGACGACTATAACCTAGGGGAGTTTGATCCTCTCAAAGACTTTTAATATGAAACTAGATGAACTATTAGTAGAGACTAAAAAGAGAAATATGGATAATGTGGTGAACGCTGTTTGCTATCATACCAAAACCTCTAAAACACGGGTGCTTTCGAAATCACGTGAAAGACATTATGTTGATTGTAGGAGATTGATATTTACTTTGATACGTGAGATCTATAACTACCCACTTTTAACTATAGGTAGACACTTTAAGAAGAATCATGCTACGATTATTCACCAACTAAAAGTACACAAGCAATTGTGTGGATATAGCAACGAATATAGCAAGAGCTACCACATAATAAAGAACTTACTTATTGTTGACCAAGATTCTTTCACGGTATCTAAGATCTTAGTCGAAGAAAGAGAATACTACCAAAAGATGTTGAACAGTGTAAACGACCAAATACTCGCGAACAATGAAGAGGATTAAAGTAGTTAAGGACAAAAATTACACAACAATTTGTAATGAGTTTGTGTTTAATCCTAAACTATCTTTGAAGTCTAAAGGATTATTGTGTCACTTGTTAGCCGTTCCGAATGATTGGAAGCTATATGTTGAAGAGGTAACTAAATGGCACAAAGATGGCAAGTCAAGTATTTACTCAGCTTTCAAAGAGTTAATGGCAAATGGTTATTTAGAAAGGGAAGTTATTAGAGAGAAAGGTAAGATAGTGGAGTGGGAGTATATCGTTTACGAAAAGCCACTTATGCAAAAGCTAGATGTAGAAAAGCTAGATGTAAAAAAAGAAGCACTACTAAGTACTAATGATACTAAAGACTTATATAAATTAAAGGTTATATATAAGGACAACTTTGAAAACGATTCTAAATTGATAGCAGAAGAATTAGGATTCCAAGATCTAACTAATTTTATAGACTACTGGACAGAGAAAAGTCCTAATGCAAAAAGATGTAGATGGGAGAAGCAAACATCTTTTGATATTAAGAGAAGAATGCAAAGATGGATGAAGACAAATAAGAATACTAAAACGAAAGTGCAATCGAGTTTAGATACTTGGCAAGAAGCACGTAACTTAATAAACAAAAACCAATGAGCAAAGCACTAATTATTTTTTTGGCAATCGTTACTGTAAGTCTAATAGGAATATCCCTGGTTTTATGGGATATAATATCTGACTACAAACAAGACACAAAAGAATTAGAAAAATGGAGAAAAGATTTTAGAGATAAGTACCACTATGAAAAACAAGACTGATAGAGCATCAAACATTGAAATTGTTTATGCTATTAAAAAAGAAGTTGAAACAATGGAGGATTTGATTGAGCAAGCTAAAAAAATTCAAGAGCTGATAGAATATAAAAACCAACTCATTGAAGAAATTTGTGATGAAATAGCAAAACAAAATGGACAAGACTAAGCAAATTTGGTATCGATATTCAAATGATATTGAGAACCTAAAAGTTGATTGCGTTGATGTATTAAGCAAATGTTATTTAATGCTAGGACAGAAACCAGATGTGCAACAAGTCGTACTTATGTCACAACTTTTACTTTCAGACTTAGCTAACTATTATGGCTCGATGACAATTGATGAAGCAAGATTTGCAATTGAGAAAGGTATAAGAGAAGGAGAAGATACGAGTTGCTTTATTAATGTAAGATCTTGGAACTTATGGATAAAAACACACAAGAAATCTGAGCAACTAAAGAGACAACAGAGGGTTATAACAGACTATGAAAAAGATAAGAAGAATCAGAAACTAATAGGTGCAACTATTAACAAAGCAAAAAAATTAAAGTAGATATGGAAATAATAATACAAATAGTTCTTATTCTAGGAATATCATACACTGGATTGACACTTTATTTTCAACATAGGTGGGATAAGAAACACAAAGAATTCAAAAATAAATTGAAATGAATATATTAGAAAAAGCAAACGAGATCATAAACGATAGAAAAGAAGAGAAGGAGAGAATGTACGGTCCTTTCGAATCAGGTATGGATCGAGCAGCACAAATAGCCAAAGGAATGACTGGTAAAGACTTCACCGCTGAGGATGTATACGCATGTATGGTTGCGCTTAAACTATCACGACATAGTTATCACTACAAAGAAGATAATTTATTAGACGCGGTAGCTTACATTGGATCACTTAATAACTATATAAACAATAAAGGAAATGGAAAAGAAGAAACTAGGAATTGTGGGTGTGCTGAGCAATCCTGCAAAAAGAGACACTAGTCACAACGGAGGTTGGACTTATGTACTAAAAGCAATTACTGAACATTGGGGCAGAGATGTTTCGGTAATGACAGAAAAAGATGATTGGAATAACTGCGATGAGTTATTGTTGAATGAAGGAGTTAATTACAAGGAAGGAGTTTATAATTTATTCGGAGGAGTTAATGAATCGCTACTAACAAGACTTGCTAAGCTTAACGAATTCAAAGGAGAGATATTCTGCTTAGGAGAACACATTGACTACGTAGATCTTTGTGAAAAGAGAGACATAGACTTTAAGTTCACTAAAGAGATAACTTATTTAGATCCGAAATACCTAGGAAACAAATTGGTGTATGGAGATTCTCATTCCATTTCAGTATTTAAACCAGGATTAGCAATTAGCAGAAACGACGGAGCAACACTTCATGGAATGCTAGAAACAGGACTGAGAAAACTAATCCCATCAGGACTCAAAGAATTAACTTTCTACGCTGGTAACATTGATGTAAGACATCACTTGTGTAGATATTGGACAGAAGGCACGTCGTCTGAATTCATAAAACCAATGATAGATAAACTAGAACAACAGTTGTTAGATCTAGAAATCGATCAAATCAACCTAGTATGTCTATTACCAATAGAGAACGAAAGCAGAAAGATACCAGGAACAGGAATGTACAAAGGAACACCGTACTATGGATCGTTCGCTAAAAGATCAGAACTAGTGAGTGCATTCAACTCAATGATTTTCCACATTTGTTACAAGAACAATTGGACACCACTATCTTGGCCTTGTGGATTTAAGAATAACGAAGGAGAGCTTAGATTTGAAGTAATGGAAGCGAGGCAATCTGTACACTTAGCTCCTAAGAGTTATATGTTCGCAGACGAATTACTATTTAGAAAACAACTTAACCTCTTCGAATAATGAAACAATACGGAAAACTATTAGTAGACGAAGATATATTAGAAGGACTAGACGACTATCACGTGAAATCTAGAATCGTCCAAGAGTATCACTTCGAAGGAAACCCTAAACGAATGAAGGACAAAGAGTTCAAATCACTTATTGATGACGATCTTATCTACAACGTTCCTATCTATGACGTCTTGCATAGGAGATATGCAGCTTTTAGTTCTTTAGTAGAAGCATTATGGTATGGAGAACAAGATCCTAAAGGCAATGGAGAATACTTCCCAAAGTTTGAGAGATATGACTTAGATGTGATAGAATGGATGTATCTGTTTTATACGTTTAGACTATGTGGATCTGGGATAAACTATAAGCCCAAAAAATCTGAAGGCTTTTCACCGTTTGGCACTCATGGCTTTGGCAACTTTTGGATAATAGATGACATAAGATTAGGTAGATTAGGAATTGAAAACTGGGAAGATTCGTTACAAGACAGGAATAGACCTTTTACAAACAACAAAGGCTATTTGCTACCTCAATTCTCATTCCCTCATTTAAAGAATAGCCATCTAAAGTATTTCATATTGAGGTGGTCTAAAAGATTCATAGATGATTTGTTTAGATTCATTTCAAGAAATCCAGGATTGTCGATCTATGAAATAACAGACTATGGAAACGATTGGCTAATGGATAAAGGATTTAAGAGACAGAACTTTGTTATGACAGCATTCGCTATGGACATGGCAGAATATTTCCCTCATTTGGTAAACAAAGAAAGCAAGGTGTATGCAGGTACTAATGCAACTAAATGCATTAAGCAGATATTTAGAAAGGTCGGTAAGATGAGCGAGTTTGATTTTATCAATGAAGCTTTACAATTCTTAGCAGATAGATATGGTGCAAACCCCTATGACGTAGAGGACTCTAGAGCATGCGATCCTATTAGATACTTTCAAGAATATCAAAGTGCGGACCACGTGGCTAAGAACAACGGAATACGGTATAAGAATAACTCTATCTTAAAAGAGAAATGGGGATTAGATAAGTATTATGAGTGGGCAAACAATTTAAAGTAGATATGGCACACAATAAACATATAGTAGATGGACAGAATAGAGAACTCAATTTAGTTTATCCAAATAGAGAATCTTATTTAGATCTTACTAAAGATTTTGTAAGTAAGCTTCCACCTATAGAGATAAGAAAGCATGAGGGAATCACTGTAGTAAGAGAAGATCTTGTATTAAAGGGTGGAACGAAGACTAGAGCAGCAGAGTTCTTGTTTAGTCAAATCAAAGAAGACACAGTTGTATACGTTGCTCCTAGAGTTGGGTTAGCACCTTGCGCGATTATGGAATTAGCTAAGTTGTATGACAAAAAGGTGATACTCTTTATGCCAGCGTGCAAAGAAATAAGTGAACACCAAGCATACGTAATTAGTGAAGGAGCAGAAGCAAGATTTGCTAGAATAGCAGCAATGCCCAATTTAAATAAAATAGCTAAAGATTATGCCGATAAGAACGGCTACAAGTTTCTTCCTTTTGGATTAGCACATCCGTATGTGATAGCAGGATTTGTTAGAATATGTGAAACACTATTAGAACAATACAAAATGCCAGAGGAGATATGGACCGTTGTGTCTACAGGAGTATTGACTAGAGGTTTACAAATAGGATTTGAAGAAACTAATATGAAAGGTGTCTGCGTAGCTAGAAATATGAAGCAAGGAGAACTAGGTAGGACAGAGATCTTATCAGAGCCTTTAGCATTTACACAATTAGAAAAACAATTACCTCCTTTCAATACAGTTAAAAGCTATGACGCGAAAGCATGGAAGTACATACCTAAAAACACAGGAAGAGACATTTGGTTTTGGAATGTAGCAGGAGAACTCGAAGCTCCTAAATACTTCGACAAATCAACGATAGATAGTTACAGAGAATGGGGACAATAGAATTTGAAAATGCTACTAGAGCTTTCGAGCACTACATGAGAATGATTATGACTTTAGGTCACAAATTTGCTGATACAAAAACATTATTCAATGTTGGCTTTCTAATTAAGAATCCAACGGACAACATAATCACTACTGACTATAGAAAGTTTAGTACTAAATATGCTGAAAGAGAATGGGATTGGTATATGTCTGGAAATAGGAACGCAGAGAAGATATCGTTGTACGCACCTATATGGGCAAATCACATGGATGAAGATGGAAACGTCAATAGCAACTATGGTTGGCAATGGAAACGTGAAAACCAATTAGAATATGTAGTAGAGCAATTAAGATCTAATAAGGAAACGAGACAAGCAGTGGTAAGTATCTATGATGCTAAAGAACACTCAGAATACAAATACGATACTCCTTGCACACTTTCAATTCATTTTCAAGTACTTCATGACAAACTTAACATGACGGTAAACATGAGGTCTAACGATCTTTGGTATGGTTTTTGCAATGACCAATATCAATTTAGTAACCTATTGCAAATGGTGGCTGAGATGGTAGACTTAGACGTAGGAACCTATTATCACTTTGCATCAAATTTACATTTATACAACAAAACAATTAAAGAACAGAAACTATGAGAAGATTCGAACTAATTAGAGAATGGGCAGACGAAAAAGGTATCTACGAAAAAGGAGATCCTAAGACTCAAACGTTAAAGCTTGTAGAAGAAGCTGGAGAACTAGCTAAGGCTATTCTTAACGACGATCAAGATGAGGTAATAGATGCAATAGGTGATTGTGTCGTGGTTCTAACCAACCTAGCCCATTTACGTGGGATAACCATTGAGAGTTGTATTGACGAAGCTTATAGCGTAATAGCTAAGCGAAAAGGAAAGATGATTAACGGAACATTTGTAAAACAAGAATAGCTATGTTACATCAATTCGAAGCTACCTATAAAGGTATGCAAGCAAGGAAATCAAAGCATGGTGGTAACTTCTACTACCTATTCTTTGAAGATAAACAAGGAAAGAAGTATAAGACTATGGCTTACGAAAAGCTTAGGAACTTTAGATATTGGAAACCTTTATTAGTAGAAACACGAGGTTGTATTGTGGGTGGTCTTACTTTAGTCAAAGGAAACTTAATTGATGGCAATTCAAAACCGGTTGTCTTAAGAAGACAGAATGTCAATCAATTTAAGATGGAATTCGATGATTAGCAAACTTAAGAAGAAATTGGATCAACTGTTTTCGCAGTATATTCGCAGACGTAACGCCAGTGATGGTATGTGCGTCTGTTTCACATGTGGATGTAACAAACACTACAAAGAGATGCATGCAGGCCATTTTCAGAGCAGAAGGCATATAGCAACACGATGGGATGAGGTTAACGTTCAAGTGCAATGTCCTAAGTGTAACCTATTCAACCAAGGAGAGCAATACAAGTTTAGTGTATATCTAGATCAGAAATATGGTGAAGGAACTGCAGAGGAGTTGAGGGTAAGAGCAAACACAGTAGTAAAGCTATCAAGAATAGATTATGAGGAAGCAATTAGAAACATTTCCAATAAGCTTAAGCAATTGGATTAACGATGTGTTGTTCAAAACATTACAAGAAGAAGAATGGGAGATAGAAACGATTTTGTATATTGTCCGCTAATAGTATTAAGTCTTACTATAAGAGTGTAATTATATACATGAAACATGAAAAAGACCGTTATATTTGAAGGAGGAGTGAATAAGGTTAGCACATTAAGTGATGGCTCTTTGTCTATAAACATTCACACACAGGAGCTACCAGACGACACCATGATGAGGATCTTTAACCTTAGAAAGAAACCAGGAATGGTGATGATAAGCTCAGAAGGTATAAGTGAAGAAGACATTAAGTTGGTTGAAGAGTACACGTCAGAGTTTGAAGTAGGCAAAGGTAAGACACCAAGTCAACGACTTAGATCTGTATTGTATGTAGTATGGGAGCAAGGAGACCAGAAATACGATTTTCCTATTTGGTATGAGACCCAGATGGAAAGAATAATCAATAAGTACAAGGTTACCTTAGATGCCTAAACTAACTAAGCATAGTGTTATCTGGAAGCGTGAGGGCACAGAGCACGATGACTTAGTTTTGACAATACCTAAGATAATAACAGACGACATTGGCTTTCAATTGATGTTCGGTGTGATACCAGATCCAGGAGAGGATGATGAGAAGATAAAGAGACACCATAACAACTATAGAATAGAACATAAGATCTATGACGTTAACGAACTAAAAGAACTGTACAGATGAAACTCACAGCAACTATAAGCGCAGAGGTAAAGATAACAAAGGATAACGAACCTCATGAGATGGTAAGAGATAGAGTGGTAAGAGAACTAATAAAGACTGTAGATGAATGGCTTAATGGTGATGTACCACCGGTAATAAAGTTTCACTATGAACTTAACGATGATATGAATGATGAACTAAAAGTATCATACCTTAACTAAGATAACATCCTATGCCAACACTACCTAAGCCAATAAGATCTAAACCCATTCAACCTAATAACAAGAAGACTGGTTACAAGAGTGACAAACATAGGTCTATCAATAGTAAGTTCTACAATAGCAAACAATGGAGAGAACTAAGAGCAATGCATATCAAACAGAAACCTTTATGTGAATGGTGTGAAGAAGAAGGTAGTGTAGTATCGGCTGATGTAGTTGACCACATCAAAGAAATAAGAGATGGAGGTGAGAGATTAGACCAAGAGAACCTAATGAGCATGTGCCACGCACATCATAATCAAAAAACAAATTGGCAGAGACAAAAGAGGAGAAAGGGGTAGCCATATTGAATGTCTGGAGACGAC
>UEXM01000935.1_pt1 | contig 27559 bp, 33 predicted proteins | sample 1796661 | NCBI WGS metagenome assembly UEXM01 (sample SAMEA4772469, study PRJEB27181) | metagenome
CTACAGTGGTCGGATGGGTCAAAGAAACACTAGGCGCAGACGAATGCACTCGCGTAGAGGGCAAAGTAGCAGACCAGATTACAAAGTCTAAAACACCTCCAACATCTTGGGGTAAGCCGTTCTAAAACTTAAAAGGATTTAAAACTATGAACGAAACAAAAGAAGTAGTAGATATAGCCGCCGCTAGTACAGGCGTTCTTACAATGATTAGTTGGTTGCCGCCCACTGCTTCTTTGTTTACTATTGTGTGGCTAGGCATTAGGATTTATGAGTCTGAGACAGTTCAGAAACTTGTTAATAAAAGGTAGATTAAAAGATGAGTAAAAAAAGAAATACGCGAAATACTAATAAGTCTTTGAAGGCTCTAAAGCGCAAGCAATATGCACGGGGCGGTAGAAATTCTGTTAAAAGTCAACGCGAGTTATTAGAAGAGCAACAAAAAAAATCTTTAGCTAATGTACAGCCACGCGTTCAACCACCAAAAGATACTTCAACGCCTATTAAAGCAGGGACTCCTGCGACAAAAGGCGGAACTCTTTTAAATCCTAAAGACACAAAATTATCAGAGCCTAAAGTAAATCCTTCTTTATATTCTGATCCAAACTTAGGCAGAGGAAGAGCAACAACTCAAACTAAAGGAATTGGGGCTATACAACAACAAACTGGCCCTTTGACTAGAGTTATATCTGATCCTGTTAAACCTTCAGCGCCTACAGCACCCCCACCTATGCCTAGAGATAGTGATCTTAGTTCTGAGCAAAGAAGGCAGGCCGAAGCTTCAAGACAAGAAGTAATAGACAATTTAAGAAGACTTGGAAGAGATACAAGCAATGCAGAAAATTCTCCGTTAACTGATTTTGTAAGAAATGTCAGCGCTCAGTCTCAGTCTCCTAGAGATTCTGATGGCTCTCAAGAAGCAAGACGAGGACGTAGAGGCTCTACTCCTCCACCACGGGCTACTGAACCTACAGCACCTCCGGCAGGAAGCACACCGCCACCGCCTACTAATTCTACAGGAGGCTCTACACCAGACCCTGAAAGTCCTACAGATGTTCCATTAGGAATGGATCAGCCCGATAGAGGCTCTGTAACTCCACCAGAAGGCACAGACGCACCTATAGGTATAGATGTTAGAGGCCCACGAGCAGAACTACAACAAATGGAAGCAGTATCTTTAGACCCTACTGTCGGCATTTCTACAGACGTTCAACAACTTGGTGAAGCGCCTGAAGCTACAATGACAGGCGTAAGCGCCCAAGAAATGGTAGCACAACAAGGCAAAGCAGATCAAGCAACTGTTGCAGGAGTAGATTCTGTAGCCGAACAGTACGCAAATAAATACGTAGAACAATATCCAGAATGGAACGAAACACAAAAAGCTGAAGCTAAAGCATGGGCCTTCCAAGCTAAAAAAGGCGGTAAGCAAGCAATGCCTTCATGGTTAATGAGTTCAGACTTTAATCGTGGTTTAGGCGTTGCTAATAAAATGGATTATGATACAACTTCAAGGGATGCAACAACTTACGAAGCCTCTACAGCAGAAAGACTAGCAGACATTGAAGCCGCACAAGGCAAAGTTACAAAAGAAGGTGTAGCTGTTCCTGCAACTGCTGAAGAAGTAAGAACAGCAAAGCGCCGAAGAGACGATGAAGCAGAAGCTTTAGGAGATGCAGTAGGCCGCCCAGATTACAAAGACTATGCTAAAGGCGCTATGGATGACAGCGACTACGGCTTTGATCCTTCAACAGTCGATGAGCCTAAAGTAACTACAAGCGAAGGCATGACTATACCACAATCTAAAGTTGATGAAATTAAATTAGATGCTGAAAAACGTGGCCTTGATCCTACAGAAGCTTTAGATACTTACAGCAAAGCAATGGTACAGCGTGAAATTCAAACAGGTAAAGCCGCAGAAGGAACCGCCGCTGAGCTTGGTACAGCACCTACTGAAACAGCCGCACAAGCAGACTTCTTAGGGGCCGCTGATGTTGCCGCAGGACGTAAAGAACAAATAGCTGATGCAGGCGAAGCAGGCTTTGCAACCCGTGAAGCTGAGCAAGCAACACGCGTTGGAGACATGAAATCAGCAATAGCCGCTGAAGTTCAAGCACAAAAAGATACACGTACTGCTATTACAGACGATGTGTCTGCTCAAGCCGAAGCAGAACAAACAGCTAAATTAGATGCATTTACTTTAGAATTATCAAGACAAGCTGTTACAGGTACAGCAGTCGAAAGACAATACGAAGATCGTTTAGGTGTTCCTCCTGCAAGAACAGCCGCACAAGCTGAATACTTTAATGCAGACTTTACACCAGAAGGTGGTAATACAGATATAGATGCTATGCCTGCTTATGAAGTAGCGGCTACAAGAACTGCACAGGTTGCAGAAGCTTCTACAAGAATTGCAAACGAATTAGGCGATGTACCTTCAGTAGACTTAGAAGGTCGTGAAGCTATTACAGGCGAAGCACCTGTAGGAAATGCCGCGCAAATTGGTGGTATACCTACAATGGCCGCCGCAACTATGCAAGCCGTAACAGGACAAGATAGAACTGTAGCCGCCGCAGATATGATGGAGGTTGTTGCTAATATACCTGAAAACATTACAGCGGCTGTAACTCAAGACCCTGCAACTGTAGAAGCTCAACTAGATACTGGTGCTGACCCAACGGTCACAGCGGCTGTTGCGGCACTACCACAAGAAGCACTTGTTTCTACGCAAATGGAAGGTCTTTTAGCAGGAATGGAAGATGGACAAACCCCTGCATGGGCTAGACCCGCAGTAGCGGCTATAGAGGCTCAGATGGCGCGTAGAGGCCTATCAACTTCTACAGTAGGTCGTGATGCACTCTTTAACGCTATTATACAAAGTGCATTACCTATAGCTCAGAGCAATGCTCAAGCTCTTCAACAACGCGCACAACAAAACTTATCTAACGAACAACAAGCTAATCTTGCTTCTGCACAAAATACTATGCAAGTGCGTATGCAAAATCTTGCTAACCGTCAGACTGCCGCATCTCAAACAGCAGACATGGCACAGCAAATTGCAGTACAGCAAGGCACATTTGATCAACAAGCTGTAATGACTTCTGCTCAACAACAGCAAGAAGCTCGTATGGCTACTTCACAGATGGCTCAGCAACGAGCGCAACAAGAATCTGCACAAACTCAGCAGGCCGCTATAGCTCAGCTAAGTACTAATGCTCAGATGGACTTAGCAAACTTGCAAGCTCTTAATGCCGCAGGTACTCAAAACTTAAACGCAGAACAACAAGCAAGACTACAGACATACACTGCTCAAGTTAATAAAACTATGCGGCAAGCTGAGTTAACTCAAGATATGGCAAAAGCTAATCTTTCTCCTGCTCTACAGGTTGAAATGCAAAGAGTATCTGAAACCAATGCCGCCGCTAGAGATACAATGACCGCAGAGCAAACAGAACGTCTTACAGAGCTTCAAACTCTTATAGACTTCCGTAAGACTGATGCTACATTTGCTCAACAAATGGACATGGCTAATATGTCCAACGAGCAACAAATAAACTTAGCAATGCTACAAGAAAAAGCCGCTACGGATTCAGCAAACTTTACAGCGGAGAATCAATTTGAACTAACTCGTTTAAACAATATTGTTGCACGTTCTACGCGCCAAGCAGAACTAGATCAACAAATGGAAGTTGCTAATTTAGATAGTAGTTTAAGAATAGAACTTTCTGAGTTGTCAGAGAAAAACAATACTGCTCGTGCTGAAATGTCAGCCGACCAACAAATGCGTTTAAAGAACTTAGAAACCTTAGTAAACTTTAAAACTACAAATGCTCAGCTAGGCCAACAAATGGATATGGCTAATATGGGCAACGCTCAGCAAATGGAAATGGCAATGTTGGCTGACAAAGCCGCTACAGACAGTGCTAACTTTACAGAGGCTAATCGCTTTAAATTGACTCAGCTTCAAACTGCCGCACAACACATGGCACAAAATACTGAGTTCCGTCAGCAAACTGAACTAGCTAATTTAAGCACTGAAGAGCGTTTACAGCTTGCAAACCTTACGGCTCAGAACCAAGCATCTTCAGAAAACTTAAATGCTAGTCAACAAGTAGAGCTTGCAAACTTAAATGCTAAGCTCACTACAGGCGTAAAGAATGCTGAAATGCGTCAGCAAGCAATTGCTCAAACCTTTAGTGCTGATCAGCAAATAGAGCTTGCAAACTTAGAAGCTATGAATCGTGCTGATGCTGAATCACTATCTAACGAACAACAATCTACATTAGCTACATATAACGCAACAGTACAGCGCACTATACGTCAGACCGAACTTAACTCACGTATGGAAGAAGTCAACTTAGATGCAAGACTTAAAGTTGAGTTGTCTGAGCTTTCTGAAAAGAATGCAACAGAAAGAGCCAACATGACTACAGATCAGCAAATGAGACTTGCTAATCTAAATACTCTTGTAGACTTTAAGAAAGCTGATGCAGGTTTTGCACAACAAATGGAGCTTGCAAACTTAGGCAACGAACAGCAAATGGAGCTTGCAATGCTTCAAGAAAAGTCTGCTGTAGATGCCGCTAACTTTACTGAAGCTAACAGAGGCAGAACCCAAGAGCTTAATACTTACGTTCAGGTCATGTCACAAAACGAACAGTTTAAACAAAATGCTGACATGGCTAATCTTTCTATGGAAGAAAAGATTGAGCTTGCTAATTTAAGTTCTAGAAGTCAAGCTGATATGGCTTCTATGTCTGCTGAGAATATTCAACAGCTTCAAATGTACGAAAAGAAAATGCAAGCAGGACAGGTCAACGCACAGCTTGCACAGGCTATGGGCTTAGCAAATCTTAGCAACGAGCAAGCCGCCGGAATGTTTAACGCTCAAATGAATGCTAATCTTGATGTAGCCGCAATGAGCAACGAACAACAAATGGAACTCGCTAACAGCAAGTTTATGCAGAGCATGACAGCTACGCAATTTAGCGCCGATCAACAGTCAGCTATTCAAAATGCTACAATGCTAACTCAAGTAGATTTGGCTAATGCAGATGCAAGAACTAGAGTGTCTGTAGAGAACGCTAAAAACTTCTTATCTATGGACATGGCTAATCTTAATAATCGTCAGCAAGGGATTGTTATGGATCAGCAACTAGAGCAACAAGCACTACTATCCGATCAAGCCGCACAAAATGCCGCTAAACAATTTGGTGCAACATCTCAAAATCAAATAGATCAGTTTATGATTAGTCAGTCTAATAGCATGAAGCAGTTTAATACAAGTGCGCGAAATGCTATGGAGTCCTTTAATGTTACTGAAGCTAATCGTATGGAAGCTATTGAAGCAGGTAACTTCTTACAGGCTGATCAGTTTACAGCGCAATTAGATGCAGACATTAATAAGTTTAATGCTTCTATAGAAACTCAACGAGATCAATGGAACGCCGCAAATGCACAGGCTGTTGAGCAATCAAACATTAACTGGCGTAGACAGGCTAACACTATTGATACTGCGGCGGCTAATGCGGCTAATCAACAAAATGTTCAAAATGCTTATAACATCTCTGCACTAGATCAAACTCAGTTGTGGCAACAGTTGCGCGATGAAGCTAATTATATACGAACAGCTTATGAAAGCGAAGAACAACGTAAAGCAACTTTGTATGCAACGGCTATTGGTAATGAAGCAGGAGCCAGTGGAGAAAAAGGCTCTTCAAGTTCTACCTCACTAATTAATTTAATTGACGATGTATTTGGGTAAAGGAGAAGTATAGATGGGTTTTTTAAGTAAGCTTTGGAAAGGTGTTAAAAAAACATTTAAAAAGATTGGTAAAGGTATTAAAAGTGCTTTTATGAAAGTTGGCAAGTTTATGAATAAAATCGGCATTGTAGGCCAAATAGCTTTAGGATTAATTTTGCCCGGAATTGGTTCGGCTTTAGGAGCTTGGGCAGGCACGACATTAGCCGCAGGTTCTACAGCAGGTGTAATTGCTAAAGGAGCCGCTACATTTGTAAACGCCGCAATTAATGTTGGGACAAAAGTCGGGTCTGTATTTAAAACTGTTACACAGGGAGTTACTAAAGTTGTAGGAGATACTGTAGGGGCTGTATTAAATAAAGTTCCTAAACTTGGAGATACTTTAAAAACTTTAACAGGCGGTAGATTAGATATAACTCAAAAAACCTTTAAGGGCGCTTTTAAAACAGCAGGTAATGTTCTTACAGACACTGTAGCCGCAGGTAAAGATTTATTTAGTATGGATACTTTAACAGGAGACAATAGATTTTATCTTGAATCACTCGAAAAAAATATAGCTTCTGGAAATGTAAAAGACAGTTCAGTTAGTTCTGGTAAAATAGGCGCTTTGCCTGATCCTGAATTTACAGAACAAATTAAAGATGTAGGAAGCGATTTTAAAATAGTTGATGGTAAAATGATTTCTACAACTCCTTCAACTACAACTACAAGCCCTTCTTTATTATCAGGCGGTTCAACTAATGTTCCTACTGCTACTAAAAATATAGGGCCTTTAAAAGAAGGATATGAGTTTTTAAAAGAAAAAGGTCAAGAACAAATTGAAAAATTTGGAGATAAAGTAACTAGTGATTTATCGGCTAAATGGACAGGAACAGGCCCACAAGCCGCAGAAATAACAAGTTACAGCAGTTCACCTGCATCTTCAGAGCCTATTGTAATAGGACAAGACTCTACAATTATGGGAACTCAAGCATATCAAGCGGCTATGCAGGGTAATAATGTATTAGGTTTCTTTGGCAATCCTTCTTTAATTTACAACGCTGAACAAGAAACAGCTAATTTTGTTAGACAACAACAGGCAGGGGGCATTTAATGGCTACAATCGGAGACGAGTTACAAGTCTTAAAAGGTAATTCAAATCGTCCTGTTGCGGGTTCTTCTTTAACAGGTGATCCAGAAAACCCTGCACCCTATGAAAGGCCCCCTAAGTTTACATCTGTTCATGCGGCAAGTGAAGATTTGTTTATGCAACTTATTGAACCTAAAAAATATGTAACTATTATGGAAGCGGTTGATGATGGCATTCCTGTTATGCAAATAACTCAAATGATATTATTTAATGAGTTTCAAAAAGGATCGTTTAATCCTGATTTAATGTTAATGTTAGTAGAACCTTTAGCATATATGATTATTGCGCTTGCAGAACGATTAGATTTAGATATTGTAATTGATGAAGATGACGAAGAAGAAATTTTTGGAGTTAATTTTAAAGAAGATAAAATTAAAGAGCTTAAAGGAGCCGCTTCAACTGGAGCAGTTCCCGCAAACATGATAACTCCTGAAATGCAAGAAAGAATAGAAGAGCTTCCTGAGACTTTAGAAGAAACTTCTCAAAGTCTTTTAGCACCTCCTGTTGTTGAAGAGACTTCTGAAACCGAAACCCCTGAAAGTTTAATGGCAAGAAGGTAATTAAATAATGGCTATAGAAGAATTTGGAAAAAGTTTATTGGCAGATGTGCGTAAGCGAAAAGAAGATCAAGCTCGTAAAGCTCGTAAACGCGAAAAAAAACAAGCTTTGCAAAGTCTTGTATTTAAAGGCGTAGTTGGTATAGGCAACACTCTTCTTAAAGATAAAGCTGACAAGTTTTTAGAAAGCGAACAATTTTACAAAGAAAACATGCAGTTTAAAAAGGGCTACAACATATCTAATGAATATATAGCTCAAGAAAAAGAAGCTAGAAATAGTACTTTAGGTTATAATGCTTATTGGACAAAACTTGCTCCGGCAGATCAAATAGATTTAGCGATGACAGAAAAATATGGTGCTGAAAGTCTTTACAATATTTCAGATTGGGCAAACATGCGTTCAGAACTTATGAGTCAAATGGGAAAGGCGGCTAGAACAAATCACGAAAAAGGCCTTGAAAATGCAAAATCTTTTATTAATCAAGCAGGAGATAAAGGAGCAGAATTTTATTCTAATTTTGCAAAGCAATCTAGGCCTTCTACAATTAAAGATTTAATAACAAACACTGTTAGGTCTTCAATAGGTGGAAAAGATTTAAATGTTGCGTCTAGAGAGTTAACTCGTAAAAGTTATTTAGGAGATGCACAAGCTTTAATTGCTTACGATAAAACTTGGGATCAAACAGGGAGCAATCAAATTTCTGAATTTTTTGCAGACACTTCACAAACTTTAAGATCAAAAGCTCCTGTATTAAAAGAAGAGTATATTGACTTAGGAAACAAAGATATATTTGGCGTACCTAAAGGAAAAGAGCCTGTAATTATAGGTACATTTCCAAACGGAGATGAACGCATTGTTAACAAAACTGGAGAAATAGCAATGTCTGTTAACGAAGCTCAAGACTTTTCAGCTTATAATGATTGGGTTGGTAAACATTCAACAGATTCTATAGATGCTAAAGCTCAACAACAAATTGGAATGTTGGCTCTTACAAAACACGCAACTGAGGAAGATACAAAGTTTTTTAATAATATAGCTAAAGAAACAGGAAGTAAGTTTTTTGGCAATGATCGTAATAAAGCAATAGCTCAAAAAAATAAATCAATTCAAGCTCATATTGCAGGTTTAAAACTTATATATAGAAATGGTTATGGAATGGGCGAAGAAACTAGTGAGCGTTTAGCTGTAGCTATGTATAGAAAACAAGAAGAGTTTATAGTAGAACAAAAAAAATCAGGTGTTTTAGGAGCTAATCCGTTTAGTCACGGTAAAACTTTTGGTACTATGATTGCAATGGCTGAACAACAAGCTCTTCCAAGCAGACCTAGAAACTTTAGTAACGCTGATATTGAAGAAGTTATAGCTTCTCCTGATGGAAAAGCAGAACTATTTAATGATTATAGACAATTAACTCCTAAAGCTATGTCAAAATATGATGAGTTAGTTGAGCAAACAGGTAATGCTTTTGTAGTTCAATCTCATACAAGAATAAAAGGCTTGGCAAAAATTTCTAACGATAATCCTAAAATTAAAGATTTAGGAACAATTGAAGAACTATATGAAAAATCTTTAATAAAACCTCCTGTTAGATTAGAAGTTGTAGATAAAGATTTAAACAAGCAAGTTAAAATTAAAGATACTTTATTAAATGCAACCCCTAGTTTATTAGCAAACATGCCTGTTCCTCCGGCCTTGCCAACAGACAGCACTATTCAAGAAAAAGAAACTTATCAAAAAATGTATAGGAATCAAAATAAAGAATATATGAAAATTTTAAAGGCTCAAAAAACTTTACAAAATAATATGGATATGACAAGAAAACAAGGACGAACTACTAGCCAAGGGATAACATCTGCTCAAAAATATTTAAACAGTTTGTACACTGACTATATGAATAAATACGGAGATTAGAATGAGCAATAGATATACTGGAAGTTTTTCAGACTCTCGTGGCGAAGACTCTTCTTCTTTTTTTACAGGCGTACCTAAATCTTTAGGGCCTTACACGGCTACTAGATTTAGAGAAGACACAGGTGTTAAAAAAGATTGGTCGATAGTGCGTGAATACATGGCAGGCAAAGTTCTTGATCCCGCATCTCTTGATTTAATGTCTGAAGATGCAGATGTTTTAGAGTCTTTTCGTGATAGCGAGTCTCGTTTTGAAAATATGATTGCAAAAGCGTTAGTGTTAGAAGAGGCTCCTCAAGAAATTAAAGATAGTTACAAGCGAATACAAGATAAATTTGCTAATATTGATAAAGAAGGTATTGGTGAGTGGGCCGAAATGATAAAAGACTATGGCATAGATGCTGTTACTGACCCGTTCAATATTGGTGCTGTGTGGTTTGCGGCTCAAACAGGAGGCGTTGGCGCACCTGCGGCGTTAGCGGCTAGAGAAACTGCAAAGGCCGGAGCAAAAACAGCACTTAAAAAGGCTTTAACTGGGCCTTCTACTGTAGCTCGATTGCCATCTAAAAGCGCATCAACTATAGTACGTGAAGCACCTACACAAGAATCAACTTTACGAACTCTTAGAGCTTTAATAGATAAAAACCCTATGAAATCTGTAGCAACTCTTGGTGCAGTTCAAGGAACAGTAGATGATCTATCTCGTCAGAATTTAGCTATAACTGTAGGCTCTCAAGAAGATTTTAACCCCCTTCAAACAGTAGTTACAGCGGGAGCTTCAGCAGGTGCTAATACTATAATGACTGTTGGAATTAATAAACTGACCAAAAAGTTTAAAGCTGATTCTGATATAGATGAGTTTACACCTGAAAGGGGCGCTGAGCTTTTTGACGAGGGCGTTGAAGGCGAGTGGATTCCTGCTTCTGGAGCAGGGATATTAAATGACTTAGATCGTTTAATTTCTGGGCCTTCTGGAAGCTATAAAGATATAACACCTGACGAAGAGCTTATACAAAAGTATGCGGCTGATTTAGGGGGAGGTGCTAAAACTGTAGAAGAAGTACAGGCTATTATTATGGCGGCGGCTCAGACAGAAAAAACAGCAGGAGCTATAAAAAATAAAATAAAAAAAGACCTGTACGCTCACGCTACGCACAATACTAGCCGATGGTTAGGAAAGGCTTCAGGAGTTTTAAGTCCTTTTGCAAAAGTATCTCCAACAGCTAAATTACTTCAAGAAAAGTTTTCACATGAAATGGGTATAAGTTGGAAAGTTGATAGTCGTTTAGTTGGAAAAGATTTTTTTGAAACTCAACGTGAAATTCAAGGTCGTTTTTTTGAGGACTATAGATCTATTGTAGAGCCTTTAACAACTAGTAAATTTTTAAGACGTAATGAAGATAATGCTAAGCTTGCTGATGAAATTAACGATGCTTTAATGTTAGCTGTTCGAGGACAAAAAGCAAAAAGCTCTGACAATGGTTTATCTTCTGAAATAAACAAAGAAATTAATAAAGCTTCAGTAGGTGTTAAAAATTTATACATGCAAATGGGCGCTGAGCTTAAAGAAGCAGGGCTTATTGAAAATGAAGTAGCTGATTATATTCCTAGATCGTGGAATAAAAAGGCTATTTTAGAAAACAAAGAAGGCCTAGCTAAATTATTTGAAGATCAAAATGTTGTTTCTAAAGGCAAAGGAATGGAAACAGTTGAAGACATGTTAAGAATTGACAGCCAATTAGATGGCGGCGGTTCTGGCGGTTTCTTTTTCTCAGCTAAACGATCTTTTGACAACATTAAAAGGGATGCAGATTTTCAAGAGTTTTTAGATACTGACGTTAGAGCAACTATGAATCTTTATACTTTTCAAGCCGCTAAAGGTTTAGCAAAAGTTAGAACTTTAGGTGTGCGAAACGAAAAAGAATTTAAAGATTTTTATATAAATCAAATCCGAAAAGAAATGGCAGAAGCAGGAGAAACATTTACCTCTAAAGATGCCGAAAGAATTACTAGAGTTTATCGAACTACTACTTCTGAAAACTTAAACAGGTTTGGCAAATACGCTCAAGGCGCAGTAGATGGCTACGGTTTAGTAAACAGAGTAGCTTACTTAGGTCTTGCAACAGTATCTAGTTTAACAGAAGCCTTCTTAAACTTTAGTAAAGCAGGGTTTAAAAATAGTTTTAAAGGCTTGTCAGAAGCTATGGAGCTTTCGTACAAAGGCGCTACAGGAAACATCCAATCTAAACTAATGTCTCAGCACAATATGACAGCCGCAGAAGCAAGAGCAGAAATGCGTAAGTTTAGTTTAGGAATGGACATGGGATTAACTCAGTTAGAAAATCGTTTAGGCGGTGATGACTTACAAACTAAATGGATGCAAAAAGCAAGCAGTGGTTTCTTTAAAATGACTTTGCTTGAAGATTGGACAAAGTTTGTACAAACAAGTTCATTTATGAGCGGTAAGAATTTAATTGAAGAAAACATTCAAGCTCTTGTAGCGCATGGTTCTAGGCCATTAGGTAAAAGACAAAACACTTTAATAGGAGAGTTGGCTGAATTAGATATAAATTATAAAGATGCTATGGAGTGGTACAAGCGTGGAGCTAAAAGGAATGACGAGTTTTATGATAAAAAGTTTTTGGCAGGTGCGGCACGATATGCTAACTCTGTAATTTTACAGCCTTCTGGAATGTCTAATTTAAAGCCTTTATTGTTTAGCAACCCTAAAACTTCTATAGCTTTTCAGTTAATGGGATACCCTGCGGCATTTACAAACACTGTTCTTAAACGTGGAGCAAAACAACTTACTAAAGATGTAAGAAGCGGCGACCCTAGAAACGTAGGTAAGGTTGCAGTGACTGCTATATCAATGGTACAAGTTGCTCGTATTATGAATGATTGGAGATCAGACGGGAAGTCAGAAGAAAAAGGCACACTTAATGCAAACTTACAGGCAGTAAAGCGTGTGGGCGGTTTAGGTATCTTAGCTGACAACATTACTAAAGGTTATGATGCCGCTAAATATAATCAGTCTGTTCTTGGATATGCTACAATGCCTTTTGGCCCACTAGCTACAGATGCTTTAAGTGCTACTAGGCGAGGCGTTGTTCCTACATTAGCTAGAAAAATACCTGCCGCTACATCTCCAGTACAACGAATTTTAGGAATTGTAGATGAAGACGAAGCAGAAAAGTTTAAAGCTGACATGGATCAGTTTGTATATGAAGCAGATAAAAAAGTATCTGAGTTTGAAAAATCACTTATACCTGAGTTTGAAAGTACTGGAGGACTATTAAATTATGCAACTGGAGGCATAGTTACAGACGTTCCTAATGTACCTACAGAGCCTGATGAAAGAATAAATAAATTAACAGGTCGCCCATATAACGAAGATGCAGGTGAAGCTTATACAGACATAGAAGATCGTACTAGATTTTCTATGGGTGGTAGACTAATAGCTAAAAAACTAACTAGTTCTTTTAATAAGAAAACTCCCTCGCCTTTAAGACAATCCGAAGATGCTGAGTTTATAGCTAGACAGCAAGCAGAAATTGACCCAGATGGTGTTGTTCTTTACGGTATACAAGATGATCTTTTAGACTTAAACAGGTCTATGGAGGCTAATAGAGCTTCTCAAACAACTCAAAGAGCAAACACAGTTGGAACAGCTACTAAAGCATCAGACTATTTAGACTCTTTAGGAGCAAGCGGAAGGTCTTTAGACTATGGAGCAGGTAAAGGTTTAAATGCAAAAGCTAATCAAATAGATGACACTTTTGAACCTTTCCCTGAAGATGCTTTTAATCCTACTTTTGTTTCTCCAAAAGATGTTCCAGAAAATACTTATGGTAAAATAATAAGCACTAATGTAATTAATGTTCTTCCTCCCGCTTTAAGAAAAGAAGCTGTTCTTAAAATAGGCGGCGCTTTAAAAATAGGTGGCAGGGCTTTAATACAAACGTGGGATGCCGGAGCCGCTAAAGCAGGAATGGCTTCTAAAAAAGCAACTATTGTAAAAAACGAACCGTTAGCTTTTACTACTTCTACAGGCTCTTATCAAAAAGGTTTTACTAAAAATGAACTTGAAGAATATGTTCAAAAAACATTGGGTAAAAACTTTGAGGTATCTAGTGTCCCGTCTAAACAGGGCATAAGCGGAGTTGCTGTTGTTATAACTAAAAAGTCTAAAAGACTTCAGAAGTTTGAAGGGGGTGTTGCTGATAGTTATACAATTCAACGAGGAGACACTTTAACTAAAATAGCACGAGAAAATCAAACAACTGTAGAAGAGCTAGCAAAAATTAATGAAATTAAAGATATAAATAAAATATATGCAGACGATGTTTTAAAATTATCAAACCCTTCAGGAGTAGCAATACTTAAACAATTAAAAGAAACCCCTAATAAAGAACAACTAAAAACAATAGAAAAAATAGCTAAGAAAATAAACGATAGAAAAATAACAAATGTTACTGAAGAAGTAGCTAATGAATATAAAGAAGTAATTATTAAAAATACATTAGCGGCTAAAAATTATATTCTTTCAAAAACTGACGAGGTTAAAGATAAAATTGAAAATGTAATTAAAGATATTGAAATTCCTGAAATAAATTTTGAGTCTAAAGGAAGAACATCAGAAAACAATAAAGGAATGCAACCCGCTAACTTACTACCTCAAAATATTATGGCTTATGCTAAATACGTAGCAGGGAATAAACTTGGCCTAGAAGGTTCGGGAAAAGATATAGACGTAGCTAAATTTGGAACAAAACAAAAAGAAGTTTTAAAACAAGCAATGAAAAACGCTGTTAAAGACGGAAGAAATTATATAAAATATTCTGATTATCCTAATATGAAAACAGGCGAAAGGCCAGATAAATTTTACAAAGCTAGTCGCTCTGCTAGATCATTAGTAGATTTAGTTAAAGAGTCTTTTACTGATCCTGTTTTTGAAATGTTTACAACAACTGGAGTATTTAGTTTTAAACAACTCCCTAATGGAAAGTTTGAAATTATTCCAGATGTGTATGACTTTGATAAATCTAAAAGCGGTGGTAAAAATAGAAAAGAAGCTATAGATAGTTATGGTTCTTTAACTCAACAAGCTCAAGACATCAGTGAAAATCAAACATATCATTTTAATGTTAAAGGAACAATCTAAATGAAAGACGATTTTAAATACTTTAAACTCTCAGACTTTGATTGCCAAGAAACAGGCGAGAACGAAATGGACGAGGGATTTATACAAAAACTAGACCACTTGAGAGAGGTGTGTGGCTTTCCGTTTTATATAACTAGTGGCTACAGGAGTCCCAACCACAGCATAGAGAAAGCAAAAAAAATTGGAGGTACACATACCCGTGGGATTGCCGCCGACATTTATGTCAATGGTGGACGACAACGTATGCAGATAGTGAGACATGCTTGTGCAATGGGCTTTGTAGGCATTGGAGTTGCAAAGGCTTTTGTGCATGTAGATATGCGAGATGATTTTAAACCAGTACTTTGGTGCTATTAATTTTAAACACTAGGAGATATGAACATGTCAGATAAAGGAATCGTCATTCCAACTTGGGCTATACCATTAGTGGTATCGTTGTTTGTGGGTGCAATTAGCTACGGTGCGGCACAGGCCAATGCAGAAACAACTACTAAAGAAGTTAAGCGCATTGAAGTCATTGTCAAAGAGACTGCAAAGAAAGCGGCTGAAAACGGACAGGCCCAAGCTGTAACAGAAACTAAGGTTGATGCTATTGTTGAATCCTTGGCCCGTCAAGAAAAAATACAAGAAAAAACTAACGATCAAATCTCTGCGTTAGTGGCGGCTTTACTAGCTAAACAATAATGAAGATGGTGTTTGCTCTATTGTTTTTCGTAAGCGGCGAAGTAGTCGAGGAACAAACACAATATTATTTAAAGAAGTCACATTGTATTTATATGTGTCAAGAACTATCAAGACCAAGCAACAAGTACGAACCTGTTGACTGCAAGTGTCAGGTTCAGTGGGTTGATGTAAACAGCACGGTAATACGATGAAACAATTAGTGTTTGCATTAATGTTAGAGACGCTTACTGCTGATGGTCTTGTAATTGAAACCGAAGAGTATGGTGTATGGGCCGATGTAAACAAATGCACATACTTTAGTAGGAGTATAAGCTTACAAGGCATCGAAGGCACAGCAGGGATTACATTTAAAAAAGCATTCCCTGTACCTGTAAGGGCTTATTGTAAGCCTAAGTATGTAGACCCTCAAACAACGGAGATATTTGAATGATTTCAGGTCAAGATTGGTCGGACAGCGCAACATGGGGCGGTTTGATTCTCGCTTTAATACTCCTTGGGCTTACTATGTATTGGTTAATATTTAGGTGAAATTATGTTAGAACAATTAATAGGGCCAGTGTCAGGACTCTTGGACAAGTTCATTGAAGACAAGGACAAGAAGGCGGCACTAGCACACGAGATAAGTACGATGGCAGAGCGACACGCTCAAGAGCTTGCCAAGGGTCAGCTAGAAGTTAACAAAACTGAGGCGGCACACAAGAGCTTGTTTGTTTCTGGATGGCGGCCCGCAGTTGGTTGGTGTTGTTGTATGGCCCTGCTGTATAACACACTCTTATCGCCAATACTAGGCATATGGTTTGTTGTGCCGGAGGTTGATGCTTCATTACTAACACCTGTCTTAATGGGCATGTTAGGTTTAGGAGCTATGCGTACAGTAGAGAAAACAAAATCAGTAGCGAGGGACAGTTAATGCCTGCAAAAAAGAAATCAACAGTCAACAAGGCAGGTAATTATACCAAGCCTACAATGCGTAAGAACTTATTTAACAAAATTAAAGCAGGTTCTAAGGGCGGCAAAGCAGGGCAGTGGAGCGCACGAAAGGCTCAGATGCTTGCCAAGCAATACAAAGCTAAAGGAGGCGGTTACAAATGAAAGTTAAAGCACCTAAAGGCCATCACTGGATGAAACAAAAAGATGGTACAATGAATCTAATGAAGCACACTGGCAAGTTTGTTAAGCATAAAGGCGCTTCACTTGAAGCTAATTTTAAAGTACAAAAGGTTCATAAGAAATAATGGCACTTAAAAAATCTCAAAAGTCTTTAAAGAAATGGACAAAGCAAAAGTGGACTACTGCATCTGGAAAACCTAGCGGTAAAACTGGCGAAGTCTATGCGCCTAAAAAGACTATACAGAAACTTAAATCAACTGCGGCAGGTAGAAAGAAGCTTGCGGCGGCGAATAAAAAGAAAAGAGAAGCAACAGCCAAAGGTAAACAACACGCTAAGCATGGCCTTCATAAAGGAAAGAAACGATGAGAGAAGACTACAAGAAAGGCGGTAAAGCTAAAAAGAAAAGAGACCCAAGACTAGAGAGGGCAGGAGTTAGTGGATTCAATAAACCGAAACGTACCCCCAAGCATCCAAAGAAAAGCCATGTTGTCGTGGCGAAAGAAGGTGACAAAATCAAGACGATTAGGTTTGGAGAACAAGGGGCAAGCACCGCAGGAAAACCCAAGGCGGGTGAATCTGACCGTATGAAAAAGAAACGAGCCTCTTTTAAAGCTCGTCATAGAAAAAATATAGCTAAAGGCAAAATGTCTGCGGCTTATTGGGCTAACAGAGAAAAGTGGTAGACTATGCAGAGGATATGGACACTGTGGGCTTTAAGCCTAGGCGAAACAGTGGATAGCACATCTTCTGATGCCCATACTGTAGCTGTAATAAAGACAGTACTGGTTGTTATTAATTTGTTCTGTTGTTTTTGTATTATATATAATACGTTTTCAGGCTAATCTACAACATGATTAAGCGCACTTAACTCTGACTCTAAAAACTCATGCATTTCTTCTAGTTTTGGTTTCGTAAGCTGTACAATGTTTCTTATAATAGACAGTTCATCATCTTTAAAAACCCTGTGCAAATCCTTTTCGGGTATGCCGCTCATCTCTGTAACGACATGCCCGTCAGAATTAACAAGTATTTTAAAGCTTATTATATTCCCTTCTTTAAAGCTCACAAGCACCACCTACACAAGCCAACTCCTGTGAGCCTGTAGTATTATCTTCCTGTTCAAAGTCTCCTAGGTCTTCCCAATCAACTCCCTTTGGCATAGAAGTTAGTAGCTCTTTATATTTATCGGCATCTATGTCCTCATAAGGAGCTTGCTGATATACATGATCACTGTATGGAAGTAAGCTAATACCGCTACACAAATCAAAGTTCTCCCAAATCCACTGCGCTACCTGAAGAAACTCATCGTCTGTGTAGTAGACTGTGATACTTGGTTTATGTTCGCACCAATGGTTCTGATATGTTTTCCACAAAGCCAATTGTTGCATAGCTCCAACTTGTTTAACTGTTGTACTGGTCTTAGGAGACTTTACAGGAAAACTAAACACAACAGAAGAGGGAGACATAACATCTTGCTCTACTGGGAATCCTGCTTGCTCCATAAAGACTGCAAGTGGGTCTTTCTTATCTGAACGTACTCGTCTAATGTAGTGCTTAGAAAAACGAGGATGAATACCAGAGGCACTATCAACAAGCTGAGATACAGTACCGCTTGGCTTAACACAAGTAATAGCCACAGACTGATTGATTCCAAGCTTCTCAGCCCACTTCTTATTGGTTTTAATAGCAACATCCTTTAGCTCCTCTAGCCACTGTGCTGTTTTGTCTGAGGATACCCCCAAAGTAGGATGATCCATAATGCCTGTCATGCTTAAACCTAACAGTGCTTCTTCTTCTGTGTTTCGCTTCCAAACATTCCGCAAATAACGGAAGTCTGTAAGGGTTGCTTGTAGTGTACCAATAATAGCGGCTGTTTCTACTTTAGATTTAAGAGTCTTTAAATTATCATCAGACCGTATAACTACCTCAGACAAGTTACAGAACTGATTACTGCGTAGTATTATTTCACTACATGGATTAGTACCAAAGTCTTGCTCAGAATCTCTACGACCATTGAGGCTTGCAACTTTCTGTGCCGCAACACGACTAAAGATACCACGCTCACCCGCTTTAGATTCATACATAGTACTCATCTCGTTTAAGAAAGCTTCAAAGTCAGGCTTCTCTGTGTAGGCTACGCTGTTATTTGCTAGTCTTCTTTGTCCCTCGTTCTCCCACCAAGCTCCATTCTTAGCTCTAGCCATGCGTTGATCAGTTAAATTAGATAAGCTTATGAGTGCTGAGCGCCTAACGCCACCTACAACTACAATGTCTGCAATCTTACACACAATATCGTGGCACTCTAAGGATGTTAGCTTGCGTCCTGCGGCTTTAGAGAACACACTTACACAAAAGTTAAATAAATCTATGAGTGGCTCTGGCCCTGATGCACGACCACCAAATGTTTTAAGTCTTTCTCCTGCACCACGCACTTTACTCATGTCCCACTTAGGAATCTTACCTGCGTACAGCATAGCAACAAGCTCACGGAATGCAGATGCCCAACCAATCTTACTGTCAGCTACAACAATCACAGTGTCTGTAGGGTGAAAGCTCTCAGCAACCTCTGGAAGTTTGTTTATGAAGTTGCGCTCTACACTAAACCCAACACCAGTACCACACATAAGCACATACATAAGCTCGTCAAAAGAACGAGGAGAATCTATATGCAAGTAACTACAGTTAAACCCTGCTACATTATCTTTATCTAGTGCTTGACCTGCTGTCATCATGCATCTCATACTAGGCATGACTTCTAAATTATGTATTGCATCGTATATTTTTTTACCTTCACGAACTGTTATCTGTTCACGATCTCTCCAGAACTGAACATAACGATAAACTGTTTCTTCCCATGTTTCTCTGCGGCTTTGTTCGGGTAGCCATCGTGCGTAGCGTGACTTGTGTATAAACTGTTGGTACTGATCCATTGTTATTCCTCTGTAAAATATTTAATGTTTTTGTTTTCTTTGCGCCTAGTCTCTTTTAGTTTAGAAGAACTCTGAATCTTTTTAAACTTCTTCTTCCTTAAAAAACTATCTCTTCTTTTATCTTTACGATTAACTTCTTCCATCTTTTTTCTCTAATAGTTCGACTATTTTATTTAAATACCATATAGCTTTACGTGCATCCTGTATAGGTTTGTCTTTGTTAAACAACCTAGAGCCTGTATATTTTAACACATTGCCGTGGCAATAAACAATAGCACCTTCAACACCTAGTACATCTACAATGTAATCAATAGTTTCTATACTTCCGTGGTTGTAATGCGGAGGGTGATCAACCGCCTCAGTAATAGCAGAGGAGGCTTTACTCCAACCTCTAGTAGCTCTGTCCCACTCTTCGGGTGTAGCATCATTAAGTCTAGATATATCTTGTTTCATTTTTAAGTACTCTTCTATTTCGTTAGTCATTAAAAGTTTCTCTCTTCTTTACGTTGATCCAGTTGTCAGGTATACTATTCTCACTGAACCATCTAAAGTCGTTGGCACTAGCCCACTCTCCGTGGCTTCTTTTAGTTCCGTCCTTGCGCCTCTTAGCTTGAGGCATTGGGGCGCTAGGATTAGCAAACAAAAACACTAGCTCAGTGTCTTCGGGTAAAGCCTTACTGATCCAAATGTATTTACTGTACTCTGCGTAGTCCCAAAATCTACCCTTGGCTTCAAGTAATATTTTCTTCCCTTCAATCTCCCGTATAAAATCAGGATGATAATGATGATCAACGGTGTACGGGAGCTTATCAGTATGACAACTCCAAGAGTCTAGTATGCCTGTATGTAATTCGTATTCCCAATTAGAGTCATAACCAACCACTAAGTTTTTAGACTCAGGGCGAACTGCTCTGGGCTTACGCTTACCCTTTCTTATTTTAGTCAATGTATAATCGCCTCTCTTTTTTCTAGCTCTAAACCTATTATAGCGTGGAGATCAGAAAGAAACTCACTATCTACATCGGCTATGGTATTGTCTGAGTTGTAAAGAAAACTGCCTACTGCTATAATCATTTGATTAACATCTAAGACTTTGCTATCCATTGTATATCCTTTAGAGTTATACTTTCAATAGCACGATCAGGCCACAAAACTAACAGTCTTTTTATTTTATTTTTAATCCACTTAGGGTGATAGGCGTTTAAGTACATAGTTCGTTCAGCCATAAAGTGAGTTTGTGTGGGCATAAAGTTTAAATAATTTTTAGTATTTATTTTAAGGCCCTCTTCTTCGTTCAACAAACTACGCAACCAATCAACAAGAATCACTGAGGCTTGAGCTTGGATGCGCTTGGTTTTCTTTTTGTTCATATTAATTCCTCGACTTTAGGTTCAACTTCTACTTTAGTTAAGTACGCTAAACCATTGGAATACTTGAAAGTTCTTAGGCCTGCTCCATCGTTGGAGTCTTTGTAGCATTCATATTTATACTTACACCAACTACAACCTTTAGGTAATTTCATGTTGCCTTTCTTACCATCAGGTATGGGAGTATAGCATAATTCAGGAGGGGTGTCAAGCTTTAATGCAGGAATCAGAGATTTAATTGATGTTTTTATGTTAGGCTTGTCCATGTCATCGGGCGTGTACATGCACAACTCGCCGCTCTCTTTGTTGATAACCAAGAACCCGCCATTATCTGTACCCTCTGCCGCTTCATACCCTGCAAGCTGACCAAGGTATCCAAAGGGATCGTCCTGTGCTAAGCGGCCATCTTTAAACTTGTTAAACGCAAAGCGAGAAGCAGTCTTGACATCCACTACCTCACCGTTTATCTTGCAATCCATGTGACCTACAATACCATTAACATCTACTTCTTTCTGTTCATCTGTTACTTTGTGGTCTGTCATTCTTACAAGCATCAACACAATCTCTTCAAGCAAGTGGCCGTACAGGAACTTGATTTGCGTTGGGCCATCAACAAGACCACGGCCTTGAGGATCACGCTTCTCAAACCACAACTGTCGTGCGGGCTTGCCGACATTAGACATACGCACAGTGAATTCTTTGTTACGCTCAGAAGGAGATGCCCAAGACATCAAAGCCTCTTTAATACCTACTAAAGTATTATCAATGTCTTTTTCTGTAAGCGGTAAGGGCTTGCCATCTGACAAACCTTCAAGGTGTTTGTAGATGTCAGGCACTACATTATTAAGACTCATTGGGCATATCCTTTATAATAGTTTTAATTTTATTTAAAGAGAGCTTAAACCATTCTCCTCTGTTATCGCATCCTGTTGCTGTAAGTTTATCATGTACTAATTTTTCTGTCTTTTTTCTATCGGCAAAAAACTCAGAGTACTCTAATTTAAAATCACGTAAAGGACTAGATGTTTGATAAGTTCTACACCTGTCCTCTGCATCTACAGCCATGCCAACCTTGTACCAACCTTTCCATGCAGGGTTAGATACTACATAGATGTGGCCTCGTTTTACTTTATCGTACTTGTTATAAACTGCCTGACCTATAGAGGCCGCTAGTCTTTTAAGTTTATTTTTTCTATTCTTAATTGTATCACAAGCGTTGCAAATATAGTTACACTTTTTAAGATTAGAAGCGTAAAAGTTTTCTTCTGTTAAAAGAACATTACAATGATTACAGATTTTATTGTCTTTCATAATAGTCTATAGCCTCTATTATTTCGTAATCGTTATCGTCTTCTAAAGTTCCAAGCTTTAGAGGGACAACATCTTTATCTCCAGTGTGTACTATCTTATGTCCTGTTATTACATACATACATTCTATTAAAACATCTTTTTTGTAATTTAAAACTTTTACTGCCACCAAAGGTTTCGTCCCAGTGGGCATCCTAAATATCCCACCTATAGGGACATTGTATCTCAAGTTCACAAACTCTCGAAGCTTTACCGCAGTAGTCTCAGTGTGTTTCACTCCAGTTCTCCCCGACCTTATAGTCTGCACCCAATGGGCAATTAAGTTTAAACATACACCCTGCTTCTTTAATGGCCCGTACTCCTGCTTCTCCTACAGCTTTGGCGTGATCAGCGTGGCACTCTATTTGCCATTCATCGTGTACATTAGCTACAAACTTAGCATCCCAACCATTAGAAGTTATCTTATCGTTTAAAAGAATCAAGGCTTTCTTCATTACTATTGCGCCTGCTCCCTGTAATAAAGTATTCAAGGCCGCATGTTCTGAACGGACTGTAAGCTTACGACCATCTAGTGCCTTAACGAACCCGCTCCTAGCTTCTCTTTGTACTCTGTCTGTAAGATTTTTAAATGATGGGAGATTATCAAAGAAGCGTTGTCTAAGTCCTTTACCAACCGCTCTACCTCTCCCAACCACTGATCCAAGTTTTGCATCTCCCGCTCCGTAAAGGAGGGCATAGATGAAAGTTTTTGCCTTATCTCTTGATTCAATTCTAGCAAGTTGTTGATTAGTGGTGTGTATGTCTCCGTTAAGTATTTCATTTGTGTAGCCCTCGTCATTTAAGTAGTGTGCTAACATTCTTAATTCCAAACCTGAAGCATCTATTCCTACTAGCTTGTAGTTATCTGGAACAGTCCAACAGCTTCGACACTCTTCACCATAAGGAGACTTAGTGCTTGGAATCTGGGCTGTGTTGGGATGTGAATGAGTCATGCGCCCTGTCACTGCCCCATTAGGATTTACAAAGCCGTGTATTCTTCCTGTATCTTCGTTAAGCTCTTTGAGCCAACTCTTAGCTTGAGCCAATCGTTTCTGTAACATAAGATACCTAGCAATCATAGCGGCCTGTGGAATATTTTTAACTCTATTTAAAGTGGCTTCGTCCACAATAGGTTGACCCGTGGGTGTGTGTTTTTGTGGGTTCCAACCAAAACGAATTAAGTATTCGCCAATTTGTTTACGTGATCCCAAGTTAAAAGGTGTTTCAGTTTTACGAGAGATGGGCTTGTTGTATATATCCAAAGATAATCTTTCGTACTCTCCGTCTGTCAGCCTTGTACCGTTACCGTGTTGATCTGTCGCAGTCTTAGCTACTGCTCCTGTAGCTGTGAACTTAGGCGTAAGTATCTGCGTGGTGATAACGGGCTTGAACTCTTCGTGTACTTCTTGTTCTAAGTCGTGTAGTTTAGTTTCAAACATAGCAACTAAGCTCATTGTCTTTTCAATGTCTAAACAAAAACCATTGTCACGTTGCTGATTAATTATCTTAGCTACAGCGTGTTCTATCTGTACTGATTGTGGTGTAAACCCACGGCTCTCAACCTTCAATGCTTCATATACTTTAGTGTTAAGCAACACATCGTTCTTACAATACTCTAGCATCTCTGGACTGTAAGCTTCCCAAGCATCTTCTTGTTTTCCAAAGTCACCTTTATGAAAGCCTAGTCGATAGCCCCAACCCTCAAGACCATGATTACCTTCTCGTGTAGGTTTAAAAAGCCTTGAAAGAACAAGAGTATCAACGATCTTCTTGTCGAACAAGTCTAGTCCTGCAACCTTCTTAATTGCAGGGATGTCATAGCCTATTAAGTTGTGACCAATTAGTTTTGTTGCAGAAGATAACATATCATAGCCTTCTTGCAACTGTGTGTTGTCAAATGTAAATACGTCCTTAGTCTCTACGTCTTGAGCCACAATACAAAATATCTTTGTGGGGTCTAAGCCGTCTGCTTCTATATCAAATACTAAATTACTCATTTTCTTCACCTAATTTTAATTGGGGACTGCGAGGGTCTTTAAGCATCTCTTCGTAGTAGTATGACAGAACGTCATGTTCTATTGCTATTTTTATACCCTCGACAGTGTAATGCGCCCACCTTATAACAGTTATAGGCCTAAACAATTTGTTGTGTTTATCTATCTCGAACCCGTTAAAGGTGGTTGTCATATAATGTCTCCCTCAAATTGAGAGGGATCATAAGCATCTAACTCTCTGAGTCTTCCTGTGTTACCATCATATAAAAGATTGGTAGCTACACCCACATCTCCAGTATACCTAGACTTCAGTACCCTGACCTTGGTGGTGGAGGCTTCGATCTCATCGTCTGATTGTTGGTTGCGCTCCAAGGAAAGAACACAATCACTTAGCTGAGCAATACTCTGACTACCTCTAAGATGATTAAGTCCTGTCTCAATACCGTTCTCGTGTCCACGGTTGCCATCAATCCTGCGGAGGTGTGATACAAGAATCATGCCACATCCTGTCTCCTCAACCATCGTTCTTAGTCGATGCATAATTTGATCTATGGCTTTGCGCTCATCGTTTTCAAGGGTGGATAGGACTAACATGTGCAAGTGATCTACTACAATCCATTTACAATCTAATCCGATTATCATGTAGCGTAGCTTGCTAAAGATGTCTTCAAGGTTATTGACTCCGTGGTGTGCATGAATCCATACACGCCCCTCGTTCTCACCCATGAATACTTTCTTAAAACATTCGTCCAATTGATCGGGGGTGTAAGTAGACTTAACGCTGTCTAAATGCAGTTTAGCATCTGCCTCAATCGCCATGATTCCTTCGGCAGTTCGTGACCAGTTCTCTTCAAGTGCTACTACACCCACGTTATCTTTTGTTTTATTTATAAGCCAGTGTTCAAGTTCTCTAGTGACAGAAGATTTACCTAAACCTGTACCACCTGTCAGGGTAACTAGCTCTCCTTCTCGTAGACCTTCTAGCTTTTTATTTAAACCATACCAAGGATAAGGTATCGCTTGTTTTCTTTCAAGACGTAGTTTCTGATATGCTTCAAGCTGTTCAGACAGATTCAAAACACCAGAAGGTGTATAGACTTTAGCATCCCAGAAAGCACTGACGTATGCCGCATGTCTACCCTGACGCAACATATCATTAGCGTCCTTGTAATCCACGGGCAGTGTCATTATCTTAGCTTTCTTTGGTGTTAATAGTTTTGCTACGGCTTGAGCCGCTTCTTTACCATGCTTATCATTGTCAAAATTAATGACTACACAATCAAAAGACTCAAGGTATTCTAGGCTATTCTTAACATCAGCAACGCCACCTTGCGCCCCTGACTTTATAGAAACGACAGGCCACTTAGAACCAAGTAGCTCGTAAGCGGCCATGCCATCGCATTCACCCTCTGTTAAAGTTATAAAATTACCACCTGCTTTAAACAGATTTTCTCCAAACAACCCCACCTCTTTTGGACTACCTGTCCACGCAAACTCTTTGTTCTGTTTACGTATCTTAGTACCTGCTAACTCGTGTCCATTGTAGTAGGGGTAGTAGTGCTTATCAATCTTACCATTTAGTAGTGTTGACTTTACCCCATATTTCTTAGCTGTTTCTAAACTTATCTTTCGGTCAGTCAATTCATTAAACGTAGCTGTTGAACTATTGTTCATCTTATTGTTCCTTCGATGTATTTCAAACTCCGTTTCTACATCATTGTGTTGCACTTCCGCTGTGCTATAGTTTGGTAAATAAGTCCCACAACTGAAGCACCACCCAGATCCATTATCGTTAACTGAAACTGGGTCACTGCCTCCACAAGCGGGACAAGGTAGCCTGTGTTTAACAAAAGGCATACGCCTTACTCCTATTTGTTACCTCGTGTTTCATCATCGGAGGATGCTTCAATGATAGCCTCGTCTACCAAATGCTCATCCATACTGCCAGTTAGAGTCATAATAGATGCACGAGCGAGTGTAACATTCAACTCTGCCTCTCGTAACTTACCCTGTGCATTGACTAGCACTCCAAACACTGACTGTCCTTCGGGTGATAGTTGCCCTACGTCATAAGTCACATCGTCTTTGATGTAGGTGTATTGTGGTGCGTCACTCATAGTTCATCCTCCATAGATGGTTCTGCTGTTATACCTAGTTCTTCGCCATCAGGTGTCCCGACTTCTACTAGATCAAGCACTTGCATAGCTTGAAAGTCTAGACCCTTGAAAGTCCCATACTTGTTTGTGGTTTCCCACTCATTGTACTGAACTTTCACAGTGGAGCCGTTACCTACACGAGCATCCAAAGGATTCTTATACTGGTCGATAAGCTTTGGAGCCTGTCTTATCATACCGTTTGGCCCTTCAACCTTACGCTTAATTAAAAGAGCAGGGCCTTCGTCCATGTCTTTGATGCTGAATCCACGCGCCTTAAAATCTTCAGCGGTAGCTTCATCAACAACCAAGTTGACTGAATAGATAGGTTCAAAGGTTGTGTTGGGTGTTGTGACTGATGCCCAGTATGCTGAGCCTTCAATTATTGCCATGTTACTTTCCTCTGTTGGTTAAAATAGAGCGCACATATTAACACACTCTTATAAGTTTGTCAAGTTATATTTTATCTATCGCTATAACAGTTATAATTACTGCGACTATAACTGCTACAAGTATTAGACCCTTCCAATCGTCAGAGTCTTTGTAATCAAAGTTACTCACCTTCGCTCTCCTTTTTAAGTTCTGAAATCATTTGTTCTGATACATACAAAAGTTTTATTGCATATACACACGCTGTAACACACGCTATTGTCAGTAATAAATCCATAAGATTATACCCTTAAAACTAAAATAAGATTAATGATTGTAAGCAGTGCCGCCAAGACAACCACAGTTCTAACTGTCTTAATGAATCTAGACTCAAACTTACTTGTCATCTCTGTCTTTTCTTCTTGAATCCAGTTTGCCGCCTTGAGCAAGATACTGGAGCATACCGATTTCATTGAGTCTTTGTTTACGCTTATCTTTTCTAACACTTGATACCTCCCGATATTGTTGTTTAAATTCTGTGTCCCTTCCGTTAGACATCTCTAGCCTCAAATGCCTGACCAATTGTAATAATAATAAAAGGAAATAAAATTACTACACCTTCAAAAGATGCAGGCCTAACTCCAAACCAATCATCACTGCTCACCCAGATGGGGCGGCTATTTACAAACTCTAGATCAAGTCCGACACCGTTCCGTAGTCCGATACTAAATGTAATGTTACCAAATAAATTTATTGTCATTATTTACTATCCTCAAGTTGTTGATTAATATTATATTCACTTGGAGAATAACCAAACATTGAGGCAGTCTGATAGATAATGTGTTCAACCAAATCCATATCTACATCAGAGTTACAATGTATCTTATAAACACCCCCACTCTGTGCGGCTTCTCGTAAAGAAAAGTAATCGCCTGTTCTGTATAGATTAATTTCCATTTTATTTCTCCGTGTATGGCTTGATGTACTCGCCAACAGTTAAGTCAGACGAGGTGATGTGGTTTATAACTACCTTCCACTCACTTGGTGTCCAACGTGTTTTTTCACCACAAACTAAATCTAATATAGCGTT
>UEXM01000936.1_pt1 | contig 27555 bp, 11 predicted proteins | sample 1796661 | NCBI WGS metagenome assembly UEXM01 (sample SAMEA4772469, study PRJEB27181) | metagenome
TTAGTGAATAGTCGTAAGGATGGAATATAGTATCATACACTAGTATGCTACCATCAACAGAGTAAATATCTTCGTCATACAAAGATGTACCTCCGTTAGCAGCTACATAGAACGTTGAAAATTTAAACGCTTTTTTAATTTGTGATCAGCATTTTTTTGGAGCAGCACAAGAAAATAAAAAAATTAGTAGTAAATATATATACTTCATAGTAGTAATTATTACACGTTAATCATGATAATGACATCTTGTTTTTGGCTTGTTAACCATCATCTTACATCTAGATCCATTAGACTTAATCTTCGTGCATTGTTGTTGTCTAGCTTTTTTTTCTTTTTTCTTAGTTTCTTTTAGCTCTTCTTTAGCTTCTTGTTGAGCTTGACGCTTTGTATCTAAATACTTTACGTACTCGTTTTTCTTACCTTTGTTCACGACAACACGCTCACCAACTTGTAGATCCCAACTACTCCAACCTAGAGCTAAAAACGATCTCTGCATAGCTGTGTTTTCTTGATTTAAAGCTTCTCTAATATTGTCTGTTTTTCTAAATAATCTATCAAGCGGAACGTTAGTGGTAGCTGTAGTAACTTTAGCTGCAGCATCCCAAACAGGATTGTTATAGTCAAACGTGTCCATACTACCCATTATTTCTCTATTGAACTTATAAGCATTTAACGCGCTATAAAGCTTCCTCATTTTTGATCCCATAGGTGGAGACACTTGAGTAACCTCAACGGCAACTTGTCCATAATCTGCTCTTGATCCTCTTTCAGATTCCTCTATAAATCTCATTATAGTATTTTTGATAGTAGCAACCGCAGCACCTGTTACACCAGATCCTCTAAGTATAGTATCCATCATACCGTTAGCAACTCTCATTGTTCTTCGATCTAACGCATCGTCTTCTTCGTCATCAAAGCTTAAAGCAAATATAGCTTGCTGTAGCGAAGAGAATATAACGTTTTGTATAGCTCCATAATACAATATTCTTGATATATTACTTCTCCAGTCGCCACGATTATTTATTAAGTCTCTAGCAGCTTTTTTAATCAAACGGTTGTATTGCATAGGTGTATTAGCAAAAGCTAATATAAGACGACCTAATGGACTTGCTTGTTGCTGCGATATACGATCAGGTCTACTAGACTGCTGAGTTTCTTGAGCTATCTCTTGAAAATCTAAAAATGCTTTTTCTTCTGCAGCCTTTTGATTCATACCTTGTTTCACGTAGGTTTTAATTCTATTTCTGTAAAATGTAGACCCACCCGATGCAATAGCAAAACTATCTGCCATCTGTGTTGGCAAGAAGCCTTTTTTAAGTAAATATGCTAAAGCAGCTTTGGCTTTATTCTGAGCCCCAGCAACAGCGTTAGCAAGTTCAGCTTCGTTTACGTTTATCTGTAAGCCAGCTCTTCTAGCTTTTAAAAAGTCTGAATTAAATAACGTAGAAAAGTCTGACCAATATTGCTTTTGGTTTGCTAGCGCTTTACCTGCCGCGAAAATATTATTATCGTCGTAGTTTATAAAGTTTACAGTAGATAAAGTTTGCAGTACAGCTGACCTAGCGTTAAAGAACATTATAGCGCCAACAGATCCATTAACCCAGTTAGTCCAAGCTTGACCATAGCTTCTGCCTTGAGATCTGTTAGTACCGTTTTCCATACGATACAACGAATCTTCTAAAGCACTTCTAAATCTAGAGCCATATATAGCCTCTATTTTATTCATATTCTCCGGTGAGAATATAATATTCTTGTTCTCAATAAACTCTGCTAAGTATTGCTTTCTACCAATTTTATTCACAATGTTTTCTAAGTCAGACGCTATTGTTTCAACACTCCAGTTTTCGCCTGGCTCTATGTAACCTTCTTTTCTTTTAGAAATAACACTTAACGTATCAGCAAAAGTTTTTAAATCTTGATCTGTTCTTACAACGTTTCTTAAATACTCAAGATCTCGCTTTGATATACCAGGAACTTCAAAGCCAGCTTTATCAAACAAATAAACTCTTACTGCATTATCAAAAGTAAAACCTGTATTCTTATCTATTATCTTGCCTAGCTTTTTCTTTACTCCAGGCAACTCTTTTCTCAGCATTTTATAATCGTCTAGTATACTCATACGAGCTATACTCATTTCACGATCAGCTCTACCAAATGGATCTAGCAAAGCTTTTTTCATAAACTCCATATCAGCGTTACCTTGACTGCCTTTTCCGTAAAAGTCGTACAATAAGCCTGCAAAGTCTTCGGCTGAAGGTGGCACAAAGAATCTATATCTACCTATGTTTTTACCACGCTTTTGACCAACAACTCTTGAAAATCTTTTTTCAGCCGCAACACCTTTTGTTCGCTCTAGCATTTTATTAAACTCAGAGCTTAAATCTTTACTAAAGTTTATTCTTGCCTGTACAGATTTACCTTTAACATCTAGCTGGTTAAACACATTTTTAACCGCTTTGTCTCCACGTAAAGAGCTTTTGGAAAACTTAGATGAAATTTGTTGTATTTTGTTTTTAGGTATAACACCTAAGACTGTTACAGCTGCACCGTTGGTAACTTTTCCTTTTTCATATAGATTATAACCTAAGTCGTATTCCATGTTGTTTTCAGCTGACCACTCTATCCACTCTTTTATAATTTCATCAGCTTTCGGGTGCGACATTATTTCTCTAACATCGTAGGCTTTATTACCTAAGTTGAACTTTTCTTGTATGTGTTTAGTGAAAGTCGATACATCGTTTAGATCAGGTATAATAACCATATCTTGTATATCTGAAGCTTTTACGCTATAAACTTCTCCATCACCCCACATTTGAGCTGCGTCAGCATCATCTAAATAAAACCAAACAGCGTTATTATCTCTTATAGTGTTGATAGTTTCAGATCCACCATGATACAAAACTCTGTCTTTAATACTATCTTTAAACTGTTTATATTGTGGAGAGTTAACCGTGCTAGATAGCTCTGTTTTAGAAAATTGTATTTTTTGCTTTGTAATATCTGGAATAGCTCTAACGGATTTACCTTTGATGTCTAGCTGGTTAAATACATCTTGCACAGCTTCAACGTTAGGCAAGGCGTCGTCAACAAAGTACATGTCATTGTAGCCTTCAGCGTACTTATCTATAAACCATTGAGCCTTAGCATCGCCTTCGCTTTTGCCAAGTCCAGTTATATTTTCTAAAGGTATGTTAATACCTTTACTTTTCAACCACTTATGTATAGGTTCAGCGGCTTCTTGCATACGAGCAGTAAGAACAAATACATTTTTAGGTCCATATTTTTTTATTTGATTCTTCATTTTTTGAAGTAATGGACCTTCTTTACCACCACGAACATTTACAAAATCAGAAAAGTCAAAATCATATCCTTCTTCAGCGTATCTAGGACCATCAATAGGCCACTTGTCAGATGGTATTTTTACTACGTCACCATCCTTAGTTGCTGTAACAAAGTTTTCACCGTCTATAATTAAAGTTTCATCAAAGTCAAAGGTAGACATACCTTTTGAGTCTTTGCTGTATTGTAAAACCGGTCTAACGTTAGATATGCTTTGGCTGATGTTAGCCTTACCTTCTATTGGTAAAGTAATTGCTGCCGCACCTTCTATGTTAACGTTGTACACTTGATCAAACGTCCTGCCGTCAAGACTTTGTATGCCTTTTGGATCTATACCTCCTTGTTTAGCTACTTCTTTGTCAAAATATCTGTCGTACCAATTATCAAAAACAGTCCAGCCTTTACCCATACTAGTCTGTCTTCCTGCAGCTTTAAGCTTCATGTCATCAGCTTTATCTAAGGCTATTAGCTTAAAATTGTTTATTACTAAGTCATAAGCAGACTCAAAGTTTATGTTTTCATCTAAACTAGCCTCCATTAAGTATAAGTAGGCTCTAGTTGCAGGCATGGCGTGCTCCCACTCGTACATTCTACCTTTATGACCTTTAGGCTTCGTGGTCCAGCCAATCATTTCAGCTCCCATTCTATGTGGATGTGTTACATCTTGACCTACAAGACTAAAGTAGTTACCCCAAGCTTTAGCGTTTTTAGGGTCAGCCTTAATTGACTCGTTAACCCTTTGCCAAAGCTGCTTATGCATGGATAAGTTTTCCTTGTTTATTCTAGCTATAGTTCCGTTAGAGTTAGCCTTACTTATATCTTTAGCTGTGAGCCCAAACATACTCCCATAAGTTCTACCGTATTTGTAGTCTGCACCTTCTTCAGAAAAAGCTTCACCATACTTTACGTCTTCTCTAGCTATAAATTCATCTCTTTTTTTAGTGTAATAAGCGTCTATAGTAGTTTCAACACCGTCAACAGTTATAGTGTCTTTACCTTTGTTTGGTAATATTCTATTGCTAGGTCTAAGAACTGTTTTAGTAATTAAGTCTTTAGGAAGATTTTTAGCCCAAACATTTTCAACTTGCTCGTAGAATAAGTCTATTTGTTCTACCGTATTGTGCTTAAATATTCCTTCGTCTATAAAAGTGTTTAAAAGCTTACTAATGTTTTTTAAATCACCTTCAAACTCAGGGTTAACTTGTATCAGCTCGTCTGCTTTACTAAACATAACCTCAGACATACCGCTTCGTATTCTTTCTGTACCAGGCACTGTTTGCCTAACCTCTTGATTAGTAATCACCTTGCTTAATAAATCTGCGATAGCTATAATTCTAGCCGATGTATCTCTATTTCTATTAGGTTTACCATTAATAATATCTACTAATGCTAAAAACTCAGAGTCTTTAATATTAGCACGTTTAACTTGACCTTTTAGCCCAGCCGCTGTTTTAGCTCTAGTTTCTTTTTTTGTATATAAAGCATCTAACACGGTTCTAGGTACGCCAGTTGCTTGACCGCCAACATCAAAGCCTTTTGGTAAACTATCGATCACTAGCTGCCTGTTAGCGTTAAACCAACGCTGAGCGCTAGCAACTTCACCTGCTGTTAAGTTGGCTTTAAACTTTTTATTTTTTATTTTTTCACCTGTTTCCTCGTCAATAACAGTTCTTTGAAGTTTTATTGGGTTTATACCTAATAACTCTCCTACAGTTTTTGGGGCAGCGCTAGGGACACTCTTAAAGTTGGTTAATGCGTCAACATCTATATTAGCTTCCGCTACCTCAGATTTAACCTTATCAGCTATATTTAGCTCATTAGCAATGACTTTACCTTTAGTTTTTCTACCGGTTTCAATAACATCAGCGGCTTCTTCCTCTATAGCTGTCTCTCTTTCAACTTTTGTAGCTACAGCTTCATCAGTCGTAGTTTGAAATATTTGACCGAACCTAGGATCGTCTTTATAAAACTCTTGAAGTCTAGCGTCTAATAGTTTACCTCCGGGTGTAGAAGAGTTTAGATAACCCATTATGCTATCGTTTCTGTCTGGATTATAGTTATTTAGCAAACCTACTAAGCCTCTATTATCGTCTAAAGTAAAGTTTCTAACTATATCGGCTCTTTCTTCTGCTGTTATACCTTCTATTCTAGGTAAACGTCTATCTACTTCGTTAGACAATGTATCTGCAATAATAAACGCTGTTCCTTGCTTAGTGTCTGGATTTACTAAATCAGCTTTCATTGTTTCAACTTCTTGGTAAACTTTTGAAAACTGTTCAACACTACCTGGTTTTATATCAGACGGCAACACTTTACCTTTAATACCTTTAGCTGCCGACTTAATTAGATCTTTGTTTATATTGCCAGACTCTACAGATTCTACATAGTCTCTGAAAAAGTTAAATACGTCTTGGTTGTTATTAAACTTGTATTCTAATCCAGTTCTATTTTTAGTAAACCTTTTGACTACATCTTTTAGTCTGCCAAACAAATTGTCGTTAAACTTTATGTCGCCGTTTTGCACAGCTTCAGCGGCTAGTGTAAATACCTCTTCGCTTTTACCTTCTGCCTCAGTGTATTGATCTAGTCTTCTTTTAAAATCAGTTCCTTCTATAGCTATGCCGTTTTCGTCAAAACCTTCTAGCAAAGCGTCACCGAAAGCTTTTCTTGCCGCTGGATCACCTTGCAATGTAGCAAAGAGTAACGCATGACCAAACTCATGAGTAGCTGTTGTCATTACGCCATCTCTAAGCTCAGACTCTTGGTTTATAAATATTTCTAAACCACCCTTACCATCTTGTCTTATAGCGCCATATCTAGTAGACTCACCTTTTATTACTTCTTCTTTTGCTTCAAACTGTTTAGTTTGAGACTCTTTCATTTTCTTCGCCTCTGCTACTTCTTCTTTTGTAGAGCTAGGATTTTTTATTATTTCGTCCATAGCTTCAATAGCACCTAAGTCAAACGAAGCTGATTCGTCGTCTCTTCTCCAGTCTATGAAGTCGCTAGAGTTACCTTTCTTTATATCTACATTAACTCCTTCTTCTTTTAAAGCTTCAGCTTGCAGCGATACATTTTCAAATAGTTTTTCTCTACGTTTATTAGTAGCTTGATCTATTATTTCATTATTAGCCTTAAAAGCATTGTTTATAGCTATTTCTGCTTTTTGTTTTACAACTTCGTCAGCATTTTTTCTTTTAGCTTTATTTATTTCTTTATTTACGATGTCTAGATTTTGAGCGTATGTTTTAAGCTCTTTGTTATTCATCGTGTCAAACGTTCTATATAAAGCTTTTTTATTTGCTACTTGTATGTTGTTAAGATCTTTTATCTCTTGCTCTAAGTCAGCTTTTTCGTTTGCGCTAGCTCCTTCTAGTTGTTTTACTCTAGAGTCTAGCATTTTAGCAATCTCAAACTGTTGCTTTTTAAACTCAGTAGGTGCTAAAGCATTATAAGCTTGTTCTTTCTGTATTCTTGTTGCTGCAGATGTAACTCCAGAAGCAGGGCCACCCAATGCTGCTCCAATACCAAAATCATGGACTACAGTTCTAACAAACTCAGTGGTTGATATTTCATCGTCAAAAACAGCTTCATTTATTGATTGCTGTATAGCTGAGTTAACACCTTCAGTAGCCCCTTCACCAAAACCACCTACTGCTATTTTTTTAGTAGTGTTAGCAACATAGTTTTCAGCAAACTCTTTTACAACAGCTTCTGAAGCGCCAGCTTTTCTTAGTCTATTTATACCTCTAAAAAGTGTACCACCAAGAAACTCTGTGCCCCACTCTGATAGTGCTTTGCCACTGTTAGAAGCATACAACTGACCAACAGTAGCATCTGGTCTATTCTTTAAATCTTCTTCAAAACCACTACCACCAACAGAAGCACCTAAAGCAGCGCTACCAAGTACTGGAAAGCCAATAGACAAAGCTAGCGATGGTATATTAGAAAAAGCTTGTTCAGACAATACTTGAGCACCTTTACCAATTTCGCCTTTTTGAAATAAATCTACATAGTCTAAAGCCTTGCCATCTTCATCTCTATATTCAGTCATGTGAGATCTAAGCTTGGCGGCAGCGTAGCTCAACTTTTCAGTAGGTATTTCGTATTCACCTTCTTCAATTATCTCTTCTACAGTTTTGCCAGTAGCTAAAGCTGCTAAAGGCTTATAGCCATAGTTGTCGACAAAGTCTACTAAGCCAGCTCCTAGTTCTAGAGTTACTGCTTGTGCTCCAGACAAATAAGGTATTAACGCTTTTGGCAAATTAGTATTTTGAGATAACTTTATCTTATCTGCTTCAGCTATAGCATCTTGAAGATCGTAACCTGTTTTTCTGTATACTTCTTTACGTTCGTTTAAATCTAGTTGTTTAGCTTCAAAGTCTTTTGATAAGTCTTCAACTTTAAAATAAGCGGTTCTAAGATCATTAAATTCTTTTAACGTCTCTTTATTAAAGTCTGCTGGTAAAAGCTTATCTTCACCAACATATGGCGCTATGTTTTGGTTATAGAAAGTGTTTACAACGTTTGTAGCGTTTTTCATTTCAGCGTTGTATTCTTCTATTTCTTTAGTAAGATCTTCTTGCTGTTTTTCTAAAGGTATTATTTCAACTTCAGGTAAAGTTACACCTTTTATCATGTCTCCTTCTTGCCGAGCGCCAGGAACAACATCTAGCCCAGCCTCTTTAGCTTTTTTTACAGTCTCAGGATTGTCTGTTGCAGCTGGAAACTCCGAGGAAATATTTTCCGATTTGGATGCCGTACCTACTTGACTCGCAGTTGCATCCTCTGTCTGAGAGCCGTTTGTCTTTTCCAAGTCTTCTTCTATTTGCTGAGCGTCTGGAAATGTTTTTAAGAAACCTTCAACTTCATTTTCAGGTAAAGTATAAGTATCTTCTCCTACTTTGTAAGTGTACATATTATTTTATTTTATTTGTTCTTAAACTTAGAGTAATCGCCGTTTACTACCGCGCCTGACTTTGGGTCGTAAGTTCCACCTCTAGTAGAATTTTGTCTTCTATCACTTATTGGATTAACTTGACCTCTAAACTCTTGAGGTATTTTTGCTCTATCCATAGCTTCTTCTAACGATATTGGCGGAACATTTTCTAACATACTTCCGCTCTCTTTGTACAATTGAACTCTACCACCGACTACTTTACCGTAGTGTCCGTCTGGAAACTGTATGTCTTCACCCCTATTAACGCTGTTTATAAAAATTTCTATATCTGTTAAACGCGATGTTCTACCAGATGAAGTAGAGGTTGTAGTAGATTTTTCAGCGGCATCATTATAGTCGTTTTCGTAAGCTCTAAGAACGTCATCTTTAAATTCTTGCTTGTACTTACCTGGATTAGCTTTAACCATCATCTTAAGCTCCTCTCGCTTTTCCGCAGCCACATTAGGATCACTTAAGTCTGCGTCAGGAAACTCTTGCTTTAATTGCTCTGTCGCCCAGTTAAAACTACCTATGTCGTCAAATAGCAATGAGCCGTAGTTATCATTTTCCATTAACGCGTCGACTTGAACGGCTAGTCTATCTTTGGTAAAATCCCATGTTAAACCAGTAGATCCAGCCGATATAGCGCCTTTTCTAGCATCGATCATTTTACCAAATCCTTCTGTAAACTTTTGAGTAGGAGGCTTATAATCACTTAGTCTAACTTCTTCGCCTTTAAAATTAGTAGTATATATACCGCCTTCTTTGTATATAAGGTTGTCAGCTAAAGTGTCGTCTTTATAACTGAGATCTTCACCTCGTTCAGCAATACCATTAAAATCTGATACGCTGCTTGGCTGCTTTGCATTCAAATCTCTAGCTATTAAATCTTGCTCCCAAGCTTTTAGTGTTGTTGATATTTGATTGTTTCTTTCAGTGGCATCAGATCTTTTTTCTTTACTCCTAAAAAGACCACCAGATGTTTTTAAATTTTGATAATACTCCTCTTGAAGCTCTTCTAACTTAGTTGTTAACTCTGGTCTAGCTGTGCCGCTTTTTAATATTATTTCTTTAAAACCTTCTGTTTGTTTAGATGCTTTTTCTTGTTGATCTTTTTGTTTTTGATCTAAAGCTTTAACCACGTCTCCAGTAGCCATAGCAACACCGGAAACGATAGGGTCAATATTTTTTTGCGCCTGCTCCGCTTTCGCGCTGTACATTTTTTGCGCCGCGTTTATTAATGATTGATTTGCCATGTTTATTTATTTAAAAATCCTCCATCGGAAAGCCCGGCCGATAGTACAGTTCCACCCAAGTCCATTACACCACCAAGCAGTTGTGATCTTCTATCCATTTTACCTTGCTCTTCGGCTAGTCTAGCTTGCTCTTCAGCTGTAACTTTAGCCATGTCCATGCCGAGTAGTGTTTGAAGTTTCTCTTGTTCAAAAACTCTTCTATCAGCCTCAATCTTAGATTGACTTTGGGCTTGACTCATCTGTATTTGTTGCTCTTGTTTTCCAATGTCTGCGGCTATTTGTTGTTGCTTAGCAGCACTTGATCTCATTAAAGAAGTAGCCAGCCCAGCCGCTCCCACGCCTCCACCAGCACCTCGCGTAGCCGCTAGTACGTCAGCTTGCTCTTGAGCTTGTTGCTGTCTTTGGAATTCAGCGGCCTGCGTATTTACAGTCATGTCTTCGTATGGATTTTGAGCAACAAACTCAGACTGTTCATACTGCTTCATTCTTTTTTGCATTTGAAGCTCTGCTGCGGAAGGACCTGCCTGCGCTTGATTTCCACCTTTATCAAAAAGCCCTCCAAGAACACCACCCACTGCTCCACCTATAGCAGTTCCAACTCCAGGTATTATTGATCCTATAGCCATACCAGCAGCGCTGCCAACCTGAGAGCCAGATACTTTTTTAAATGGATCTTTTAAACTTCCTCTTGCCATAATTTAATTTATTTATATATAGTTACACTCTAGACACTCTATTTACTGCTTTGAAACGTCTCTAAGCCAACGCTAAACAGCTCCGCTTCGGTTTTAGATGTATTAATAAATCTAACTTTAGCATAATAACCTACTATGCCGCTTATATTGACAGCATTATCTTTTGAAAACAACAAATAATCATTAGCAGTTGGCGGCGCTATGTCTGCAGAAGAGTTTACAACTATAATGTTTTCTTCATAATCAATACTAACGACATCACCAATTTTAATTATATTGTTTAAGTCACTAGAAGTTTCAAAAGAAGCTACTGTAGTTAAGTCTGTAGAATCTATGTAGTAGACTATATCGCCAATCTGTAGCGATTCGTTTATTTCTGATAATCTTATATTACAATTAGGCATATTATACTGCTTGTTGAATTATTTCTATTTCTGAGTCAGGGATTATGTTTGCATAATCATTAGTTGTTAATGCTGTTGTGTTACCTTCTAAGAAAACGCCTATTCTTACTTTTCTAGTTAAAAGAGTTGTGTTTGTAGTTGCTTGAACACCTAATGTTACGTTTCCAGAGGCTTCTCCACCAAGACTTCCTTCATTAACATTATATGGTATTGTAGACGATATTACAGCCGGCGGTATTTCCATCCAAGAAGGACCGTAGTTGGCACTTGTTCCCTGTACACCAGGGCAAGTGTTTGAGCTATAAGTACTATAGTCAACAAATACTTTGTCTGTAGAGTAGTTGTTATCTGTTCCAGTGCCTAGCGGATCATACCAGCATATATATTTTATTTTACTTCTAAGTCTAGGTGATAAGTTAAATTTAAGTAAAAAGCGATATGAATTTCTAGTTACATCAAAAAAGTGAGCGGTAAAAGGCCCTTCTGATGCTATTACTGGATTATTACCATCGCCTGTAAAGCCATTGGTCTTGTAAGTGCCTCCAAGATCGTTTATTAAATCTTGGTTTACGCTCGGATGAAGAGCGAAAGTACTATCCTGAGTGGTACTAAGGCTAAAAGTACAGTCTACAGGCGCCTTCTGAGTTATAGGTACGGAAGCGTTGTATTGAACCGCTTCGCTAATCGAGGGTATATTAGATCCTTCGTGAAGACCGTTGCCAAATAAAAATCTAGCTAGTATCGACCTATCTAATAAACAGTTAGTTAACCCTAATACTGGAACACCAACCGTGTCGCTCGTAAACTCGTTGCTTGGCATAGGGTTAACTTGAATATTAGCTTTATATAGGGTTGGAGAGCCATTAGCGATAGAACCAGTGAACGTTTGTAGCGTGCCATCTGCATTTAATTGTAAGAAAGAGTTTTGGCTTATTACATCAGAAGAAACTGTGTCGTAGTTAGTGGCGGCAGAGAAAGTAAACGAAGCGTTATACTCAGTGTAGCTTAATCTTGCTATCCCGCAAACATTGTCTTCTTGTTGAGTATATAAACCCTCAGCTCCACCAATTTTTTTAATATAAAAAGAAACCAAACCACCATCAGCACTAACTTGTGGCCCTGGGTTCGTGAAGTTAGATTGAGTAAGAGGTTCAAATGGAAACGTTGTGCCTGGATTTAAACTTGAGTCAGGAAAACTACCAATAGCTCCTACGTTGTTTACTGTAAGAGGAGTTCCTTCACTGTCTGTTATGACTATGTCATCAACGCTTAGCCCTAAGCCAGAGTCAGTAATAGTTGAATCGTAAGTTCTGTATTGATTTATTGTTATATTATTTGTAGACGATGTAGTTCCATCAGAGTGCATGCATTTCACAACAGCGGTTCTAGTAGTAGTGCTTAAGTGAGGCGTAGTGACAGAAAAGTCTACATCGTAGTAGCTCCAAAAGTCGTCTGAGTCTGTTAATGTTATTGAATTTATTTGAACCCAAGAAGGAAGTGCAGATCCGTCAGAAAGCTTGAAGCTAGAGGCTACAGGAGCGTTGGCTTCAACGTTTGTTTGAACAGTTATAGATCTATAATCACCATTAGTATCTCCTTGAACAAAACCTTCAATATCTCCGTCAAAGTTAAGTGTATTAGAGTCTGTTGAAACAGCGTACTTACCAGTTAAGTTTACTGTGTTTGGTAAAACTAGTCTAGAGTGAATTATAGTTACAGAACTAAGAACATTAGAGTCTGCGTCTATTATATCTAAAACATAAGTTATGTCGCTAGCTGTATTGTTAGCTGTTGTAGTAAAACTAACCGTTCCTGTGCTGTCGTCTAAAACTACGTTAGTTAATCCTGTGCCAGGATTTGTAGAGGCTGTTACACTGTAAGCGTCGTAACCACTATAATTAGATGTAAAATTAACAGTCCCTGAAGTAGCGTCCGTAGGTATAGTTAAACTAGCAGCGTCAAAAGCTACGCTAAACTCTTCGCTTCCAACACCATTAACCTCAACATTAAAAGGAAATAAAGTAGAATCTCCAAAAACATATTCTAAGAAAGTAAATATACTAGCAGCTCCATAAAAAGTAAGCTCGTACTGGGTAGTCTTTCCGTACAACTCTTGGGAAACTTGGCTATCAAAATTTTCTAAATCAGAAATTGATGCAGCACCGTTTAGCGTTGCGCTAAAATCGTCTAGATTTAAAAACCTCCCGCTAGCCGCGGTAAAAGTCACAGTTTTAATTGGAACAAAGCTGCTCGATATTGGTATGTTGTAATTACACACAAATCTTTCTCTGTCATCAAAATTTATTCCGTCAACGTATTGAGAGTCATACATAGAATACAGGTTCTCTAACTGATCTTTAACTTCAGTTGTAACCTCGTATACGCCAGAGTTGTTTTTTAAGTTACCAAACACTTCAAAGCCAAAAATATGAGGAACTGTTATAGGCGCAGCCTCAAAAGGTATGTTTACATAATAATTGGTGTCAAGAAATAATCCATCAGAGAAAGGAAGGTTTATTGTTACAAGATTTCCAGATATTAGTGTGTTTATATTTGAATTCCAATGTATAGTCATTGTTACTTGATACCAGCTGTTTCTAGTGAAGCTTATAGAATCTATATATTGGTTAGCGCTTGTAGTGATAGTTTCCCAATCAAACGGATCTTGAAACCAAACATCATCACCGTCTAAGTTTAAAGGTATATCTGTTGTAGCTGGAAGGTTACTGCCTTGATATACAAATTCTTCAAAAGCCCAGCCGCCCATCGATTCGCTAGTTGTGGCAGGTATGAATACAACGCCAGGCATAGCTATACCACCTTCGTCAGAATATTCTTGTATAATACCTAGGCCTTGTAAAGACATTTCAGAAAAATCTAAGTTTCCAGCGGCGTTGCTTTGAGAAACGCCATCATAGTTTATGAAAGAGGTTGTTTCTCCGCTTATAGAGTTGAACCACTTACCTTCTTTTTCTTTAAATTCTATGTTACCGCTTTGTTGCTGATCTGTCTGTATAGACTCAACATACCAACCTGGCTTTGCGGTTAAATTATAATACTCTTTATCAGAGTAGTCAACGCCACCAACCTGAATAGTAGTAAAAGCTGTAATTTTCGATTGACTACCCTCGTAGTTTATAGTTTTAAAGTTTTTTATAGAGCTGTGATCTTCGTTTACTATAAGGTCTATTGTAGAGTTGTAATCTATTCCATAAAAATTATTTCTATTAACACCATTTTCAACATGGTGAAGATAGGGCTTCGCGTTGTTAAAGGTGTAATATGAGTTTTTGTGAGAGATACCTTTTTCTTTAACAAAAGATTTAAAGCTAACCCAGCCATTTGTTTTTTCATTAAAAGATAAAGTATACGCCACCATAAAAAATGTGACATCTTCTTTTTCTCCAATAGCTGGAGCTTTCTTTATTATTGTTAAGTTGTATTCTGATTTTTTGTCGTCAAAAGAACCTATTACTTCAACAGCGTTTTTTAAGTTATCACTAAACCAGTCTGACATACCGTAGTCAGATATTGCGGTAATACCATCTCTAGACAATCTTAAAACAGAACCTTTCTCAACGTCGCAAAAATAATATCTAAATTCATTTTTAACAAGCGACGCAGCGTTACCCGTTAAACCATATTCGCCAGCAAAAACTCCCGCCTGACCTAAAACATTATTAGAAGATATTAGCTGCGGATTACCATCAGCGCTATATAAAGCATCTTTTTGAGATAATATTTTAACCACATTGTTTTCACAAAAAGCTAATAAATCTCCTTCTCTAGCTGACAGCGCTCTTATATTACCGTTTTCTGGGTTTAAAGTTTTTGTTATTTTCTCAGCAGACAAAAACTGATTAGTGTCATTGACAGAGTTTCTATCGTTAAGTATTCCAGAAAATATAATTTCATTTTTCATTTCTACCTCTCTGTAAGAATCTAACGACAAGCTCGCTTTGAATCCACTTTGCTTTCCAGAAGCTAAGTAAGGAAAAAACTCAGACTCATTAAAGTCGTCTCTAATAGTATCTGATTCTACTCCATTACCAAACGATATACAGTTAAACCAAGGTAACATAATTTTGTTACCTCTACTACTATGATGAGCGTAACTAGAGCTTGAGCCGCTAGGTATATGAGAGTATGGTATAAGTTTAAGTACGTTCCCAGATACGTGTTGAACTCCTAAGAACGCTGTAGTAAAACTTCCATCTTCTCTAGTAAACTTGACTTGATAATAATCATTAAAGCCTAAACCAAAACTTATAGGGCTTACGTCATCAGAAAGAGTTACTAAACAAAGAGAATCGTCTTTCTTTTTTCCGTCAAAACAAAAAGCTCCTTTAACACTAATCACTTCGTGGTTTGAAAACGGACTTGCTTCTAAGTCATGTGTAGAGTCGTGAAATTCTACTTTAGAACCCACGGGAATATATTGCTCAGCATTTGATTCGTCAAGCCTCACGGGATAGGCCTCCGCGATCTCGTAGTACAAGTCTAAGTCAACTTCACTCTTGGCTTTTGTTTCAAACACAGCTCCATTGTTACCAGAGCCAGTATCTAACGCAGCAAACGTCGTGCTTTTTAACACATAATTATTGAAGTCAGAATCCTTGTGGACTTTTACGAAAAACTTACCTATAAGCTCTGAGGCATTGCTAATTATAGCTGAGTCTATAGTTGTTCCACCAACAGAAACTTCTGTTACACCTTCAGCTGTTGTTGTAGATGTACCTTCGTTTTGAATATCTATTACTTTCCAGCTAGCGTCTTTAGAGCTAACAGCGTCATGGGAACCATATTGCTTTTTTAACGATAGATAATCTCCTACTTTAATTTTATTTCTATCAGCAGAGTTAAAGACTAGCCACGCAAAAGAACCTTCATCGTCGTTGTTATCAAAAGCAGTTTCCAAGACCATGTTGTGATATTTGCCAGCTAGTTCTTTTATAAAAAACTTATAGTGGCTAGCAAAATTAGGGGCCTGTGAAGTGATGCCTAACTTAATAAAGTTTTTGCTATCACTATTCTGCTTTAAAACGTCAACCTCACCACTCTCGCTGGTTAGCACCGTTGACTCTCTACCAAACCTATCTACATAGACTATGCCTACTTGATACTTTCTCTCACTTTTTACAGATTTAGTACCAGTAAGCGTAGACAATGTGTTTGTCGTGCTAGGCGCTTGGTTTACGGATACAAATCTACCGTAGTCAGGAAGCTCTTGTGAGTAAAAATTATCTGCAGGAAACTCTTTTAAAAAAGCATTTTGTATACTTTCGTTACTTGTCTGCATGTCGGTGTAGCTGGCATTATTAACAGCTACTGCCCAGCCATAAGTTTCAATAACAAAACCAACGTAAGGTGTTGTTGCTGGATTAATATAAATAGCTTGATCAAATCCTAGCCAACCGTTATTAACCATATACTCATGCCCGTAAACCTCCACTATCTCCGAGTAAATAGCAGTGTTTGATGGACTAGCACCATCGTTAAACAAATAGCTTATAGAGCCTGGTGTTGTGTTGTTTTCCTGCCAGTTAGGTCTCATTGACCATCTCCAAGGCCCAGATGCTATCCTGTTTGTTGGTATGTTACTTGCATTTACTTTTATCGTTCCGTCAGCGTTACACTCAAACAACGATATTCTTAACCTACTATAACTAACATCTTCACTGGTCCTGTAAACAGGGCCTTGTATTATAGCGTTAAAGTTGTATGTTCCAGCGGCTGGCGCTGAATATACCTTGTTTGTGGAAAAATTATTACCGTTGTCAGATACTTCGTTAAAGTTTATAACTCTGTTATATATCGAGTCGCCGGTGCCTAGTGCCACGCCAGGGTACATTTGGCTCCATCCAACATTGCCGCTACTATTTGAATTTGGAGAAACAGCGGTAAACGTGTTATTTGAAGTAGAACTTAACTTAAAATTAAACGGGGCTGTTTGACACCAAGCAACAACATTAGGTTGTACATTTACATCATAATTAGCTTTGTAGTTTCCTAGCATAAGTCTGTTCCCAACAATTTCTTGAGCAACAGCGGATTTAGGAACGTCATCGTATATACGTGTTAATTGATTACTTGGCATTGTTGTACCAAATATTTTTGAATCTATTCCTAAAGCTCCGGAATTACTACCTTCTCCAGGCGCAATTAGCTCGGTATCAATACCCATGTACAACGTCTTAAATATAAACGTATTGCTAGAGTTTGTTTCTTTAAATATTAAATCAACACCAACAACATCTTTGGGTATATGTTTTGGTTTAAAGTTTTTTAAAATAATTGATTTAACTCTATTTTCCATACCTAAGTTAAAGGCATCTTTAGCACTATACGAGTATGTGCTAGGAACGAACATTGGGTTAGTGTAAGGAGATATACAAGAATACTCTCCGTCGGTATATATATATCTATATGCAAAGCTAATGAAAGAGTCTTCGTATATGTACTGCTTATCTACAAATTCAACGTTGTATGTGTCAGCTTGAGTTAAGTCTTCATCACTAGCAGACTGCAATATACATCTATAGCTACCTTCTCCACCACTGTACGCAGTGTCTATTATAAAGTAGGCAACATATCCAAGTGTTTGTCCTACAATTTTAATTACACTACCCTCGGGATAACTCGTAGGGTTAACAGGGTCTAAATAAAATATGTCGCCTGGTTCTAGCGGATTATTTTCAGAGTCTGTTAAATTAAAAGAGCTAGCAAAAGCTGCGCCTGCTCCACCTGCGCTTGTACCGTTTACAGCCGAAACGAGACTACCGTATTCTTCGCTCCAAATAGTATCTGTTGTATAATTTATATACAGGCTATTAGTCGGGTTTGGCTTTATAACTGTAACGTGGCTAAGCTCAGCGTCAAACACACTTAAAACAGATTTATTTATTTTATTTATTCTAGGTAGGCGAGTGTGTTTAACAAAGCTTGCAGTGTATTTTGAAGAGTTTACTACGTTTATTTTCTTAGGCTCGTTTATCCCATCAGTAAAAAATAAAAAATCATTTATTGTATTTATTTTTATATTATCTAGGTTAAACGCGTTAACTTTGACAAAGTAAGACCCTTCTGCCGAAGGAAGAGATGTTGGGCTTTGGAAGTTTAATAGTCTTTCGCTAGTAAACTTTAATTTATAACCTGACGCCCAAAGTGTTCCAGAGCTAGGAAATGCAGTTGTAACAATATAGGGTGGTGTTCCACCTCCGCTATTTTGTGATCTCACAACTCTAACTTCATGCGATCCTAGCACGCTATTGCCATTATCATCCAGTATATCTACTTTCATTCCAGGTCTTACACCTGTAACGTAAGTTAGCGTTGCTCCATCAGGAGATTCGTATTCTGATAAGTCGCTTGAGTTAAAGCCAAATATTGTAGTAGAATCATTATCTATTGATGACGTCGAGCTTAGTTGCAAAGCAACTTCAAATACATCAGTAAATACATATTCTGTGTACGAGGAGCTTCCAGCGTTGCTAAAAGAATGTCTAACTATAGCGTCTGATTTAACGCCTAATCCGTTTGTATAATCGCTAGCTAGACTTATAAAGTTATATACAAATTCATTTTCAACATCTTCATGAACCGCTATAGTTGTTGCGTTAGAAGAGACTTTGCCTTTAAAATAACCAATCAACTCGCCTCTTTCTACCACTCTTAATTCTTCATTAGGAAGCTTATTACCTCTCAGCGTCTGTACAGCGCCAACGTTAGAGCTTTCAGACGTGTTAACTTCGATATTTAAAGCATCTCTGTACTCTCCATTAGAAACTAACCTTTCGTCAGAGTCTTTGTTCATTTTACCTTGCAGAAAATTTCTTTTTAACTCCGGCATGTGTTAGTGTTTAATATGTTTAGACTTACCTCTTAATGTTTGAGTTATCTCTTCTAGTTTAATGTTTGACAATCTTAGTTTAGCTTGTCTTTTTGATGCTCTAGCATCTTTTTTATATCTTTGAACTACATACTCTGGAGTATTTGCTCTTGTTGCAAGAACAGCGTACGCTATTTGTTTGTACATAGCTTCTTCAGCAAACTTGTGAACTTTCATTTCACTATCAGTACCTAAGCTGTCGCTAATGAACTTTAACACAACTGTATCGCCTACTAAGTTAGAGCTAAAATGTATATGTCCATCTCTATCGCTTATAAAAAACGAGCCGTTTGTCTGTGCTAGCGCAGGTTCTATTCCATATCTTTGACCTTCACTTAAATTATCTACTTGGTCATCATAGTCATAGTCAAAGTTAGCGTTCTCCGCTGGTGTTTGCGCTTTAAAATTAACCATTGTTGTAGAGTCTCCAGCTTCAGAAGCAGTACCGTCAGTAAATCTAGTTGGATTACTAGACTTGTCGGTTGGATAAATAACATGCTCAATACCTGCTTCGTCTGACCAAGTTAACTTAACGTAGTTGACGTAGTCTTGAGGCAAAGGCATTTTTAATGTAGCTGGGACAGTTATTTCATAAGACTTTATAGATTTAAAAGTGTCAAAAGAAAGCTCAGCTAATGCTCTTTGAGCGTGAAAAGCTATGTCTAGTTTTTTAGCTTTAGATATTAATTTATCTTCACCAACATAAACAGCCATAAACTGATCTATTACGTTTTGAAGCGACACAAACTGATACCCACCAAAATCGGAGCCTGAATAGTATTCGCTTTCTGTTTGATTTAATAAACCCATTTATTATGATTTTTCTTGTTGTACTTTTTTAATCTCTTCTTTTTCAGCTGCAGCCGTTATGTCTGGCTGCTTTATAGAAACACCAGCTCTAGCTAAAATTTCATTAACTAAAGAAACTTCTTCAGACTCGTGTAGTTGAAAATCAACAGAAGTGTTTGTGTTATATAAAGCTTTACCCTGAACAACAACATAACCCCACTTAGGTTTTGTTGGTTTAGATATGTAATTACAGCTAATAACATCTGTTGCGATTGGCTGCGGATATACATTTACGCTACTAACACCAGATCTAACATATACCGGATTACTTCTTGTTGGCCTTGTTAAAGGTGATAAATTATATTTAGTCAACTCATTAGCGTTAACTTCAGCCGCGTAGTTTGGAAAAGAACTTCCTGAAGCTGTAAAATAAACTTCACCTAATCTATACATGTTTGACGGTAAGTTGTTTATAGAGACTTGCTGTACGTTTATGTTGGATATAGTTATATCAGTACTAGCCGTAGCATCTGAATCTATAGCTTCTATAACAATGTCATGAACAACGCCTGTTGCGGCTTTAAAACTAAATGAAAAATCACCAGTAGCTGGAGTTATGTCTTCATATGCTGCTATTTCAGCTGAAGAATTATCTAAGATAACTATTCTATAACTATCTAACGTTGCGTTTACTGCTTGAACTGAAAAATTAACATTATACGTGCTACCAGCTGTTAAAGCAGACGTAGAGTCAGAAGCTTTAGCTGTAGCTGCAGATGAATCTGATGTTATAACTTTTATACCACCATCGTACGAGTTTGAGCTTGAAGGGCTTATATAAGATGCTGTTCCACTTACTACAGTCCAATTAGATAAGGTGTTAACTTGAAAGTCATCGCTAAAGCTAGGCGTAGAGCTTGTAAGTGAAGTGTTGTTAATTCTAAATGGAGATATTTTTTCTTCTAAAACGTGTAGCATATCAGAAAACTCAGTGGAGTTTCCGTGAGCTCTATCAAACTGATTTATATCGTAAAAATACTGCTCAAATATTTTTTTTTGAGCTTGATCAGCAAATAAATTAAACTCTTGAGGGGTTATATAGCCTCTTTGCTCTTTATTTGCAGTAGCTAAAACTTTTTGATATACACTGTCTATATTTACCGCCATTTCTATATATTTATATGAAGGCTAGGCCACTTATAATAGCAGCCTAGCTCTCATAAATAATCACTTATTTTAATCGCTTTTCAATGCTGTTGAAGACTTCCATGCCTTCATCAGTCTTGAACCAAGCGGCTAAAGCAGAATATGGGTGTTCATCAAAAGGAATTGTCATTAGTTTCCTGTCGTTTGATGCCCAATAAAAATGTCTGTTATCTGGAGAAATCTTAATTATACCAGCTTCAGTAGCTTTCACTCCAACGTTTCTCAAGTGTACGTTATCATCATTAGCTAGCTCTAAGAACATGAAAGGATTTTTTCTAGCCATAACAAGCAAATCTCTTTTTAGTTCTTTAGAAGTCATCCTAGAAACAGAAGAACCTCTTTCTACTCTCAGTATAGCTTCAGCTTGATCAATGTCCATTTGGCTAGCCAAGTTCATAGCTTGAAGTTCAACCTCTATCCAATTAACCTCGTTTTCAGCATCTTTAACCTCGTCTCTTTCTAAGTAGAGTGACCCTTTAGCCGGGTGGTACAAAGATAAGAGCTTTTGCGTGTTTTGCTTGTTTTTCGGTACAGATAAAACTCCGTCTCTAAAAACAATTCTTTCTAATCTTTCTTGACCTTTAAACTCATCTACAAATAAACTTTTTTGATTTGAAGTTAAAGTTATTTCTCTTTCGAAACCTTTTTCTTCGTCAAACCACAGTATATTTTTAGCTTGAAGTTGGTAACTAAGAGGACTTTGGTTTTTTGCTAGATAATAGTATCTATCTTTTATTTCCCACTCAGGGGTTGTTGGTTTTTCAATAACCACTTGTTGCATTTCATTAGCAGCTTTTATTTCAGGGGCTACTTCTGCTTTCTTTGTTTGTTTTTTTGCCATAATAAAATATAATAATAATTAGTAAAAAGTTACCCCAGCCTTTCGACTGAGGTAACATATGAATAAGGATATATTATCCTTTGAATAACATAAAGTTATTAGCACCTTGAACAACTAAACATCTTTCAGATAAGTAATGAACGTTCATTGCATCTAAAGAAGATGTAGCAGCTCCTACAGAACCAGTAACCCAAGACTTCATCTTACGAGATTCAGTTTGAGAAGCACGGTAACGTACGTGTAAGAAAGGACGCTTAATGTTCTTTCCTAAGCTTTGGTCGTACACAGAAGATACACCAGCTGGAATACAAACACCATACACATCACCTAAACCGTTAGTAGCGTTACCTGCAGCAGCATCAACAACTCCGCCTCTAGTAGCTTTGTCATTTAGGTATTTCCAGTCAGACTTATAGAAGTCATAAGAACCTCTTCTAAATCCAGTAAAACCTAAGTTTAAAGCCATATCTTCTTCGTTGTTAAACACACCGTAAGAAGTGCCACCAGAGTGATAGTTGTTTAATGAAGCCATCCAGTCATCAACTGCAATATTAGCAGCTCTATCCAAGAACATCATGTTCTCTTCTATAGCACCTTGCTTATCAAATTCTGTTAAGATACCATCAAAATCAGAAGTAGCAACAGAACCAGCTTGGAATAAAGCGGCAATGTTACCACGATCTTCAATAGCAGCGAATAAACCTTCTGTTCCTTCAGGCGCTGCTGTAGGACCACCGTCTTTCTTAACTGCTTCGATCATAGACATTTCGCAATAGTCAGCGAATCTAGTTTTAGTGTCACCTTCAGCTTTTAGATACCATAAGTAGCCTGCTTGTCCATCTTCACCAGAAACTTCAACCCAACCTATTTGAGATGCATCAGAGCCTGATACTTCGAACATATCTTTTAAGATGATTGGTTTGTTGTTGTAAGATTTAAACTGTGGGTCAATACCGTAGCCACGACCTTCAGTACCTTTTTTGTACTCAGATCCGTACACGAATACTTTAACACCACCACTTGTCTGTCCTGTCGCGACACCACCAGCAGCAAAGTTAGCATGAGTGTAAGGAACCGCGGTAAACTGACCAGCAGTTAAAGATCCAGTACTTTCGTTGAATGTTCCAGTTACATAAGCTTTTACGGTAGCAGTAGCATCAGAAACGATGATTGTATCACCAATTCTAATTGCGTTAGCCGTACCAGCAGTAACGTTGTCAACCGTACCGTTAACTTCAAATTTTCCATCAGTACTCGTGTGATCACAGTCGTAAGACAGGTGCAAACGACCTTGCTCAGACCAAACAACTTGATCAGCAGCCATTGCTTCTTCAGCACCTACTTGAGATAAAAATCCAGAGATACTACGGTTTCCAAATACTTCAGCTTCCTTTTCCATAAGATCAGGAAGATATTGTTGTGCCCAACCTGTAGAGAAATCTAAATAATTTCCTTGAGTTGCAGCTTTAATCGGTGAACCTACATTGTTTAGGTTTCCACCGGGGTTAAGAGTTAAAGACATATTATAATGTTTTTAAATTAATAATTATTTTCGTTTCATTTTTACTTTAAAGTCACTAGAAGAATCTCCGCTTAATACTTTAAACTTAAGTCCGCCTGCTTGTATTTCACCGTGGCTTTGCCTTGGGTCCATATTTACGTTTTTACTTTTGACGACGCTATCCTTGACAGCATCTGCGCGTCCTTGTTCGTAAAAGTGTTGAGCTACAGCGTCAGCGTTCATTGCTGTGAATAAAGATTTATGATAACCCTTAGCATCTGACATTGTGTTATCTTCTGCCAAAAACTTTTTGACTAAGTTGTTTATGTCGCTCTGAGTTGTTTTAATCTCATTAGCATTTTTAACGTTAAATCTATATTTTTTGTCTCCGACGTTATATTCAAAACCTTTGAACTTGTCGTTAAAAACCTGATCGGTTTTTTGCAAAAACGTAGATTTAGCACTTTCTGCCGCTTTGTTAGCTTCTTCAGTTTCCTTATTGTATCGATTAAAAAAGTCCATGGCCTTCTGCGCTTCAGGCGGAAGATTAGAGCCAGATTTAATCTCTTCATAATATTTAGACTTTTGCCCGTCTAAGTAGGTCTTAGCCTCTGCAACTTGCTCTTTTAAGGCTAATTTTTTTCTTTTAATATCTCGCTCCTCGTCTACTTCTTCGTCGAAACTAAATTTATCTTCCATCATAAATTCTATTTCCTCGGCAGACAAGTGAGGTTTTGTTTTTTTGTAATACTCTTGAAGAGCTGTTAAGTTGTCTAGTTCAGAATAGTCTCTATTTAAGTCAACGTAGTCTTCTAAAGTACCGCCAGTTTCATTCATAAAATCAACTAGCTTCTGTATATTTTCTGGTAGCGGTTCGCCTGTTTGCTCTGCTTCCTTGATGGCCTCAGTAGCTTCCTCAGCTAACGTTTCTACCTCTTGCTCAACCTGCTCTTCAGTTACTTCTTCTAAAGCTGGTTGCTCTTGTGCTTCTGCTTCCGGTTGTACTTCTTCTTGTTCTTGTGCGGGCTCGGGATTTTCATCGCTTCCAACCACTCCTGCCTCGTCAACTCCGTCATCTTCAGTTTTAACTTCTTCAATTTCTTCTTCTTTAACAACTGGAGGTTTACTCAAGTCCACTTTTATGACGTCATCTGAATCGTCTTTCGTGGTAAAGTTTGCCATATCAACCTTGACGACATTGTCGTCTTTTTGTTCATTCTCTTCCATAATATAAAATATAAATTAATAATTACCTAGGACCAAATCCACCTAAGTCAATCCCACCGAGTATATCATTACCTGAGGATTCAAACTTTTTAGGTGAACCACCTGTGTTTCTTTGTTCTATAAGCTCGCTAGCTTGAGAAGCTTGTATTCTAGTTCTTTCGTCTTTTCTGTCTTCTTTCTCTTTTTCTTTACCTTTCATAGCCTCAACTTCAGCCTGCTTTAACTGCATACTCATTTGAAACTCAAGTTGCATAAGCTGTTTTTTAACTTCAGCTTCTTGTTGTAGTTTTTGAAGGTCTAACTGAGCTTGCATTTGACTTAGCTGCATTTTAGTTTGAGCTGAAACCTGTTCTTTTTGCATGTCAGCTTGCGCTGCGGCTTGAGCAGATTTAGCGTTTGACTCAGTTTGAAGCTGTATGTTCCTTTCTTGAATAGCCTGGTCTTTTTGCTGCTTCTTTTTTCTTCGTATTTTTAACAATTGATTAGCTAGCTTCACGTTTTTAATTTCTCTTAAATCTATAGCGTCTTCAAGATCTATATTGTTTTGCTGTAATGCTTGTTGAATATTATTCTCTAGCATTTGCTTCTCTTCTTCGTCCGGCGCAAGTTCTATAAATATTCCAAAATCATACAAATGTAACTCAGACATCTCCTCAAGTGTAGCAACATTATGCGAGCCAATAGCTTGTATAAACGCTTCTTTAGTTGGAGAGTATTCTATGATGTCGGATATTCTTAATGATAAAGCCTCTGCCACCTCGGCTGTCAAGAATAATCCAGCTTGAAGTATATGTCTAGTTGCCGTGTTTGAATTAGCTGCGGCTATTTTTTGAATACCTACTAAAGAATTTTTATCTGGCGTACTACCATCTCTAGCCTCGTTAAGACCGGTTGTATCACGTATCATTTGCAAGTAGTAGTTGTAGTTACCTATTAACGCTTGAAGCTTGTTTCCACCACTACCAGAAGTTATTTCCTGTATAGGTATTCTACCTGGATTCATGTCACCATCTGCGGTCATTGATCTACCGATAACAGAACCTGTTTGAAAGAACATATTTAAAGCTTCCTGCGGATTATAGTTTGTTCCATTACCCAAGTCTATTTCAGCTAAACCATCAGCATCAAGGTAAATACCATCAGGTATCATACGCGACATTACTTGTTGTAGTTTTAAGTGGGTTAACTGAATCATATCAGCAAAGCCAGTAATACGGCTAACTAAAGACTCAATCTTACCGTTGTACATCCTAGGAGCTACTATAGAATAGTTCATTTTTACTTTAGTAAAATCGCTCTTTGGTCTAATCATGTTTTTACATAGCTGCCAGCTCAAAAGTTTTTCTGTACCTATAATTTTAGCACCCTCGTAAACTACTTCAACCGACTTGCTAACTCTACTAAAATTAGCCTCCATGTTTGGTGGAGGATTAAATGAATCATCTTTTTCTATAGCCTTATAAGCTCCTGTAGCAGTTTCTTTAACTTTATGAACCTGGTTCATATAAGTCTTGTAATTAAAGTATAGTACTGAAACCTGATTATTGTCTTTATAGTCTTGAGCAACTCCAGTTGAAGTATTATACCTACCATCATTTCTAGAGTTCGTGTCTGCTATTTCTTTTAAATCTTCTTGAGTTAAATGAGGGAATTGTTTAGCAAGTTCGTTTATTGGTATTGTTTTAACTTCTCCAACGTAATATATATCATCAAAATAAGGTGATTCAGTAAAAGAATAAACCAGTTTAGCTGGATCTACATAATCTACAGTAACTCCTTCAGAGTTATTAAAGCAAGTCTTAACGGCTCCAATACCTAAAACAGTTAAGTCGTAGTAAAATCTTTTCTTAGCAAGTTCATATTTGTTTCCCTCAAGTAGTACGTTTATAGCTTGCTCTTCGGCTAATTCAACAGCTTGCTTGTAACTAAGCTGCATATGTATTTCTAATTCTTCTTTAGTTTCGGGTAAGGTATCAGGATCGTTTTGATATAAATCAACACCAAAAGTTGATCCAACATAATCGTTAAAATCCTTAGTTTGCATATCTCTAAGCACTGACTCCATGTATTCAGTTCTTTTAGAAACACCATATGGATCTTGAGAAAACGCCTTGACATCGTAAGTTCTTTCGGCTATCCCGTTTACAACTATGTCTACAAACTTAGGTATAATAGGCACTGGCTTCCAGTCTAAGTTTAAGTAAGACAAATCACCGTTTATAGATAATTCATCTTTATACTTTTGCACAGACTGCTCACCTCTCGCGTATAGTCTAAGCTTGTGAAAGTTATTTTTACCATTTAGATACCTACTGTTGTATCCATCTGAAAACCACTCTTGCTCAATAGCTTTAGCAACTTTCATACCATAGTCATAGCTAACCTTCTCCATGTCGCTAACAACTTGGCTTGGAAAAAAACTTTTAACGGACGATCTAGCCATATTTAATTTTTAATTATTTGTGAAGTAAACCCATCGTTTCTATACTTGGATATACTTATGTTTAGTTTATTAACTTGTTTATCTGGTCTTGGTTTATACAAATGTCTATTGCAAGCCATTATAGCTAGCCCAGAACTTATCGAGGCGTCATGCTTGGTTCTCTTGTTTATATCAAACCTAGACCAATCGTTTAACGTTTCGTTAAAGTACATTGTACCATAAGTTCCGTCTTGTAAATGACCAACGTGATCATTTATATACATTTCAATAGCAGCCGCGTGAGCTTGCTTTATGTCTTCACTAGAGTTTGGTATACCACCTATTTCTTTTTCTGTAACAGACAACTTATTCCAAACCTTATCTGGCCTATTCATACTAAAACCTCTATAGCCTCTTCGTTTGAAGTGATATAAAAGCCTTGGTTTGTTATTTTCCGCAAGCAGAGGCATGCCGTAAAATACACACGCCATAAGTATGTCTTCAAAAAATATTTCAGCGGTTTGCGGTCTTGCAATATATTCTAGAAAAAATGTATTAGCTGGAGCTGATTCCATACTAAACTTGGTTAGTCCATGAAGAGATCCGTTGGATCCTCTACCATCAACAGTACCGCTAATATCATAGCTATCGCAGCCAAAAGCTCCCATGTGATCATTTCCAGGATATTTTATTCCATTTTTAAGTATTACTCGGTTTTGCAGATTTCTATCCGGAACCCAGCTAACTTTAAATCTTCCGTTTGGATTAGGCGAAAAAACAACTTGAGTGTCCTTCATACCATTAGCCCATTGAAACGAGCCTGTAGTGATGGTTGTTGTACCTCTAGTAGCCTCGTTATAGTCAATCTGCTCGTATATTTTTATTAAATTAAATAAACTGTTTTTAGTTTCATCTCTAAAAGCGTGTTCTGTAGTTCTTGGAAACTGACGGTAAAATTCATTTAAAGCGTCTTGATCGTCTTTTAGTCCATCTACTTCGTTCTCCCAGTGATCAATAACACCTATATCTATTAGTTCACCGTCTGGTC
>UEXM01000937.1_pt1 | contig 27545 bp, 33 predicted proteins | sample 1796661 | NCBI WGS metagenome assembly UEXM01 (sample SAMEA4772469, study PRJEB27181) | metagenome
GTGCGTGGTCGTCCACGCCCGACGAACTTCGTTCTGGGAATTAACAGTTGTCCAGCCAAGGAAGGCTGGGCCTATGTTCACAAAACGGAGGCCAGCATGGCACGCACAAACACACAAACGACTTCACCCGCACCCACTTCACGCGATTGGGCGCATTCATACGCAACCGCGAAGACCCCTGAGATCGCGACGGCTCTCGCAGCCGCAATCGCGCAAAAGGCCGCTGCGTCCGAGCGCAAGACTTGGGCGCGCCTGAGCGAGTACATCCGCGATGGCAAGATCGCGCATGTGAAGGCTTTCGCCATCAAGGACGCTGACAAGCGCAAGGCTGCGTTCGCGGCTCTCGCGCCCAAGGCTGCGCCCAAGGCCAAGGCCATGACGCAAGCGGAGCTTCTCGCGGGCCTGAGTTCAGGCGCGATTACGCAGGTGCCCACGAAAGCTCCTGCGGCTCCTGCTCCTGCTCCTGCGGAGGCGGCTGCGCCTGCGCAAGAGGACTTCGCGACTGGTCTTGCAAGCGTGATCGCAGCGTTCATGCAGTCGCGCAACGCATGATCGCACAAACGGCGTCCCTTCGGGGGCGCCTTTTTTTTTGGTTTTCGTCTCATGCGCTTTTCGAGCGTATCAGCCGACAACCAGCCCAGCAGAATAGGAGACATCATGCTGACACTACCTACCCCACGTCACACAGGCGATTACGACAAGACCCCGATCACGTTCGTACTCAAAGCGCTAAGTACGTTTGGCGTGGGAGACTTTTACGACACCGTTGATGAGATCACGCAGCACCAATTGCGCATCAACGGCGACACGTTCAACACATACGAAGAACTCTTGTACATGGCAGCCGATCTTATGTTCGACCGCAAGGAGAAGGGATTATACGAACACAGTCGCACAGGCGATTGGCTCCATACCCAAATCAACAATGCCACCGACGTCGAGCTTTGGCACACGATGTCGGATTTGCACGAGCGCAACATGCACACATGAAATGCGCAGATTGAGGCTTCATCGGTGAGGGCAGCTAACAACTGCCCGATCCCATGCAGCTTCTGCATGACAACCCCAACATAACAGGAGACTACAATGCGTACAGCATTTGCGCGGCATCTTGCCGTGGACAATACCCGTTTGCGTGTAACCAACGCAATTCTTTGGGTCTTAACGATCACCACTACAGCAGCTTTCATTTTCTGGGTCGCGGTCAACGCGTTCCTTGGCTGCGGTCAAGTCCAGTACATGCCCAACGGCCAATGGCAAACCGGCGAGTGCTGGCACTTCCCACACACACAACAAAGAGGAGAATGGTAATGGGAGAGTTACTTACAACACGCACAAATGCGTTCTTGAAGACAGAAGAAAGCGACGTCACCGACGAGCGCATCAGAAACGTCATCAACAAGCTAGATGATGCGTACATTGCGCTCGGTTATTCTGAAAGACCAGCCGAGCATTACACCAGAGAGAGGATGCTTCTCCGCAGCAACAAGCCCATGTCGGACTGCCCAGACGATAGGGTCAAGCTCAACGTTGAGATCTTTCGCATGGTTCGCAAGTCGTGCGACCTGGACTACATTCAATCGAGGGTTGGTTCGCGTTACGACGAGTGGTCAGATCTGCTCGAAGACATGCTGTCCATCTGCATACTGCACGATCTTCGCCCATCGACTGTAGATCCAATGCAACTGTCGTACATCCCAGACGTCATGGCCGAAGGCCGTGATCGTCGTGTCCGAGGCAAACCCGCCAAGATCATCCGCAAGCTGTTTCCGTTGCGCGATGAGCAAGTGGAAGATTTCTTTCGCATGTACAATACAGCTTACAACCCGATGGCATTTACGCTTGTTCATGGTTGCACTTCCGAACACTTTTTCAAGGCTTACGCTACGGACAACAACTTCACGCCTGAGACAGACATATCTCACATGGAGTTGCCGAGCCGTAACCAGTCGAAAGCCCTATCGAACAGTTGCATGCGATGGTGGGATCAAGAAGTTGGTTTTCGATGGCAGCGTGAAGGCATGCACCCAGCCGAAATATTCGCAACCATATGCGAGTACATGCACATTGCGTACACACTAGACGATAAGAAGCGAGTTGCTTCTCGCGCTTGTTACTCACCAACCGACAACGTGTGTAGCTCAATCTACGGTACGAGCATGAAGTCTGTGTTCATCATAGACGAGTTCTTCAAGGAGCAAGGCTATCGCCCAAGTCTGGACAGAAGCGACTGGCCCAACTTTACGGTTCGCCGCGTAGAACACAGCCACGACAGTAACATGTTGTTTATGCCGTATCTCGACATGAACATCAGGCACTTCAAAGACGCTGAGGTTCACTGTACCGCAGGCGGAGAAAGTTGTCTCGTCCAAGGCCCAGACTATGAAGGCGCGAGCAGTACAAGCGGCTTCATGGACATTGAGCCTTCGCATTACTGTGAGTGCTGCGACGGAAATCTTAGGGGCGATGACTATCGCACAGATGAAGATGGATACAGCTATTGTGACGATTGTTACAGTGATCGCTACGCGAGCTGCGCATCAAGCGGTTATGAAGTTCTTCGCGAAGATGCGATTGAAATAGATCACATTTATTTACCCCTTAGCCATCGTGAACACGATCATCATAGCCCATATGATTACGAGGTTACGTCTAGTTACTACCACGAAGATCACGTCTCGGACGACGCATACTGCGTTGATGGTGAGTGGTACAGTTTACAAAATCCGATCATATCCATACGTCAAGACCAGGGGACTGCACTCGTCAGTACTTTCCCAATTCACATTCGAACGGCACGACACGAATCAACAGGTCACGACAGGACGATTAGGTCGCTCACCAACGACGAAAAAGCGCGCATGATGGATGTGCTGTATCAAGATCCACACAGCAACATTCCAACCATCGACTTTGAGGACGGTCACGAAGACAGCGCGATCATTCTGCCCACGCTTATTTCAATCCGCACAAACGTCCTCATTATGATCGACGTAACCGCAGACTTTGATGCTCTGCTCAAATCACTATCAGAACAAATCAAGAACGAACTGGAAGGTTAGTAACATGACACTACAAAACACATTAACGATCACCACTCTCGTAGACATGCTAGGCTACAAGCGCAGCCACGGCACTCGATCTCACAATGCTTTCGTAAATCGTTACTTGGTGCCCGTATTCGGACAGCCCGATGACGATGGTAACTTCATCAAGATCATCGGTGAAAAGCCCAGAGTAGCGTGGATGTCGCATCACGACAGCGTGCATCGCACCGATGGCATGCAGAAAGTCAAAGTCATGCGAGGTTACGCAGAAGATAGGATCGTGAAGTCTACAAAGCCAGCGCAAATAAAATCTTACGTTGGTAAGTTTTACCAGAGCTACACGCCAAGCTTTCTGAACAACACGTACAAGACAGTCAAAGTCGAGAGTGCGTTCTTGCATGCCCAACTACACAAATCTAATCGGCAAGAGTGCCTCGGCGCTGATTGTGCGACGGGTATGTGGCTCATGCTGTGCATGATCCAAGCCGGTATCGAAGGTGTGTACGTCGTACATGCAGAAGAAGAAACAGGCTGCAACGGCTCTCGCAAGCTAGTCGCTCGCAACCCTGACTGGCTTCAACATATCGACGCTGCTATCTCGTTCGACCGCAAGGGCTACAAGAGCATCATCACCCACCAGTCAGGCCAACGTACATGCAGCGATGAGTTTGCGTACAGTTTATCAGATGCAATCGGGCTCGACATGGAGTGCGACAACGGCGGTTCGTACACTGACAGCAACGAGTACAAGTACGTTGTCCCAGAGTGTACCAACGTCAGTGTCGGTTACTTCGATCAGCATACGAGCATGGAGCGACAGGACTTAGACTTTGCTGAGAAGCTGCGACAGAATTTGTGTAGCGGTAGCTTCAACGCGCTTACGATCGAGCGTAACCCCGAAGAATACTATCAGATGTCTGCCTACACGCGAGGTGGCAGTGGCGCTTACCAAGCAACGATGGCTGACCTTGTGTACGACCACCACGAAGAAATCGCTGAGTTCCTAGAGCAGTGCGGCCACACCGTGGAGGAGATCGCAGAAGAAATTTTAAACCTTATGCCAACGAAAGGAGATACAGCGGACGATCAATCGTCACCATACAGATACAACCACGGATACGACTTCGAGCAAGCCTATTACGATGAGTACATGGATGCTTGGGGCAACAAAGGGAGCAAGAAATGATACGAGCGACCACAAATGACAAGCAAAAGCTACTGGATAAGCAGAAGCCTTGGCTTGAGAGAACATTCCCGCAAATTCCTGAGCCAATGTTAGGCGAAGATTGCACGAATTGGCGGGACATAGATAGCATCGTCAGAGATGCTTTCACTAAGGTTATGAAGCAACCATAACCAAACCCTTACGCAACTAAAGATGTACGTCAGCCGCCTTTCGGGCGGTTTTTTTGTGTGTTTTATTTGACAACGCATCTTTAGTTGCGTATTCACCAACTATAAACAAACTAGGAAGCAACAATGATAACAACTAAGATGATACTAGAACAACTATCGCCCGTTAATAGAGCGAAGTTCCTTACCAAATGCCTGAACCTTAACGGGTACGACCCGTTGAACTTCAAAGACTTGTTCGAAGCGTTTCGCACGAGCGAACTAACAACCAACAGCGACTGTCCGAAGTACAAGAAGACTACTTCATTCAGTACATCGGGGTTCTTGCGCAACCTACGCCCAGAATTGTTGGCTGTGATCCTGCCAGTGGCAAGCAACCCATCCGCACTACGGATGATACACGGCTCAATGATCGAAGGCTTCAAGACCAAAAGCGATTTCGAGCAGATCAATCCGTACTACTGGCCCATGACCGAAGCTATGGTGACAGCATCATCCGAAACATTCGAAGACATCATGGGCATGGACATCGATAATCTTGTTTCGGACGGGTTGAAGCGCGAGTTCGATCTTTCGCCCAAGGTTATCGACGAGCCGACCACCGAAATTGTACCAGAAATTGTACAAGAGCCCAAGGTGGAGGCGATTGCGCTCAACAAAGACTTGCTGCCCATCGCCAACAGTGCGTTGAGCCAAGCGACATACGGCAAGCATGACAACCTAGACACGCTGCTCAAGTCGCATGAGAACCAAGCGGGGTACATCCAACAGTTACGGGATCAGATAGACGAGCTTGGCAAGACAGCCAACGTCATCGAACCTTCGAATGACATACCCAAGGGACGCATGGTCAAGATGCGAACCAGCGACTTGTTTCCCAACAACAAGAGCAAGTTCCTGCCCAAAAAAATTACCTGTTGGAATTGGGACAGCCCAAACCCATTCGTGCCGGTCATCGATCCGCATCACGTATTCGTGGACAGCGACTTAGCTACATATCTGCAAGCACGAGAGGACAATCTTAACTCTTGGATACACGGTGACACAGGTTGCGGTAAGTCTACGTTCGCACAGCAAGTTGATGCTCGCACTGGTACGATGAACCATCGTGTCAACTTCGATACGGACATCACTCGTACCGAGTTCGTAGGTACGCATGCTGTCGTAATCGAAGAAGGCAAACAAGTTACCAAGTTTGTTGACGGGATTTTGCCCAGAGCAATGCAGCAGCCAGCGACTTTGTTGTTGGACGAAGCGGATGCGATACGACCGGACATTGCGTATGTCTTGCAGCCGGTACTTGAACACGGATGCTTGCGACTGCTCGAAGATGGTGGCCGTACCATCGTACCACATCCGAACTTTCGTATCGTATCAACTGCGAACAGTGCGGGTTCGGGTGACATGTCAGGGCTCTACGCCAGTGCAGTGCAGTCGCAGTCGGCGGCGACACGCAACAGGTACGACGTCTTTATCAAGATGGAATACTTGTCTGCGCATGCAGAAGTTAAGCTGATCTGCAAGACACACGAACTTACGAAGCCTGCCGCTGACAGGCTCAAGGATTTCATCAGCAAGTATCGGGCAGCTTTCAAGACAGGCGAAATACAAGAGCCTCTTAGCCCAAGGAACACGTTCGTATTGGCGAACCTGATCCACAAGTGGGAGCCGCACGTTGGCTTGGACTTAGCGTTCGAGCGAGCAGTCACATTCAACTTAACCAATCGCGTCGATGAGCAGCAACGAGCAGTGATCGTTGGTCTTGGCGACCGCGTGACAACTTAGGAGAAACAACATGGAGAATGAATTTTATTACAACACCGTACTCGCAGCGCTGGCAAAGCCAAGGATTTCTATGCCGCACAACAAGAGTGCAGTGAAGAGGTTACGGGGCCAAGAGAGCGAGAAGAAAGTCATTCACGAACTCAAGGAGTGGGAATGGCACTGCCAAAAAACGAGACAGGTTCTTAACAGCGCAACGCCAGTGAGACTAGACAACACAGTGCTTCGACACATTGCCGAGCTGTCGGTTGAGCCTATCGAAAAGCTAATGAAGCTGCTGCCCCAAGCGGAGCTACCGTTCGATGACATGTGGATTGAGTGGGATGACCACGAAAAGCAAAAGATATTTCACGAAGTTGCTGGCGAAGCAATGGAGTATGATCTGAACGCTCACTCTCAGAATGTTGGTCTTATGGCGTCAGCCAACGCAAGCATAGGCGGTTACGAAGTCGTTAGCTTCTTCGACAACCTTCCAGAGTGGGAAGGACAGACGTGGGCAACGGGCGAGAGAGTAACCGCTGGCACAAACTGCGCGTTGGTTTCGTTTTGTATTTACCCAAATGGAAATGGAAATCGCGCTAGTTCAGGCATTCACGCTAGTGATTGGGATGCAATTACTCAGATGTTGTTCGGGGAAACGTACATCAACGGACGCAGTGTGAACACATACCCAAAGAAGCTACAAAAATACTGCACCGTACATCGATGCCCCATAGTGATACCGACTTGGGGCCTAGAGGGCCAAGCCGAAGCACTCAAAGTTGGCATGCAAATGATAGCTGGGGATGCGCGTTTTCTGCTCTGCACTCTCGCTCTGCTTAACTACCCACACATCGTCAAGCTGACAGCAACCTCACCGTCAAAGACACGGCGCATCAAGTTCGGCGCGATTGTGCCACGCAAAGAGGTGAAGGTTGTTGAGATTGAACTGCCCAAGAGCAGAGCAAGCACCACCTACAAGCGTCTGTTTACGGGACAAGGCACACCAAAGCGCCTTCACCAGAGGCGAGGTCACTGGCGCGTCAATATGAATGCGGATGGCACGGAAAGAAAGCCCATCTGGATAGCGCCGATGTGGGTTGGCAACGAAGAAGTGGGCGTCATCGACCACCAATACGAACTCAAAGGAAGAGGAAGATCATAATGTTTAGTAACGAAAACCCACTGGCGTTGCGCGAGGAGCTGCGCCGCATCAGTCGCATCATGGGTAACAGCGACATCAACACAGAATTTAAGGGCAGTGGCGGCGCTACGGACGGGAAAAATATCTTCTTGCCCGCGCTGCCTCTGGACGCAAAGTTATCCAACGTCGAACAGTCAGTCTATCGTGGCTATCACATCCATGAGGTTGCCCACATACGGCACACAGACATGGAGATGTGGAAAGCTACGCATTGCAGCGACAGGCTACGAAGCATTTGGAACTGCCTCGAAGATGCGGTGATCGAACGCAAAAGTATTCCAGAATATCCATCATTCTTGCGGCACATATCGAACGTCATGGACGTGGTGATCGGAGGAAACAACGCAGAGATTGCCGAGCATGGACGCTGCGAAAAGTGGTGGACGGAAGTTCACTACGCAGCGTTGCAGATACAGCGCAAGTGGATGGGCAACAGATCGTCAGAGTTGCAGAAATATCTGGATGGTTTGCCCGATGAGACAGCGCAGGAAGCGCACTTCTGGGCCAGCGTTATCAATGGCTGTGACAGCACAGAAAGTACGTTGGTGCAGGCTCGCAGGCTTTGCGACTGGATGGACGAAAAGGACGACCAACACAAACAAAAAGAACAAGATGATGGGGCATTGGAGGCTGACGAAAATGGTAATCAAGACACAGATAATGCACGAGGAAGACATGACGGAGCAGGAGAAGATGGATGCTCTGGAACAGGGTCGGGAGACACTGACATCGGTGATGGGAACGATGCTCATAGCGGTGTCGGAGATTCAGTCGCTGAACGAGATAGTGAAGTCGATGGAGGCGGAACACACCAAGGCAATGATGACGACGATGGCAGAGATGTTTCAAACATTCGAGCTGGAGATGATGTCGAACCTGACAAGGGTGATATCGAAGGAAGCGGATCTTCTCAACAGGACGATAATGGGAACGATCAAAGTCAAGCCGCAAGTGGACAAGGAGAAGCGCGCCAAGATGCATTAGCTTGGACGCCATCCTCAGACGAAATGCTACAAGCAGCCCAACGCATATCAGATGCATACAATCCCAGTGGGCTTGATGACGATAGGCTTTCGATCTCCAAGCAGTCGGAGAGTTTGGAAGAATGGCTCGACAAGGGTGAATTCTACGCGGGTACATTCAACGGAAACAGATTGCCGTACCGAAAGATCGGAGACAAGTATCGCAAGTTTGCGGCAGACCGAAAGAAGCTGAACAGGTTGCGCAAAAGGATCGCACGAGAAACCGTGATCGATGTCACGCAGATCTCACAGATCATGCGACTGTCCAGATTGTTTCTCGCAAGAGAGGAACGCCGTAAGCTGTCGGGTCTTACTGAGGGTCGGGTTGATAGCAAGCGCCTAAGCTCATTGATTGCAGGACGGACAGACATCTTCCGAAAGACGCAAGTGCTACGCACCAAGCGAACGCTCGTGAGTGTGATGATGGATGCGTCCTCTAGCATGTCTTCAGAAAGTACATGCAAGCTTGGCATGATGCTGAACGAATTGTTGCAGCGTAGCGGTATTGATTATGAGTTCAGCGCGTGGTCGAGTGAGGGCAACGTCATACTCAAGCAAGTGCATGATCGTAAGGATCAAGCTCGCGAAAAGATTGCTGGATACAAAGTCTTTCACGGCACCGACACGCCAATGGCAGCAGCACTCAATGCGGCAGCGTATCGTATCTCAAAGCAGCAGTACGCACGGCGCATCATGCTGTTCATATCCGACATGGAGACCAGGGATGTACCGCACGAACACGTTCGTAGGGTTTCGCGAGCGTTGGAAGCAGAAGGCGTCGAGATCATTGGCATCGGGTTTGGCGGTCAGGCAAATTATGCCAGCGACATGTTTACCCACAAGCTGATGTATCGCAGCGCCTTAGATGCGCAGAACAGATTGATACAGCACCTTGGCGACATGCTTATGCGGATGGATCTGGATCATGCCGCTGCCTAAGTTTCATTACAACATTCAGCCCACAACAAAGAAGGAGTGGCTGCGCTTATGGGAGCGCAGACCACTCTCGTTCTGGTGGCACGTTGCATACGTCGTGAAGGTACGACGGGTGCGGCACAACAATCACGAAAAAATACAGGAAATTTGTGCGGAGATAGATGCCGCCTTTCCCAACATGAAGGAACGAGTACATGTTAAGCCTATCTCTATCTATCCCGATGACTTGCCTCGCCTTGAACTTGTATCACGAAGCACGTTCGGAGGGAGTGAAAGGCCAGCTCGCCGTAGCAGAGGTCACGTTAAACAGAGTGAAGTCTACGAGCTACCCGAACACGATCTGCGGAGTGGTGAAACAGACAAGCAAGAACGGCTGTCAGTTCAGTTGGTTTTGCGATGGAAAGAGTGACGAGCCCAAGGACATTCTCGCTTGGGATCAAGCAATACATGTTGCGCAGTACGCGCTCATGGATGGAGTAACGCTGCGCTCCACACAAGGCAGCACCCACTATCACGCTGACTATGTTCGCCCGTACTGGGCGGCGAGCTATCGCAAAGTTGCGAAGATTGGTCGGCACATTTTTTATAGGAGCAAGACATGAAAAGCTACGAAATAATCTTATCCAATACGAGAATATACAAAACCAAGAGGAAGTTTGCGAACGAAGACGAAGCGTACGATTGGGCAGAGGAGCAAGGCCAATCAGTCGACTTATGCGACGACCCCAACTGGTCGTGCTGCGATGGCACTTTTGAAGTCATAGAAACCACAGAGGAGTACGTGTGATGAAATTGCAAGAAAACCAGTTCGATACAGATAAATTCGTTACAGACAAACAGTGCGATTGCCCACAGGAGCAAGCATTTATTTCATTTGGCGAAGACTTAACCAAAGATGAAATAATCAACGCATGTCAAACAGTAATGGGCTTTGAAACCCTCAATGATGTGGACAGGTTCGTGTTCGATATTAACATGCGCTTTTCGAAACGAAACAACATGGGCGGCAGAGAAGTCCTTATCACCGTTGGAGATGAGACAACCTATTTAGCAATTCCCGAAGGTTGGAGGGCACCATGAAACAAGAATTAGAAACAGTATGGGACGCGCTTCACGCATATCGTGAGGATCTTATACCCGAAGGAGACGAGCAGTACGATGAAATTTGGGACGACATCTGCACAGCGATGGCGTGGATAGAGGAGAGATTAGCATGAACGAGCAGAGATTAGGAGAGTTGATGCTAGAGCTCGAAAGAACGTACGCAAAGACGCCCAACCCACACGGAACGGGGATGCTTCGGCCTCCCCTTCCATGCGACAGAAGGAAGCCCGAACCAATCTACGATGAACGTGCGTCTATAAGGCAGGATATCTTTATTGATATCTGCTCGAACTTTGGTGATGGGATAGCGTTCGACTGCGTGGACGTCTCAAGAGAAATGCCACATCTTCACAGGAATGCAGCGGCTAACTATCTCAATCGGATGGTGCAGGAAGGGTATCTCACAAAGCTGATTTACTCCAACGGGAAGAAGCCCTGCGTGTACATCAAGACTGGAAAGACGGTGGAGACTTACGACTTGGTTAAAGAGGCGTAACATGAGTGCCCTTGATTATGTCAGGCGTGACCTTTGCGTTGCGTCTAATGTTCCCTGCATAGCTATCGAAGAAGATGGCTATGTGAGGGCAGCAATGAGCGCCAAGCTAAGTGACGCAGACCTGTTGGTGTGCGGCATGATGCTTGCGCTTCGTAATGAGGAGTGGAAGGCGAAAGTAATCGAACGCGCTCGCAGTCACTTCGATGGTATTGAAGATAACATTGAGCGCGTTCGCAAGATTATGGAGCTTTCGCAGCGTGAGAAGACTTGATCTTCTCGCGCCTGCTCTTGGCTATGGTTCGCATTTTCATAGCACTTTGTTTCTTTTGATTCGGATTTATCGGCTTAACTTTTAAACCAAATTCTTTTTCACAGTCCAAAGGTTGTCTCGTCATACCAGCCGACTATCCGAGAGTTGCGTCTAAGAGTTGTTGGGGCGAGTAGCCGTATACAATGCGAGTGTAGGGTTCCCCTGCGATGTCTCCTTTAATAAAAGACGCCGCCACTAACCTCTCCGAGAACATGTCCACGAGTTCGTCTTCTACCCTACACCAGAACCCCGCTTCCTCTTTGCAGTTGACCATAGTTTGCCCAGTTAGATCCGCGTAACACATCCCAACGGTGGCGGGGTTGTCTTCAAGTATAGCGAGAAGGACTTCACGCAAGCTGGGTTTATCCAAAGACTTGTAGTCTATGACCTCGGAGTGCAGCATTGGATTATCAACCATTACTTTTAGTTGTTCGACTGACGAAGCACTGGTTGTAGGTTCGTTGTTTTGTTCTTCGTTGTTATCGTGTGTGTTTTCCATAAGTCTAACCTTAGTTGTTTGCCAAGCCAGTAAGTCAAGGACGGTATGGATACGTCTTTGACCTACCAGTTAGGTATTTAAAGTAAAACTTTAGACTACTATTTATTGCTAACTTGCGCTTATCGAGTTCCTCAGTGAAACTCGTAAATGGTATGTAGGTTAGCTAAGTCTTTGTTTTTTAAGTAAAACGAAAGACGTATAAAGATAGTTTGTCTAAAGTTTGCCAATCGCCAGTTGGTGATCGGTAAGTTGAGTTGACACGTATCTCATTGTCATGTCAAGCGATGCGTGACCCATGAGATCCTTGATGACGACGACTGGTACGCCCTCGCGACCAAGCTTTGTGCCGAACCTGTGTCGGATTGAGTAAAGTGTATTATTGTAGCTCCCTTCTATTACGTTTGCTTTTTTGCGAGCCACCTTCCAACGATATTGTAGCCCAGTAAGATTAACGTCACTGAATACAAGATCACCCTTCTTCTTGTTTCCTTTAGGGGGAAGAAGCTTAAAAACATTTTCGTGAATTGGTAACGTCCGTGGACGGGCACCACCATTTCCCTTGATGCTAATAAGTTTGACCAGTTTATTATCGAAGTCGATCTGACCGTAGGTTAGCTTGAATGCTTCCGAAGGTCTGCATCCGGTGTACTTCATAAAGGTTAGTACGGGGATATAAGCACTGTCGATTAAGCCCATGATAGATTCAAGTGCGCTGTCCTCAATAGCGCTTGCATTGCTTTCTTCTTCTGTGGGTCTACTGATCTTGGGTTTCTTACAGTATTCAGCAGCGTGTGCATAATTCAGTATGGCAGTTAGAACTGTAAGATAACTGCGAACCGAATTATTAGTTAAGTGTGCGCAACGCTCGTTTATGTAGCGATCCACAACTGCACCAGTTATTTCGGTGACTGGCGTGTGTTGGAAGTATTGCCGTAAGTATTCAACTTTCAAGTAATGGCTACGAGTTTTGCCAGTACGTCGAGATAGCATGTACTCGTCTGCTACATCAGAGAAAGTTTTCGTGAGCTTGCCGGTGGACTTCCATTCGTAAGTGCCGTTGATAATTGCAAGCTCGACTTCGGCTTTTTTTAGATTAGCAATCTGCTTGTCGGATGTGTGTGTACTCTCACGTATCCTGCGTCCTGCTATCGTGCCTTCCAGTTGGAAGTTCTTTCCTTTTTTAGTTAATGTAAGCATATCCTTTTCTCTCTGTTAAAGTTTTTGTTGTTGTTAAGTTGAGGGCGGGGCCATTGGGGAACATCCGATACAGAACGGAATATCAACCCAATCGTAGCAAAAAACATTTGATTTGTGAGACAGAGTTGATTGCTCTTTCCTCACCGCTTTGCCGTACTTTTTAAGCATGTACGACCATGTGTAATGTGAAGACTGTATCATAGGCTACACTCTACTTGGTTTATATAATTGATAGTAAGCATCGTCGGCGCTGTCAGTGGAAGTCAGCGATGCTCCCCAGTCGGGCGGGAACCCACCAGAATATCTGGTGTAATCTTCTTTGGACATCAGGTTAATTATTTCCTGCCCAAGCATTGCCGCTTGGCCGCGTGTCTTAACTCCGAAGCGGTCACAGACTTTTTTTACATGCATCTTAACTGTGCTTTCTGTAACGCCCATTAGCTGAGACATTTGGTTGTTCGGCCAGCCTTGAATCAGCAGTTGTAGTGCTGCGTGTTGGCGGGGCGACATGTCCCGCATTACACCTACTTGCGAAGCGTTCAGTTGTAATGGTTGATCCACTGTTTGTGGCGCGGCTTGTGAACCTTTGGATGTAATGTTCGTTACTAAGTTAATGAGAACATCTACCTTTGCTTCAAGCCTCGCTATTTCTAGGGCCAAATTAATATTACTCATAGTTGTTTCCTCGTTGTTAAGGTTATTACCTATGTTTGGGTAAGTGCTACTTAAGTTGCCTATTCGCAAACGATTTGTCAAGGTGTTGTCTCCAAATTATTATTAGTTGTTAAATAAGCTAACTTTTAGTAGTCTTTTCAAAGCCTTTGGATTTATAAAATATCCATCAGAAGTGCAAAAATAAAAATAAATAGGAGAAAAAGGTTGGTCAAGAAAAAAGAAAGTAGAGATATGACATCTCGTTTTGTTATAGACGAAATGACAGATCAATACATAGATGTTGTAGAGAGTGCCCTTTTAAAAGGCAAAAGGGTTGATATGATACTAACTGCTGAAATGGTCAGGCCGATTCTTATGGCTGTTGTAAAATTAAGAAATGATAATATTAAGTTGTGTACAGTTGGTTTGGAGTTGGCAAAATTATTAGCTAATTTGGAAGACGAGAAACGAAAAAATGACCTTACGTCAATGAGCTTCGTTTAAACGCTATCGCCTTCGGAAACTTCCGTGCAACTAGACATAACTACGGCGTCAGGATGTGGCTTGCTGCGTTCCAAGGTTGCATGGAGTTGAATCCGTGCGCCGTTGCAGAGTTCCCAGCTTGCGTAAAGTCTTTGGTCGCTGGCAACCTTAAAGCTGCCAACCCCAGTGAACATTACTAGCACTATTACCCACATTACATACCGCCACAAATTCTTTCATGTGTTTCGTTGTGTATCATCACGTCAACGAGAAGGTCTTTGTCCTCGCGCATTAATAAGTCGATGCTCTCAGGGCCAATGAAGTATATTGGTGAGGCGACATCACAGTAGGTGTCAGCCGTTATCCTTGCGCACCCAGCGGTTAGCGCGGTCAGCAAGGCTAGTGTCGTTAAGCTCAGATATTTCATCGTCTACTTCCTTTGCTGTTCGCATGTTGTCGATCAGCTTCTTGTCTAGTTTACGTTTAATTTTATCTTGGCCCCGAACGATACCAGCCGAATAGACGCCGATTACTCCTAGTACGAAGGCCGCGCAGATAAGCGCGTATAGTTGGATGCGCGCCATGTACTATCTCCAACCCTCTGCCCAAGACTTAACGCGCTCGCGCATGATGTAGATGCCGAGCAAGATAGTCAGGCCGCAAAAGCCGAGGATAATGTACTGTGCGTATTGATCCATGCCGCCGAGTACGGATGCAGCAGAGCCAGCCGATGCAGCTACGGATACGGCAGATGCCTTTACGGTTTTGGATTGCACAGGATTTTTACGAACGGGTTTAGTAGCGTTGGTTTCGGTGATTGTTTGCCCAGCCATCCATCGCGCTACGTTGAATGATGGGCACGCCTTCGAACTAAATTCGTTATGGCCGTGGACGGTTATGTGCTTGCCGTACTCTTTTTTCAAATTGCCTATGAGATCCCAAAGGGAAGAGAGTTGAGACGGAGTAAAGTGTTCAAGTGCGCGGTCGGTTGCGTCTCCGCCGAAGCCGCCGAGTAGGCAGATGCCGATGCTATCTGAGTTGTTTCCTTTGGAATGAGCCCCAGCGATTTCGATAGGACGCCCTTCACCAACCAATCCGCTCTGGGAAATGACCAGATGATAACCGATGTCTGAAAAATCTCTGTCTAAATGCCAGCGCTTAATTTCTGCAATGCGCTCGTCTAATGTGTTGTCTTCCATCCAGTCAGGGCGGGTGGCCGAACAATGGATGATGATGCGTTTAATCTTTCTCATAGCTGAAATGCCTCGCTTACGGTTTTATCTTGAGCTTGCTGCGTAAAGTCGCTGGGCTTTATTTTAAGCGTCTTGGTAGAGACGGTCGTCCCTAGTCGGGCTAAAATCATTTTGATGTCGAGGGCTACGAAGATGAATATGCCAGTGAAGTTTTGCATCGTGTGGAGAGCAAAGCTGTACCTCTTAATTTTGTGATGTGAGCTGTGTAATAACGGTAAAGAAGCCGCCTTAACTTGTACGGAAAAGAACTTGTTCGAAGGCGTCTTCGTCCAGAGATCGTCACGCTCGATATCAACGTGTGTGGTTCGTATGTCATAGCTTTCAAGTATGCTTGCGGCTAACAGCTCGCCTTGCCTTCCTATGTGAATGTTGCGATTCACTTGCGAAGGGACTGCTCTATGCTATCCAGCTTGGAGAAGATGGCGCGCACGGTTTCGCGCATCTCCTTGATCTCTCTGTCGTTTGACATTCGGTAGGATGATAACTCGCTCTTGATTACAGCGATGTCTGTGTTGTGCTTTTGCTGGCGCATGTAGATGTACCATACGAATGCGGCGATAGGGGCGACTATCCAGCGCATGATCTCGTTGATGTGTTCCAGCATTATGAGAAGACCCCTTGGTTCTCAAAAGCCCACACGACGAGGAGATACATTAGCCCGCTGAACAAGAAGAACGCAGCCGTCCAGCTCAAGCCGTTGACGATTGCCATGCGAGCCTTCTCCTTTTCTTCGGCCTCTTTCTTTTTACGAACGCGCTCTTTGGCTTGCCAATTTACCCAGTCGTTATAGAGCCCTGGTCGTCCGTAAAGCTGCATGATCGACTTAATTTCTTTTTTTTGCTGCTCGATTTTTTCTAGCTGCATAAACTCATCGATACCGTCTGAGGATTTTCCGAAGGCTTTTCGCCAGATAGAATTTTCTTTCGAATTGCCTTGCGCCTTTAAGGCTTCTTCGGCGTTCATGATTTTTCCAAGAGCGCCAGCCATATCAGCTATCTCTTTACCGTTCTCCGTGAACTTTTTTACAGTTGAAAAGGCCGCATTCGCGGCGCTTACTAAGGCGAGTGTTTCGGCTAACAAGGGTATTCTCCCATAAGGAATTGGTGTTATGAGAGTGATTTTAAAAGTTACGGTTACAGTCTACTCATCGGGCATTCGTTAGTCGTCCCTCGCGGGCATCCCCCCCAAAGGGGATGATCCGTTACTCTGTAGCCATGCCCGATAGAATTCTATGAAGTCTTTAAGTCTAAGGACGCACAGACTATTCTCCATCGTTTCGCGATTACGTCGCGTGATTACGATGGGAGTTTCTTTGAGCTTTCTCTTGCCCATATTACGCTCCGACTGTGCGACTGCATCACGGAAGTTAAGACGTTCGACGCGCTTGGCTTCTACGAACAAGCCTTCGGTGTTTATTAAATCTGCACCGCCACTTTGCCCAATAGTACCGCCGCCCGATAAAGGCGCACGCGCACAGACATCTTGCCCATACACAGTTTCGTTAAGATACTTTGCGAGTTCACGTTCGTAGTTGTCGCCTTTGTTCTTTTGAGGAGTAGTCATACGATACCTTCTAAAGTTGCTAGTGAGATTGGTTTCGGATCGTCGTTACCAATGCGGCACTGATTGTCACGCGCTGTACATCGACTGCACTTGTATTGAAATTTTGGTCGAGACTTCTCGCAGCCGCAGCTTATGCATGCACGGCTCCAAGTTTTCTCTGGAATTTTAAACTGGTATTTTGCACCCTCGAAATACTGCAAATCGTATCTCATCAGTATGCGCTTAATTGTGTCTACGCAGCAATTATACTTGCTGGCTAATGCGCGTAGAGAAAGCTTTTCATGGTTATCAGTAAGCCAGTTTATGTCATCTTGTGACAAACTTAGCTTCTTACCCATGCGACCCCCTAGATGTTGTGTCTGATGGGCGCTTATATACAACTTACATATTAAATTAGCAAACTATTAATAGTCTTAGGGGTTTACTTTTCTGACAGACAGGCCTAAAATCGCGGTGCGATTAAGCGAATTCAGAGCTTAAACGAAAAACCCTTATGGGTTTTGCGTTCGATGATCGTTTAACGATTAGAGATAAGCCGCGATTTCGCTGTGTTGTTGTTTTCCTCCCTGCCACATTCCTCATGTGTGGTAACTGGCCGACTACGAAAGTTTTGTTTCCTCCCTATTCGTAGTCGGCTTTTTTTACTTAGCAGCTAGTAATCCTTGAACGTGCTTGAGCGAACGTATTGGCATCGTCCACTTTCTGATTACGCTTAGAGGTTTCAGCCCACCAATTCTATCTTGGATCTCAGCGTCTGTTAGCGCAGGGCGCATGTTTCCGTGCGCGTCTTCCCATTCATCAGCCCAGCTAGTAACCCGTTGCTTTGTAGACTTCTGGGCCACTACTCGCATGTCCTCTGCATCGTTCGATGCAAACCCAATCTGATGTACGGGCTCATGCACATCTGTCCACTCTCTCGTCTTTCCGTAACGGGCTTCGATTACCATTTGTAGGCGCTCGCCAGTCTCAAGACCTCGGCCTAGATTTTCCCAGATGTCAGGGCTGTGGATTGCAGCACGGACTTGCGCTGTCTCCTCGTCAGCAAACACTTGCGTAATCTTGATCTGGGTTTCGAGCGCAGATAACTGGTTAGATGATCCAGCTTCACGACCACTGACAGAACCTTCTTGTGGCTTGTTGCTATGATGCAACATGACTACGCTGATCCGATTATTTCGTAACTGCATAGCCATCGAATTTATCAGTGACCACTCTTCCGAATTGTTCTCAGACAGTCCGAGGTAGGCCGACCGTATGGTGTCAATGACGACCACATCTGGCTTGCATGCGTTGATCCAAGTCTGCATCTTATCGACGCCAGCCTTCGTCTTGAGGTTCATGTCTTCGGTGTCATCGAACGGACACCAGAGCATAAAGTTCTCTCCCGCATCACCGTACATTTTCTTGGCTTGCGATAGAAAAGATATCACGTTGCTTCGCGAGTTCTCGTGGTCGAGATACAACACCCTCGGACGAGCGTTGATATCCCAAGGCCCGAACTTGCGCTGCCCTGCGGCGGCTGCGTACAAGGCATGGCGCGTTATCATTGACTTGCCGTGCCCAGAAAAGCCGTGGACTTGTACGATTGTGCCCGACTTGACCAGCCAAGGTTCAATGAAGAATTCTTTCTGACCGTCCTCTGCGGATAGTCTATCGATGTCACCTGTTGTGATAGGCTTGATAGCCTTCTTGGTCGGCACATCATCCTTCTGAGTTGTGGGCTCAAGATCTGGGTGGTTACGATCATCCGTTGCGCTCACGCGCTCACACATCTGCCACACTTTTTGATGGTCAATGTCGTTCTGGAAAAACGTATCCATAAACAGACAGGCGTTGTCGAAAAGTTCGTCACCCCTCAGACCTTTAGCGCCCTCTTTCTGGGCGGCTGCTTCCGAGATGCACAGCCACAGCCGATGATCCCTGCCGTTCTCGCCACCATCCGGTAGCTTATGGCCCAGAGCGTCAACCTTTTCCTGAGTTTCTTCCCAGATAGTTTTGACTTTAAACATCGATAGGTCAGTGCCTTCGAAGACGAAGGGTTTGTTAGGGTCGATGCTTACAACATTTGATTGCGTAAACTTTTGGGGCAACCATTCGGGCATGTCGTCTACGTCTGCCCCTGCTCCGATCTTCCATTCGTAGTTGTTTGAGGGTGGTGCTATGACGTAGCCCTTGCTTCCACGAAAATCTAATCCGTCTACCTTGGGCCAATCTATCCCGTTGGCGCTACTGCCCACTGCATTTTTATGCCAATCGAAATCGCCATGCTCGAAATAGAAGTGGTGGCCCCGCTTAGTCTTGACTGCGACAGGCGTGTGGGTGATGCCCAAATCAGCGGCTTGCTTCATTGCTTCTGGGCTATCACAGTCAACGACTACGAGGTTGGTTAGGCGTGATGTTACGAGTGCTATCCTGGCATCGGGCCACTGCGTCCACCAATTAATAACTTCATCCTCAGTCGGAAGCACAGAGTTATCGACGTAGTGGCCCCACTTAACTGACGGTGCTTTCTCTCCCTCTCTTATAGGTATCGGTAGCCAGCCTCGGTCTAAGTATTCAAGTGCTGCGTTTAACAGCAAATCCTTTTTGTCCATGTTTTTTTATTTCCTCTTTTTTATTAAAGTAGTTGTCGATTTTTATTTGGGGGTACGCCTTCTTAATGAGGCTTATGTAATCTGAACTTAGGAAGTCTCGTCGGAGCCATCCATAAGGTATTGATTTCTCAATACTGAGTTTGTTGCTTATCTCTTTGCAGCCCCCCAAATCTTCGACAAGTTGTTCGATGTTTAACTTCATTTTCACTTTCTTTCTTTTTGGACTTGCACTTCTATAGTTTGCGTATTAGACAACTTAAACAACTTACACAAGTGCTTTTAAATATAATGAGGTAAACTAATGACAATTCAAATTCACGAGCATGACGTAAATTACTTATCCAACAGAACGAAAGAAATGCGGTTAACCGACAACGCTGAAAGACTAGCTGAGTTGATGAAGCGTTCCGAAGTTATCAAGGAAGAGATCACCGATCTTAAGGAAATCGTCCTTTCGGATCTTCCAGAAGACTTTGAAGAACACACAGTCAGCATCGCCCTCGATACGCAGCTTGTGATTAAGACGCCACAGAAATACGACTGGGATAAAGAGCGGCTGGCAGAAATTGTCGGAGCTTCTGAGATTGATGAATACAGAGACGTTGTTACTAACTCTTTGTCCATCGCTAAGCGCGACTTCGATAGCGCCACAGCCGAGGCGAGAGCTGTTCTCTCCGACGCACTCACAATCAAACGCGGCACAACAACTTTTAAGGTGGTTAATACTGATGGTTAAATTACCCGATCCCTTCTCGACAAGGGACACGATGGCGAGCATGCGAGCATTGCTCGTCGGACACAGTGGGGTTGGCAAGTCAACCAACCTCGCCAATATGGAAAAGGCATACGGCAAGGGTCTTATATTATCAGGCGAGAAGGGTCTAAGCTCCATCGCTGATATGGACATTGATGCGTATGAGTTCACGGCTTACGAAACCGAAACGTATGATGTGGTTGACGACGAAGGTAACAAGTCTCGTCGTAGGCACATCCGCTTCCGTGATCTAATGAATTACTGCACTTCGTCTGACTTTAAATCCAAGTACAAGTGGGTCGGTATCGACAGCATGACTGCGCTTTCCTCTTTAATTATGGAAGAGTGCAAGGCTCAGTTTACTGGATGGGATGTATTCTCTCAGTACCAATCGCGGCTACATAATTACGAAGATTGGATACGCAGCTTAGAAGTTCCGTCGCTCACCATCTGCCTTGCGGCAGAGGAAACTAACGACAATGGGTCAACCGAGTATTGGCCCATGTTAGATCAGAAGAAGGTTCAGAAAAACTTCGGAGCCAACTTTGATTTTGTATTCTGCTTGGTGCGCAAAACATCAGAGCAAGACAACAAGATGGTAGTGAGCCGCTATCTAATCACAGACAACGTTAAGGGTTGGCACGGAAAGGTTCGTGATCCCAAGCGCGTACTTCGTCCCGTCGAGAACGAGAGTGATGTAACAGTATTAATGAAAAGAGTAACAGAAATGAAAGGTCAAATGAACAATGAGTGAATTTAGGTTCGACGGGCAAGCGTTACCCGAAATAGATGCGAGTAGATTTGATTTTGGCATGGCCCCTATTTTTAATGCGGGTAGGCATGACGTCACGATTACTGAAAGCAAAGTAAACGTAAAGTCCAACACCGACGTACAAATCGAGTTGAAGTACGCCAACAAGGACGGTCAAATTCGTCAGTGGATTACGTGGGTGTCAGATAACCCAGACTTCCAGAAATGGGGACGTGAACGCTTCGCAAAAATTCTTAGCTCTTTGGGCATGGATAGCACAGTTACCCCGCCTATCGAAACAATCCGTGGAATCCCTTTGACGATCAATGTTGTCAACAAGATCAGCAAGAAGGATGGACAGGCGAGGGACGAAGTAAACTATACTATGCCTTTAAAATCTACGGCTTTGAAGGCCGCAGATAGCCAAGCTCCAGCAGCAGGGAAACCACTGGATGACGAAATCCCTTTCTGATCTTGCTGCAAAAATTGTCAGTGATATAGACGAAGGCTTCGCCGCCGAAGATCGCGGCGAGGCTAGGTCGTACATTGGTGCGTCGATGGCGGGTACTGATTGTACGGCAAAGATGCAGCTATCCTTACGTGGCTTTCCAGAAGATCCTATTCCACCAAGAGTAAAAAGAATTTTTCGAGCCGGTCACGGTATCGAGAACATGGTAATCAAAGACCTCAAACAAAAAGCTGATCTGCTTGTCTACGAAAAGGACGAGTGGACTGGCAAGCAGTTCCGCTACGAATGGTTGGGCGGTCATGTCGTATGTAATACGGATGGCATGGTAGACTTTGAGGATGGTTCGCCCAGAGCAATTCTCGAAATCAAATCTATGAACGATGCAAACTTTAAGAAGTTTAGTCGTCATGGGGTAAAGGTTTCGCACCGCCACTACTATCGTCAGATGACAATGATGATGGCTATGTCAGGAATAAAGCGTAGCTTCTTTATTTCGTACTGTAAAAACACCTCTCAATATCACGCTGAGATTGTTGAGTACGATGAAGAAGAATGGTTGGGTATGTTCTCGTTAATCCAAGCGGCTCTGGACGGTAGGGCTGACAGGATTGCGAACACGGATAATGACTACAGATGCAAAGGCTGCTTTAAACGAAGCGCGTGTTGGAGCGTACCGAAGGTAGATCCGAAATGCAGATTTTGCGAGAATGCATCACCGTCAAAGGATGGAGATTGGCTCTGTAATTTAGATGGAAGTAAGGCCGTAACGCCTTGCGACAAATTTAAATTACTGAGGCCCACATGATTAACCTTCTTAATAAAAAGTCAGAACTATTGCAGGAAGTAGTGCGCAAGGAAGGTGACATAGACAGTCTCATTACTCGCATAGAAGAAATCAAAGAACGGATAGAAAGTCAGGTGGATATGCCCGAATATTTGGAGCAGTTTGCCAACGATCTTCACAAGGCTAAAATGAAATTACGTTTCGAAAAAAACAGAGTGACGAGCTTACGGTGTGAGCTGATCGAAGTCGAAACTGAGATAACCAAATTGGATTACGTGCAAAAATGAGCGCATTAGAAAAGCAAGTGGACGGGGATCACTATCGTAAATACGCGATTCAGCCTACAGAATTTATCATCCGTAACGAAATACCTTTTGCCGAGGCTAACGTAATTAAATACGTCATACGGTGGCGTGATAAAGGTGGGCTCTCCGACTTGCGGAAAGCCCAACACTATCTTGATATGTTAATCGAACTAGAAACTAGAGATCAAAATCAAGTCCAAATGCTTGATCCGAAGACCGGCTCTTTGTAGAACTCTCGCCTAACAACATATCCTTTAGATTTTCTTTTACGGCTGGCATCTGGCCCACGAACGGTACTAATCCGAAAGAAGCGTCGAAGGCGTCACGCTCTTTGTAGTTAGTGCTTTCAAAGCCCATTGCATCGAAGGCCGCATCCTGCACCCCACCAAGAACTCTGACCGCTCTACCGCCCAGTGATACTGATGGCCCACCGATTGCCGTGGCTGTGCGCCACATGCCGTAGTAGCCGTTGTCAGTTTGATTAGCTATGTCCACTAGCATTTCTCCGACGAAGCCAAGTCCACCCGACATCATCAACCCATCGTGATACATTCCAAGGTATCTGTCAGCATCTATGCCCAAGTCATCGGACACTCTGTTGACCATGCCTTCTGCGCTTGAGTAGCTGTCTGTCAGCTTGCGGTCGCGTGAGGCGAACTCTCTGTTCTCCTCGCCGCCTCTGCCTTGCACTACGTCCTTGATTGATGCTGCACCGTAACCCATCGCTGGCATTACCGTAGCCATGTAGGCAAGCGGCTTCCAATTTCCGTCCTTAGCTTTGCGGATGTTACGTCCGCCAAGACGCGCCATCATCATTGGGAATGATTTTAGCTGGTACAACATAGCGCCGATAGGTGTCTGACCCCAAAGGTGTATGTCGTTCGGGTTCGGCGTAAAGATAGACTGGTTCGTAAATTTAATTACGGACGAAGCAACCTTATCGTACATGTCGTGCGTTTGACCCAGCGGTGACGGCTTCATTATTTGTTCGACGGGAGGAGCCTTAACATCCGCAAGATCCGCAAGCCCGTACTCCGCCAAGATTTGCTGTGCTATGCGTCCCTTCTTTGTTTTGGGATAACGCTGCGCAATTTTCTGCTGCGCCTTGAAATGCTCAAATCCCGTAGCCGCAGAGATGTCGCGCATCGTATCTGTCCACGGCGTAAGTAATGACAGGTTAAAGAAGCCCGAACTAAACTGTGTAGCCTCGACACCGAACGCAGTCGTCATACGCTGGTGTACGATATTTTCTACGGCGGCTCCTACGCCGCGGATCATATCGCGATATTCTTCGCCACCTACGCCTGACTGGGTAAACTTGCGGATGCCGTTAAAGGAAGACTTGAAGTCACCGCTGTTCACCAGTGGCAATACCAAGTCGCCCAATGAAGTAAGGGTTGTGAACGACAGTAAGGTTACGCCGTTGATAGACCGCAGCCACTTTGATGTAGTCTTGCCGTTGTAGAGTGGGCTAAACCCATCAATCGGTTGACGCTGCACGGCGTTAAACGAACCCTGCGCGTGACGTATGTTGTCTTCGGAAGGAAGCTCTCTAAACCCTTTCGTATCGTACAGCGCGTTGGCTATAGCCTCGGCCCGTTTGCCGAAGTTCTTCTTCATCATCGTAGCATGGCCCGATGTTTCTTTCGAAACATCAAGAGACTTCATCATCTCGTTGAACATCTCTTGAGAAGATGCGCCCGACCTAGCCATATCGACTAGCGCGTTTGCCCTCTTATCACCAAGCATCTTACCCTCAATACCAGACTTTTGGATCGGGGCTTTGAAGTGGTCAGTTTTAAAGACACCGACCATGCCACCCTCGTCCACATCCGCATCATCGTCGAGGCGGTTGTTAAGGAAGGTGCGGTAGTTACGCTTGAGAACTTTGTTGGATCGCAGCAGCCTTGATATAGCATCTGGCCCACCAGAGATTGTAGCCAGATAATCGTGATGCGCGTGACCACCAACCCCGAACTTGTCAACCAAATCTAAACGATGCTCAACGTTATCGGCATACTTAGTCATCACGATAAGCAAGTCGTTTTCGAGGAACTTGGACAGGTTGTTCGGATTACCAGCCTTCACGAAATCTGGGAACTGGTCTAGCCTGATAAGTCTCTGGAAGTCTGCGTTGTCTGCTGTCTTGCGCGAGTAGAATTGCATCGGATCACCAGTCAGCACCCCGTCTTCGGCAGTCAGCTTTAGAAATACTGAGTTGGCTTTAGCTAGTGCCTTCTCTCCTGCAAGTCTATCGCCCTCACGAACCAGATGCTCCTCTTGAAAATAACGAGCAAGATTACGCTTAAACTCTTCCTCGTTAGCTTCGATCAGATCTCTACGCCAGATTTGAGGGAAGTAATCTTCTTTGATCTCGCCAATCTGGATACCAGCCTGGGTAAGTCGGTTATGCGCTTGCTTAAAGTATTGCTGGATGTCGTCGTAAACTTCCTTCTCTTTGGGACGAAGCCCATCAACGCTACCTCGGTTTCGTAACGCTTGCGCTATTCTTTCGTGCGCTATCGGCTGGTTGATGCGGGTCGTAGGAGCCATGCCCACTATACTACCGAACCCCTTGCGCGTTGCGTCTGCCATTTGCAAAAAGCCTTGCTGATAATAGCGCTCGACCATAGTGCTAGATCGACCATTCTTATTCGGAAGCCTGTGCAGCTTACGTGTCAGAGGTACTAAGAATCTACCCATCTTCGCGTTGACGCGCTCAAAGTGACCACCCGAACCGTCCTCTGGCTCTACGAAACGTGCCAGCCAATTCATGCCAGATGCGCGTATGATCCCACCATTTGTTTTCATGGTGAAAATACTGCTGACTTTGTTAAGCTTCTCGACGTCTGCTTTAGTAACCTTCTGCCCCTTACCCATCTTGACGATAGTGTTGAGGGATGCGCTCGGAATACCACCAGCTTCTAACTGCTTGGCTGCACGTAAACGTGCCTTCCATGCGTTATCTGGGCTGTCCATGAGAGCGTCCACATAAGACATAGATGGTGCGCCTGAAGCCATGAATGACTTCTCGGATGGTATGTTAAGATTAGAGAAGTAAGGATCGTTTACTTTCTTGGCTTTCGCTGGGTCAAGAATAATAGTCGAGTTGATGCCTCTCGCAATGGGCGCAGTGTACCTATTTGACGGGCTGAACAGCTTCATGTCTCGGATAGCACTAAGATCGCTGTTTTTGTACTGCGCACCGATTGTGATCTGGTCAGTATATTGCCCACCACCCCAGTCCTCGTCGTACAGACGTTCGTTGTCGATGAAGTTTGCCATTGTTCGCTGGTAGCGTGAGATAACTTCTGGCGCGTTGGGGTCGTAATACTTAGCCCAGTCAGGTGAACGTACCGTCAGAGTAGAGAACCCAGCTTGGCGCAGCTTACGGAACAGTTCGCGCTCTACGTCTTGTGCCTTTTGAGGCATGGAAGCAGCTACGAACTTATACATTCCCGTTAGTACGTCTACTCCACGTACCATCTGTAGGCGATTGTTTATGTCGTCAATTTTGGGGATGTAATCGCTTAGTCTACCCTTAGCCTTCATCACTGCTGAAAGCCGGTCGCTTATGTCTTGCAAGTATCTCGCGCCATCCCCTTCGGGCTCTACGTTAATTGTTTCTGGGATAAAGAGCGGGTCATCATCCTTAACGAAGACAGGCGTAACAAAGTCCTCTTGGTCATACACAGCCTTAGTCTCAGGCTTTCCCTTCAAGTATCTGTGAGCATCTGCAATCTCTCTTTGTATTGCGATAATTTCTTCCGCGTCCGCGCCAGATGACTTGGCTGCTGCCATTCTGTCGTAAGCATCGGAGAGGGAAAGAACATCATAAACTGCATCCTCCAACCCTTCTTCGTCTAGCCCATCCATCTGCTTGAGAAAGTCGTCCATGTTGTATCGCATGCGCGTAGGATCTGCGACAGCCGTGCGGAACCCGTTCGTACCACCACGCATAATGTACAGTGGCGTTGGGTTCCTACTGACAGTCCAGTTACGAATGGCTTTCTGCTGCTGAATAGTGTGCGTAGACATTAAGTCATCAGAGAAATCTTTCGCCAAGACCGCTGGAACATTGCCGTCCAGATATTCTACGGCAGGGGAACCACGCATTTTCTGAGCATATTCGCCGCCAATATCGTATTGGCTAAGCGGCAAGAAACGACGCTGAGCATCCGCGCTGTTTATCATCCCAGAGGTTACGTGAGCTACGGCTCGGATCAACTCTTGAACCTGATCGTCTGCGGCTGATGGGTTGATCGAACGATATGTATCCTTGAGAGCATCTACTTGAGAATTGGATATTTTAGTGCGTTCTTTCCATGCTCTTATGTCACCGACATTTAATACCGATTTACCCATGAGATCTTCTACGCCTGTGAAATCAAGCGCGTCTAACACCATAGGTATTAAGGCTTCTTTCATAACCGATACAGTGGGGTTGGGGCTTTTGGTTTTGAAGCCCGCTACCTCAGTATCGTACATCATATCATCAAACGTATTGAGAAGTTCGTCAGGTTTGTACTCCAACAAATCTATATTGAATGCAAACTTGTTTGCCCCGCCATAGCTGTTCAGCAGCAAGTCCATAATCTGACCAAGGCCCACACGCACATCGCCGCTGTCGTTAGAAGTAATGTTGTTCGTAATCGAACGTAGCTGTTTGCGCGCATCATTCATGCTAAGTCCGACGCTTTCGGGGTCTTCCATCACATTGATGTCTAAGCCTTCGTCTATCAGACGAGTAGTCATAGTTTTTAAAACGTAAGACTTACGTTCTGTACGGTGGCTTTTTGTTTTAAGAACTTCCGTAGTAATTAAGTCCAGTTCTGGATCAATGCCCAAGCTATCTTCGCTTGGCAGACGGACACGCATTTCGGATTTCTTGTCTGGAAGCGCGTTAATCTTAAAGTTTTTATAGTATTTTTTATTTGCAAGTTCAGCCATTGCTTGAAAGTAGCCGACCTTATCATCGTGCTTAATCAAACGATCCAACGCCAACG